>JRHI01001493.1_pt1 | contig 19388 bp, 14 predicted proteins | sample 215371 | NCBI WGS metagenome assembly JRHI01 (sample SAMN02929681, study PRJNA255918) | sediment metagenome | biome: cave system; feature: Ice Cave; material: Sediment; isolation source: sediment from deep within a dark volcanic ice cave with no known source of... ...
TCAACCACTTAACCGCAGGCTACCCCGCGAATCCGCTAAGTTCGGCTAACTCGACCACATGCGTAGGAGATTCTGGCGCACGACATCGAGGCGCACGCGGTTCTCCCATTTCATCGAGAGTCCTTCGAGCGCAGCGATTTCATTGAGCTCATAGACCTGCGTTCGCTGGTGCTGATCGGCGATACAACTCTCAATAAATGTGATCGACACCAGGCGCTCCCCGGAGCGCACCGGGATAACCTCATGCAGCGCTGTCGAGGGGTAGACGATGGCATCGCCCGCCGCACTCTTGAATGCGATCGCTTGATTGCCGATCTCAATCGATAGTTCGCCCCCCTCGTAAGCAGAAGGGTCGTTGACGAAGACGGTGCACGAAAGGTCGGATCGCAAGCGGAAATTGCCAAGCTGGATCAGTGCCGCGTCCGCGTGTGCGCCATATTTCATCCCAGGCGCGTAGCGGCAGAGCAACGGCGGTGCCACATGTTTCGGCATCGCGAAGTCAATGAATTCGCGCGAGCGCGCGAACGCACCGCTTACGATTTGAACGGATTCGGCGTATTTTGGATCGGTGTGATCCACCTGCAGATTGTCCTTCGTCTGGTTTGCCGGATTCGATACCCGGCCATCGACGAATCGCAACTCACGGCTGAGTGTCGTGAGTCGCGCGATCTCGGAAGATGCAAGAAGGGCTTTGATTTTCAAGAACACTTGGGTCTGCCTTATCGGTCCGTATCGCTGTTCAATGTTGCGCGTGGTCGCTTCCGCCGGCAACGACGTGCGGGCGTCGAATCCACCGCCTGGCTGATCGACGATACCATCGAGCACGACACCCGAGCGGCAGCGACCGGACGCGCGTGATCCTTCTGTTTGATTTCTGGCGCCCCGGAGCGCAGCGAAGAGGAGCGCCGGCTCGTAAGCACGATGTTCGAGGCCGCCGGCGCCCACAGCAGCGAAAAGTCGCGAGCGGGGTTTAGGGCAGCTTAGCCATCGTGAACGCTTCTTTGACGATTTCCCACACGCCCCGACGAGTCGCCGGTGCTAGCTAGGTTCGCGGCCGATTCTTGACGGCCTCGAGCTCCGCGGCGCTGTTTGCCGCCCAGCGCTTGTACAAACCGTCGAACCAGAAGGTGTTCGAAACGCTCGTTGCCTGGGTGAGGCGCATCATATCCTGTGCCGTGCCCTGGTCGACGATTACGGCCAGCAGGGTTCCACTCACCGCGTCGCGCGCTTCGAGGACGAGCGTCGCCTCTCCGGCATCCCTGGCAAACGATCTCGTCACTCCCGGAGGTAACACATCGGGCGCGTTGACGTAAAGCTCGGTAACGCGCGGGGACAGCCGGAGCACGTCCGCACCCGGCGCCGTGGCGATTTCGTAGCCCCGCGCCTTGAATGCGTCGGCGACAATGCTGCCCGCATTGGAGGTTGTCTCGTCGGCGATGCGCCGGGCATCCTCGGGGCGGATCCGGGCGACGTAGCGCGGATCGTTCACGTTTTTCAACCAATTCTTGCTGAACTCGACCTGGACCGGGTCGATCATGATCTTGCGATAGCCCGCCAGATTCGCATCGGGACGCACATAAAACTTGTCCAGATTGCGAGACTGCACCGGGACCAGACCATCGTGCATCACCGGGCCGGTCGTGGGGCTTGGCGCCGCTAAAGCCGCGCCGCCAAATGTTACAATCCAAAGTACCAAAAGCGCCTGTAGTTTCATGCCTGTCTCCTTCGTGTTCATTGCAACACAGCTTCAACGTGAATCCTGCGCCTTAATTGAGACCGCGGCCAGAGGCTTGCCGTTCCGTTTGGCGCTCGCTCCGAACTGAGGGCGGCGCTTTCAACAGTGATGCCCCTGTCGCGCCCCTAATCCTCGGGCACATCCGGCTCGCTCCGGGGATCGAAAGACGCGATGAACCATCCCGACCCACGCATCCAGGAAATCAATGCCCTTGAAGCGGAAGCCGTGCGCGCCGCGCGTGCCGGGCGGGACGAAGAAGCTAACAGGCTTTGGGGTCGAATCCTTCAAATTGATTCGGGCCACGCGCCAGCCCTGACGGCGCTTGGACAGCGCGCGTTTCTACAGGGAGACATGGCGTCCTGCCGCGCGGCATTCCAGCGCCTGGTCGACGCCGATGGTTCCGACCCCCAGCAATGGATCAATCTCGCCCTCGCCTGCCAGAATCTGCGCGACGAGCCCGGTGAAGAAAGCGCACTTCAACGTGCGCTGACAGTCGATCCCACGTATCTGCCGGCTCTCCTCCTGCGCGGTAACCTGCTCGAGCGGCAGGGGAAGACTCATCAGGCAGCCCGCGCCTACGGCGCGGCGGCCTCTGTCTCTCCGCCGCTCGAGCGATTGCACCCCGACTTGAGACCCGGGGTCTCGCATGCGTTGGCGTACCGGGAGAAATACGACAGTGATTGCGCGAGCTTTCTCGCCCAACATCTCGACCCGTATTACAAGTCGTTTACGCACGAAACCCTGGGCAGGTTTCGCGAGTCGCTCGATATCATGGTGGGGAAAAAGAAAAGATACGACTCACGCTCGGAGATCTATCATTTTCCCCGCCTCGCGCCGATCGAGTTCTTCGACCGCGCCGATTTTCCCTGGCTCGACCCGATCGAGGCGGCGACGGACGAAATCCGCGACGAATTCATCGAAGTTGTTCGCGCGGAGGAGGGATTCACGCCTTATATCTCCTATCCGCAGGACGTTCCGCAGAACCAGTTTGCGGAATTGAATAATTCGCCGCGCTGGAGCGCATTCCATCTCTACAAGATGGGCGAGCGGGTCGAAGAAAATGCCGCCAAGTGTCGGAAGACCATGAATGCGCTGGAGGGTGCGCCCAAACCGGACCAGCCAGGGCGTACGCCAGCCGCGATGTTTTCGCTGCTCAAGCCCAAGACCCGTATTCCGCCGCACAACGGCGTGACCAATACCCGTCTCGTTACGCATCTCGCCCTGATCATCCCGGAAGCTTGTGGATTCCGCGTCGGCAACGACATCCGGCAATGGGTTCCGGGCAAGGCGTGGGTATTCGACGACACCATCGAGCACGAGGCCTGGAACGACAGCGACAAGCTGCGCGTAGTACTTATCTTCGACATCTGGCACCCGCAGCTCACGCCGGCCGAGCGGGCGCTGATCACGGCGCTCGCGGCGGGCATCAACGCGTTTTCGGGCGGCACCGGCGGGTTCGAGCCGTAGAGCGACGCGAGCCCGAGAGCGATATCGAAAAGCAACGCTGGAGATTCACCGCGTGCTAGCCAAGGAAGGCGACGTACCGCCGGTCAGCCCCTGGGACGAGTATTGGCGCCTTACTCGCGAGGCAGCCGCCCACAAGGCAGGCGGCCCGCAGGTGGAGGTGCTGCGACACTTTTGGACGAGTTTCTTCAGCGATGCGTTGTCATACACGTCGGGGCCGCGAGTGCTCGATCTTGCATGTGGCAACGGGGCGGTGACAGGCTTCGCCTTGAATGTGGCAGCCCGGTCCGAAAGGGGCTTGCCCTCCGTCGTTGCAATCGACACCTCCCTCGCGGCGCTGAAAGATCTCAAGACGCGATTTCCGTCGGTCCTGGCAGTCGCCTCGGACGCGAAGCGCACGCCGTTCGACGATCAGTCATTCGATGTCGTCGCCAGCCAGTTCGGTGTCGAGTATGCCGGCATCGAAGCCATTGAGGAAGCCGCGCGTCTCGTGGCGAGAGGCGGGACGCTCGCCGCAATCCTGCACCTGAAGAAGGGTGCCATCTATCGAGAATGTGCCACAAACCTCCAAGCGATCCTTGCAGTGGAGTCCTCTGGAATCCTGCCGGCCACAAGGGATGCCTTCAGAGCCGGCATCGCCGCCGCAACGGGCCGGATAGGCAACACCGATCTTCAGCGCAGGCAAACCAGGTTCGTGAAGGCGGGCAAGGCGGTGGAAAGGGTATTGCGCCGACACGGTCACGATGTCGCAGGGGGCGTGGTGCAGCGGTTGCACGCCGACATCGCCCAGATGTATCGCCGCATGGGGGCCCATGATCCGAGCGACGTGGCAAATTGGATTGACGACATGGCCCGGGAGGTCAAGGCCTACGCCGCCCGCATGTCCTCGATGCTCGCGGCGGCGATTGACGAGCCGAGTCTGGACAAGATGGTGAATCGAATTACCGTGGGCGGATTGTCGGTCCGCATTCGAGACAAGCTGCACATGGGAGTGATCAGGCAGGAGCCAGCCGCATGGGTTCTCGTGTGTGATCGGGGCTGACCCTCCCTCTCGAAACGGTTACAAAAAATCGGCGAGCCGAAGCTCGCCGTCGATTCTGCCGGGATAGCCGGCTCGGTCAGAACTTCGCAGTGATGTTGAGGAAGATGTTCCGCCCAAGCGCGGAGTAACCCTGAGGATAGATATTGGCGATGATCTCAGCGATGACCGCCGGAATGAACGCGTTTGTCGGGGATTCAGGGGGCTTTGAGCCGTAGCGGTTCGTCGAAAAAGGCAGACGGGTGCGTCATTTTTTTACCCGCCGGCCGGTGTGCCAAATTACAAATTCGCGTCGGACGTTAATCGCAGCATAGGCGTAGAATCATCATTCCTATGCGACGTATGCGATGAAATTCGAGATAGAATGTGAACGCGAGGAAGACGGCCGTTGGCTCGCTGAGGTGCCACAACTTCCGGGAGTCCTCGCTTACGGCTCGTCGGCGGACGTCGCAATGGCGAAGGCTGAAATCCTAGCATTGCGTGTGCTCGCCGAGAGGTTGGAGCATGGCGAAAGCCGGCCCCAGTCCATCTCAATTGCCGTCGCGGCAGCTTGAGCCAATGGCCTTCGACCAAAGCGCGCCGTGTCTACGCTGCGTTAATCGGGCTTGGCTGGGAGCTTAAGCGCCAGTCCGGCTCTCACAGAACAATGCGGCGCGATGGCTCCTGACTTTGTCTCTGCGTTACATGAGGGCGAAGAAATTGGGCCAAAGATGCTCGCTCGTATCGCAAAGCATACTGGCCTCACGCCCGCTGATTTGTAGATGCTTGGCGCGCAACCGCTCGATATATTTCTTGTCGTCATTCCCGGCCCCGATTAAAGCACTCGAGGTCAGGGGCCAGCGGAAACCCAGCGGCGTAGCTCGTCGTCCCCGCTCATTTTGGTAACTGAGCGGGGATCTAGCGGCGTTCGAACAAAGTCACTGGATTCCCGCTTGCGCGGGAATGACGACATCCCCGTGCGCCGCTCTACTCCACGCGTCTTACTCGGATCGAACGGTTGTCGACCGCAAGGTCCAGATAGAACGCGCCGAGAACTCCACGCCTGATCGTCACTTTCACATCATTCAGATCGTAGGGTCGGTAGCTGCCGTCCGCGACTTGCCAGACCTGGCCGTTGGCGAGGCGGATTCTCTTGTTTGGCGTCCAGCCTTCGAAACGGCCCGGGATATAGCTTTCGATCGACTCCAGGCTGCTTGACTCCCGTTCCAGCCCGAATTGCTCTGGCGCTGGTCGCGGCGGGCACGCGACTCCGCGTTGCCTTCSCCTGCCGATAACGGCAGCGCGTCGTAACAAGCGAGGCGCGCCGACGGGTCGGCAATTCCTCGGCACTGCAACAGCGTGGCATCGCTTGCTAGCGCCGTGCTCGACAGTAATAGCAAGAAATAGAAGGCTTTCATGGCTCGCATTTCAGACTTCGCTTCATGATTCCACTTAAAGAAACGGCGAGCCGAAGCTCGCCGTCGAGGATGCCGCTTTTCGCGGGTCAGAACTTGTACTGCAAGCTGAGGAACAGTTTCCGCCCGAGGGCATCGTACACCTGAGGATAGGTGTTGCCGTTGCCGAAGCCGGCACCCACTGCGCTCGAAAGGGGTGGATCCTTGTCGAACAGGTTGTTGATGCCGCCCCAGACCGTGAACTGCTTGGTGACATTCCATGACGCGGCGAGGTCGATGTAGTCCCGCTCTCCAAGCTCGGCGTTCACAGCGGTGAACGCACCCGTCAGGAGCGGACTCGAGTCGCTGGTTTCGATTTTCACCTTGTCGAAGTGGCGCCACGTCAGCGAAAGGTCCGCATTCCACGGGGTCATCCAGGTTCCGCGAAGCCGGTGACGCCATTCCGGCAGCGGCGTGCCGCACTTCGACCCGTAAAGGCCCGCGCAGTCGTATTCGCCCAGTCCCGGGACCGGCGTGATCTTGAACTCCTGGAGCCACGTGCCGACGAAGTTGATATCGAGGCTGCCCCATCTCTGCAGCGGCCAGCTGTAGTTGACCGCGACGTCGACTCCCGAGGTCTTGTTTTGCGCAAGGTTCAGGTTGGTCGCGGTGATGAAACCGGTCAGCCAGACCGTGCCCTGCGCATCGCGGTGGATCAGGTCGCAGAATTGTCCCGCAAACACGCACTGGGTCAGGATGATCGGCGGCTGGATAATGTCGATCTTCTTGTCTAACTTGATGTTGAAGTAGTCGATCGACGCGCTCAGGTTTTTCATCGGCGTGAAAACGGCGCCTAAGGTCGTGCTCTTCGCCTTTTCGGGCTCGAGGTTGGGATTGCCCCCCTGCAGGTAGTTGTACTGGCCCGCCGGGTTGGTCAGAAGCTCGCGTCCGTATTGGGCCGCGGTCACGCCGGACCTCTGGCACTGTGCCAGCGTGGCCTGTGGCGTGGGGCCGGCGCAGGGATCCCCATTGTCCAAGTTGAATAATGCGTTCCCCTGCGCGGTGAACAGCTCGATCACGTTCGCGGCGCGCACCGCCTGCTGATAGCTGGCACGAAGCCTCACGGCCTTGACCGGGGCCCACTCGACACCGAGACCGTAGCTGTCGGTCGTGTGGTTGGTGCTGTAGTCCGAATACCGGTAGCTGCCGTTCACGCTGAGCAGGTCCGCCCAGGGCGCTCCTTCGATGATTGGCACTTTAACTTCGGCGAAGGCTTCCTTGACGGTGAATTGGCCGCCGAGACCGTGGGTCGGCCCCCCTTGTCCCGCGAGGTCGCCGGTCTCGAATTCCGTATCTACTCTGAGATCGAGCTTCTCGACACGGCGCTCGAGGCCAAACGCAACGCCGACGCCGCTTTTCGCCCATGGCGTCTTGATCCCGTAATTGCCCAGATCCGAGGTCAGGGTGGCACCTTGCACGGCTTGCTGCGTCGAGCCCTCCTTGAAACCCGGCGCCTGTACGTAGGCCACCGCCGCGGGTGTCACCCCGCCGAGCTTGAAGATGTTGTAGGGCACGCAGCCGGGATCGCTGCCGTCGACCACCGATCGGCATACGGGCTGCCCGTTGGCGTCGCTCACGACGTCCAGCGCGCGGGTGATGCGCACGTTCGAAAAGTCGTTCTTGTAGTTCTCCGCATAGATGACCTTCCCGGTCTGCACGAAGACGTCGTAGTCCCAGTATTTGAAAATGTCGCCCTTTACGCCCACGACACCGCGGAACGACGTATGGCGCAGGTCGTCCTGGCGTCCCCCGCCCTCCACGTTGCGGCGGCCAATAATCACGTCTCCGGGTGTCGTTGCAGTGATGCCGAACGCGTTCTTGAAAGCCTGCGACAACAGCGGATTCTCGTTGCGGAGCATGAATTCCGAGCCGAAGAAGATGCCGCTCGGCGCGATCTGCGCGACGGTATGGTCATCGTTAAAGCTGAATTCCCCATAGGCGCGCGCATGCTCGTTGACATCGTAGTGGGCAAACGCGTTGAACCCATAGCGCTCGTCGGGGCGCTGAAAGTAGTTGTACGGAGCGTAGTTGAACTGGTCGAGGGAGGATTTGAACGGCCGCACCCCGCCATTGGCATCGGCGATGGTGAAATTTTTGCCGGTAACACCGTCCGTAAACCGGCCCGGGACAGACGTCGACGAGCCGCCACAGGTGAAACCGGTCGCATTCGAGCCGAGCGAGCAGGCGCTGAAGTCGCGCTCGCGCTGCAAAAGCGCCTCGTCTTTCTTGTAATGGAAGAACAGCGTCGCGTTGCCGCGATTGTTCTCGAAGTTGCTGCCCATGGTGATGCTGGCGTCGTAGACCGTGCCGTCGTAATCGGCGCCGCCCGGCACGGCGAACTGCGCCGGGTTGGTGGCAGCGCGTCCGCGGATGATATCGGCAACACCGTTGTGCTGGCGGTGGTTGTAACCGCTGGTGTCGTACTGAACCTGCAAACCCTGGAAATTCTCTTTCATGATGAAGTTCACGACGCCCGCGACCGCATCGGAGCCGTAGATCGCCGATGCGCCGCCGGTCAGGATTTCCACGCGCTCGATCAACGGTGCGGGAATTTGATTCAGGTCAGTCGCGTATCCTCCGCTTCCCCCTCCGGGGCTCCCGGCGGGCAACCGCCGTCCGTTGACGAGCACGAGGGTGCGTTGCGCGCCGAGGTTACGCAGATTGACCGTCGCCGTGCCCGTGGAGCCATTGGAGATATTGCCACCTTGGTCGGCAAAGACCTGCGGCAGGTTATTGAGCAGGTTCTCGACGTTGTTGACGCCCTCGATCCTGATGTCGGTCGCCGTGACCTGCGTCACCGGGCTCGTGCTGGTGAGGTTCGGCGATGGAATGCGCGAGCCCGTGACCTGGGTCGGTGCGAGAATGATCGTGGGTGGCGACGCGGTTGTTCCCAAGGGTGGCGTCGACGGCGGCGTCTGTGCATAGGCCACGGAGACAAACGTCACCGCCATACCGGCGCTGAAGGTCCGGGCAAGGGCCAAAGATAGTTTTTTCGGTCTGAATTTCATTGCATATCCCCCGTAATTTGGTCGCTGACGCACATGGCCCCGAGGTGATGCGGAGCGGGATGTATGTTTACCTTTCGGCTGGCGCTTTCGACATTACAGCAAGGGCGATTCGGGCCGCAACGAAAAGTCGCGGAAGTTACAATGGCCGTGCCAAGATTGTTGCAAATCTGCAAACGATGCCGACGACGCCCGCCCAACGCACTGATTTGCTGGACTTGGCGTTCCGCGCCGGCGATTGCCGGGCGACAAGCGCCGACGTCCCGCCCGCGACCGCGCGAGATGCAACCGCGGACCGCCGATGAGTGGGCTGCGTATCGCGCCCGCCACGCGCGCCGACGTTTCGGCGATTCTGGAGATGATTCACGGGCTTGCCGAATTCGAGCGGCTTGAGCATTTGTGCGTCGCAAGCGAGGATGACATCGAACGCGCTTTGTTCGGCGACCGTGCCCCGGTCGAGGTGGTTTTGGCATGGGAAGGCGACAAAACGGCCGGTTTTGCGCTGTTTTTCCATAATTTCTCGACCTTTCTCGGCCGCCGCGGCCTCTACCTCGAGGATTTGTTTGTGCGGCCGGCCTTTCGCCGCCGCGGTTACGGGCGCGCCCTTTTGGTCCACCTTGCGCGGCTTGCGGTCGAGCGCGGTTGCGGACGCTTCGAATGGACGGTGCTGGACTGGAATGCGCCAGCGATCGGGTTCTATCAGCAGCTCGGTGCACAAATCCTGCCCGATTGGCGGATTACCCGTGTGACCGGCGCCGCCCTCACGGCGCTTGCCGCGCAGCCCCTAATACCAAGCAAGCGCTAGCTCGCACCCGCCATCTGGCGACCCAGCGCTCGCTAACGCCCCCGACCCCAATCGCGCGATAATTCGCCCTTCCCGCTCTTTCCAACAAGGCGCATTCCCCGCCGCGCGCTAAAGATCACGATGACCGAATCTCTCCATGCCGATTTCAGGCAACTCGATTGCAAGGCCGACTTCTGGTCGCTGCGCATGGTCGACGAGCGCGCCGAGAACTATTGCGTGCGCAAGAATGTTCCTCAGCCTCCGTCCATGTCGCTCGACCGCGGCGCCATGCTCACCGTCTACGCTGGCGGCGGGTACGGGTACGCTGCCACCAGCGACCTGTCGCGTGCCGGCCTGCAGGCCGCGCTCGACCGCGCGGCGGAGTGGGCGCGTACCAGCGCCCCGCGCTCCCTGATCGATTCCAGAACCCTCCCCAGACCGGCATTACGGGGGGAATACACATCTCCAGAGGCAAATGCGCAGCCGTGGTCGCGCCGCGAGTGGTACGAGCTTCTCGCGCAAGAATCACGCGCGGCCGGGTGCGATTCGCGCATCGTCGACTGGGAAGCGAGCGTCGAGACGCGAACTGCCGAGCACGTCTATCTGACCAGCGAAGGCGGCGAAGTCAGCCAGCGCTTTCGCTTCGTCATGCCCAACCTGACGGTTACCGCGCATGCCGACGGCGATACCCAGATGCGCACGCTCAACGGCTACCGCGGCCTTGCGCAGCAGGGCGGCGAGGCTATGCTCGACCGTTTCCGCTTCGTCGGCAGCGGGGCCCGCGTCGCCGACCAGGCGCTGCAGCTTCTCGCCGCGCCAAACTGTCCGCACGGGGTCATGGACGCGCTGCTGCTGGCCGACCAGATGGTGCTGCAGATTCACGAATCGATCGGCCATCCTCTCGAGCTCGATCGCATTCTTGGCGACGAGCGCAATTTCGCCGGGACGAGCTTTGTCACGCTCGACATGTTCGGCAGCTACCGCTACGGGTCCGATCTCCTGAACGTCACGTTCGACCCGACCCGCGCCGAGGAGCTCGCGAGCTATGCATTCGACGATGACGGCACCCGCGCCGAGCGCGCGTACCTGATCCGCAACGGCATTCTCGAACGCCCATTGGGCGGGGCGATTTCCCAGACCCGCGCCGGCGTCGCCGGGGTGGCGAACGCACGTGCCGACGGCTGGAACCGTCCGCCGATCGATCGGATGGCCAACCTAAACATCGAGCCGGGCGACTCGACGCTCGAGCAAATGATCGCAGGCATCGAGCATGGCGTCCTCATGAGCACCAATAGCTCGTGGTCGATCGACGATTCGCGCAACAAATTCCAGTTCGGTTGCGAATGGGGTCAGCTGATCGAAGGCGGCAGGCTCACCACCGTGGTCAAGAATCCAAACTACCGCGGCATCTCGGCGAACTTCTGGCGCAGCCTCAAGCAAGTGGGCGATGAATCGACGCTGGAAGTTCTCGGCACGCCGTACTGCGGCAAGGGCGAGCCTTCGCAGCTGATCCGCGTCGGACACGCCTCTCCTGCGTGCGTGTTCGCGGCGGTCGATGTTTTCGGCGGTGATGCATGAAGCTCCCGCCATATCCTTTTATGGGCAAGGGGAAGCCAGCGTGAACATGGAAGCTTATTTCAACGAGCTTGCATCGCTGCTCGATCGCTCGCTCGCGCCCGGCGAGATCCACACCTGCGCCTTCGATGCCGAAGCGTCCGACTTCGTGCGCATGAACCGCGGCAAAATCCGCCAGCCGGGCAGCGTCCTCCAGCGCTATCTGCGCCTGCATCTGATTCGCGGGAAGCGCCACGCAGAACTGTGTTTCGCGTTGTCGGGTGATCTCGCGCGCGACCGGGTGTCGGTCGCTTCCGCGTTTTCCTGGCTCCGTGAAACGCTGTCCGAGCTCCCCGACGATCCGCACTTGAGCTACGCAACCGACGTCGAGTCGAGCCGCTCGGTGAAGTCTGCTGAGCTGCCGGCAGCCGAGGAGGTCATCGCCAACGTTCTCGACGCCGCGGCGGGGCTGGATCTGGTCGGCATCTACGCCGCGGGACCGGTGTATCGCGGCTTCGCCAATTCGCTTGGTCAACGTAATTGGCACGAAGTGACGAACTTCAATTTGCAGTGGAGCCTGTATCACCGGGCCGACAAGGCGGTGAAGACGTCATATGGCGGGTTCGAGTGGTCGGCGGGGGCGTTTGCGGCGAAGATGCACGATGCCCGCGAGCGGCTCGCCCTGCTGGCGGTGCCCGCGCGCTCGCTCGAGCCGGGGAGCTACCGCGCCTATCTCACGCCGACCGCGATGGAGGAGATCGCCGGAATGCTCTCCTGGGGCGGTTTCTCCGGCCGCGCGCTGGCGACCCGTCAGAGCTGCCTCTTTCGCGTCCAGGACGGCGAAGCAGCGTTCAACCCGTCGGTCGGGTTCACCGAAAACACCGTCGATGGCGTGGCGCCGGCGTTTCAGGGCGAGGGATTCACTCGGCCGGACGCAGTGCCGCTGGTTCGCGAGGGGCGGCTGGTCGGTTCGCTAGTGAGTCCGCGCACGGCGAAGGAGTATTCGCTGCCCACCAACGGCGCCAATGCGGCGGAGATGCCCGAGTCGCTCGACATGGCCGGCGGCACGCTGAGCGCTTCCGATGCGCTGGCGGCACTCGACAGCGGACTCTACATCGGCAATCTCTGGTACCTGAATTTCTCCGACCGGCCGGCATGCCGCATGACCGGCATGACGCGCTTTGCCTCGTTCTGGGTCGAGCACGGCAAGATCGTTGCGCCGGTCAATGTCATGCGCTTCGACGATAGCCTCTTCCGCCTGCTCGGCGATCGCCTGGTCGGTCTGACGTCCGAGCGCGAGCTGGTGGTCGATGCCAACAGCTACCGCTCGCGCAACGTGGGCAGCATGCGGCTGCCCGGCGCGGTTGTGAGCGAGATGGCGTTCACGCTGTAGGAGCAGGAACCCCCTTCGGACGCGGCCCGTCGATGGTGAAAGCCGGATCGCGCTGCATGGCCGCCGCGCGTGCACGCATCAGTTTCCACTTAGTCGCCAGTCAGTTTCCACTCAGTTTCCATGGTGCCAGCCCTTGGGAATCGCCGACAGCAGCTTCTGCGTATAAGAATGCTTGGGATGGCGGTAGATGTCATCGGAATTGGCGATCTCGACGATGGCGCCCTGAGTCATGACCATGATCTCGTCGGAAATGTATTTGACGACCGCGAGATCGTGCGAGATAAAGATGTACGACAGGTGAAATTCGTCCTGCAGGTCTGAGAGCAGGTTCAGCACCTGCGCCTGCACCGAGACGTCCAGCGCCGAAACCGACTCGTCGCAGATCAATATGTCCGGCTTGAGCGTCAGACAGCGCGCGATCGCGATACGCTGCCGCTGGCCGCCCGAGAACTCGTGCGGATATTTGTAGAACGAGACCTCGGGCAATCCCACCTTGTGCAGCATTTCGAACGCCAGGTCGGTCCGCTCCTGCGTCGAGGCGCCGATGCCGTGAATGCTCATCGGCTCGGTCAGGGTCTCGCCGACGATCATGCGCGGGTTCAAGGACGCGTAGGGATTCTGAAAGATGATCTGGATCCGCCGCTTGTAATCCATGAACTGCCGCGCCGACATCGAGAGGATGTCCTTGCCCTCGAACAAGGCCTCGCCCGTTGACGCCTCGTGCAGCCGCATCAAGGTCAGTCCGACGGTGGTCTTGCCCGAGCCCGACTCGCCGACCAGGCCCAGCGTCTTGCCTTTCGGCAGCTTGAACGAGACATCCTTGACCGCCTCGAACTTACGCCGCCCGAACAAGCCTTCGCGTGAGTAGAAATCTTTTCCGAGGTGGCGGACGTCGAGGATGATCGGATCGGAGGCGTCGATGCCGCGCTTGCGCTCGTTCAAATGCATGGCGTGGCCGTCGCCGGTGATGAAGTCCTCGATGACGGGCAGCCGGACCGGCCGCCGGTCCAGACTCGTCCGGCACAGCAAAAGCGCCTTGGTATAGGGATCCTGCGGATTCTCGAACACCGACTTGGCGGGACCCTGTTCGCGAATCTCGCCGTTGCGCATGACCACCACGTAATCGGCGATCTCGCCCACCACGGCGAGATCGTGGGTGATGAACAGCACCGACATCCGGTGCCGCTTCTGCAAGTCGCGGATCAGGTCGAGGATCTGCTTCTGGATGGTGACGTCGAGCGCCGTCGTCGGCTCGTCCGCGATGAGCAGCTTCGGCTCGCAGGCGATCGCCATCGCGATCATCACCCGCTGCTGCTGTCCGCCGGACATCTGCGACGGGTACGCGTTGATCTTGAATTCGGGGTCCGGAATGCCGACTTCGGCAAGCAGCGCGAGCGCGCGCTTTTTTGCGTCTGACGGCGAAAGTCCGAGATGAAGGGTCAATACCTCGGTTAACTGAAAGCCGACCGTGAAGACCGGGTTCAACGACGTCATCGGCTCCTGGAAGATCATCGAGATGTCGGCGCCTCGAAGCCGTCGGAGCTCCCCCTGTTCCAGGTCGACCAGGTTGCGTCCGCCGTAGATGATCTCGCTGCCCGGAAGAACGCTCGCGTTTTCCTTCGGCAGCAGCCCGAGTATCGACAGCGAGGTCACCGACTTGCCGCTGCCCGATTCTCCGACCAGCGCAACGGTCGCGTTGGCCGGGATGTCGAAACTGATGCCCTTAACCGCTTCGAAGCTCGTTTGCTTGTCCAAGCGGAAGTTGACCCGCAGATTGCGGACCGTCAGGAGAGTTTCCATTTTGCGGTGCAGATCTTTCGCTGGGCTTTAGTGAGGATCACAGAATTGGGTGACCGTTGCACGAGACTGGCGTCGTCCCCGTCCCCGATTCAAGCATTCGAGGAAAGGCTTCAGCGGGAACCCGGTGGCGTTCGCCAAACGACACTGGATTCCCGCTTTCGCGGGAATGACGGTATTAGGGATCCGGGCGTCGCGCACTTTCGTAAGGCTCAATAGATGTCGCGTGTCATTTCAATTTCGGATCGAGCGCGTCGCGCAGCGCGTCGGTGAACAGACTGAACGCCGTGACAAGCAGCGCCATTGCCGTCCCGGCCGCCGCGAGCTGCCACCACTTGCCCAGGATGAGCTCGTTCTGCGCTTCGTTGAGCATCGAGCCCCAGGACACGACGTCGACCGGCACGCCGAAGCCGAGGAAGGAAAGGATGACTTCGGACTTGATGAACGCAACCACCAAAATCGAAAGCTGGACCAGCACGACGTGGCTGATGTTGGGAAAGATGTGCACGAACATCCGCCGCGCGTTCGATGCGCCGATGGCGTCGGCCGCCTGAACATACTCGCGGTTCTTGTGCTTCAGATATTCGCCGCGAATCAGGCGGAAGCAGCCCGTCCACCCGGTAAGCCCGAGAATCAGGATGATCGTGAGCGTCCCTTTCTGCTGCAGCACGGCGGCGACAGCGAGAATCAGCAGCAGGTAGGGAATCGCCGTAAAGACGCTATAGAACCAATTGAAAATATCGTCGAGCCAACGCCCGTAGTAGCCGGCGACGGCGCCGAATACGGTGCCGAGGAACGTCGCCAGAACCGCCGCGGCCAAGCCCACGAAGATGGACGTTTCCGAGCCCTTGACGACTTTCTTCAGCACGTCGCGGCCCCATTTGTCGCCCCCGAACGGCAAGGTCGTCGCACGCGCTTCGACCACTTCCGCCTTCGACCCCTTGGCGCGAATATCGGCCATGACGTCGGCCAGAGGATCGACGCTTTGGCCCTCCGCGGCGGGCGGGCCGTCGGTCGCGGATTTCGGCGCTTCTCCACGCGTTTCCCCGCGGATGGCAGCCAGGGCATCGGCCAGTGGATCCTCGACCGGGAGCTCGGTCGGCGCGTCGGCTGCCGCGCCCGGCGCCGACGATTCCGTCGACGCTGCCAACCCGCCCCGAGTCTCGATGTCGGGGCCGACGAACGACGGCGGCGCGTAGTTGACGCCGACTTCCCGCGACCAGTCCTTCGCGATCAGCCCGGTGCCGGAAAGCACCATCAGCAGCAGAAATGCGGCGACGATGGCGAGCGAGACCATGGCCAGCTTGTCGCTTCGCAGACGCTGCCAGGCAAGCGCCCAGAGACCCGGCGAAACGGCGTGCGGTGCGTCGTAGGGCATCGCCGGCCTTCCGCTATTTCAGCTGAACGCGCGGATCGACGGCCTTGTACATCAGGTCGGCGAGCAGCGTGAAGATCATGGTGGCAACGGCGACGTACACGGTGATCGCCTTGATCACCGGAAAGTCGCTGCGCTCGACGGCGAGAATGACTTCGCGGCCGATGCCCGGGATCGAGAAAAAGCGCTCGATCAGGAACGCGCCGATGAGCAGCCCCGGGAGCTGGGCCATGACGTGGGTGATGATCGGAATCGACGCATTGCGCAGTACGTGGACCCACATGATGCGATTTTCGGACAAGCCCTTGGCGCGCGCCGTGCGCACGTAATCCTGGTTGATCTCGTCGAGCACGAAAGTACGGAAGAGGCGCAGGTCGGGCGCGATGCTGACAACGAGCCCGATGAGTATGGGCAGCGAGGCGTAGACCACGAGGTTCTGCCAGAAGCTGTCGCCCCAGCCTTGCACCGGGAACCAGCCGAGCTTGTAGGCGAAAAAATATTGGAACACGATGATGTAGACGAGGATCGAAATCGACAGGCCTACGGTGCAGACGATCATCACCGCGCGGTCGGTGAGCGACCCCCGCACGTACGCGACGCCGAGCGCCAGGCCGATCGCGACGACGGTGCTGATGATCAATAGCGGGACCAGGACCGTCAGCGACGGTCCGAGCCGCGTCGCCATGATGTGCGACACGGCTTCGTTAGTGCTCCAGCTCGCGCCGAAGTCGGCGGTGAGCACCTGCTTGACGAAAATTCCAAGCTGAACGTACCAGGGCTGGTCGACGCCGAGCTGGCGGCGGATGTTCTCGATCTGTTCGGCGCTGGAAATCTTGCCGGCGAGCACGTAGGCGGGATCGCCGCCGACCCAGTTAAACAGGATGAACACCAGCAGGATCACGCCGAGCACGGTCGGGATCATCTGCCACAGCCGCCTGATGATGTAGGCTGTCATCGTCTTCTCCTGTTTCTGCGCTGGCGAGTCCGGCCCGGACCGTCAGTGCGACGGCTGACCCGCGGTTCGCGTACCCGTGATCTCGGCCAGAAAAGCCGCGTTGGACGGTTCGCGCCCAAGAAACTCTCGAACCATCTGCGACGCGGGCTTCTGGCTGCCCTGCGCGAGTATCGTGCTACGGAAGCGACGCCCGACCACAGGGTCCATCAAGTTGCTCCCGTATGTCGACAACATGTCGAGCGCGAGCACCTCCGACCACATGTAACCGTAATACCCGGCCGCATAGCCGCTGATGATGTGCTCGAAGGCCCCTGGAAACTGCGAGCCCGGAACGTGGCCCAGCGGCGTTTCGCCTTCCATCGTATCCCATAAAGCAAGAGGCTCCGCGACTGCTGCGCCGCTCGTCGCCATATCGTAAGCCGCATAAAGATGCTGCCGCGAATAGCGCGTCCCCGCTCCGTACAGACGCGCGGCGGACAGCCGCGCCAGCAGATCGTCGTTCACCGCGGGGCAGGCCGGGCTGCAGAACTGCGGCAGGAGCGAGAGCGACTCCTTGCGGCGCGCCCACTCCTCGTACATCTGCGACGGCGCCTCGACGAAATCGCGCTCGACGCTGGTGCCGGCCTGCGACGCGTAGTCGGTATTGGAAAGCACGCCGTGCATGACGTGCCCGAATTCGTGCACGAGCGTTTCGAGCTCGCTCTGATCGAGTCCGGTGCGATTGAAGTTGGTCACCAGCACGCTGACGGGCGTGCGACCCGCGAGCCGGCTCGACGAGCGGATGCCGAATGCCGCGGCGTGGCTGTACTTGTCCGGTCGCGGAAACGGATCGAGGTAGATGCCGCCGATGATCTTTCCATCGCTCTTGCCGCCGGAAGCGTCGACGACGTCGTAATACTGAACGTCCTCGTGCCAGATCGGCACCTTGACCGCCACGAAGCGCACGCCGTAAAGCCTGCTCGATACTTCCATCACCCACTTGAAACTCGCATCGGTCGGAAAATACTTGCGCAGCGCTTCCTGATCGACGCTGTACCGGGCTTTCTTGAGCTTGTCCTGATAGAAATCGACGTCCCAGCGCTTCAGCGTGACCTCGTCCGGTCTTTTATTCTGTAATCCCGCCTTGAATGCGGTCAGCTCGGCCAACTCCCTGCGCTCGACGTCGCGAATGGCGCCCTTGACGTCGCCGAGAAATCTTTCCACGGTCTGAGGGTCGCCGACCATGCGCCGCCGCGTCGCGAATTGGGCATAGCTCGAAAGCCCGAATAGGCCCGCCATCTCCCGCCGCAGGCGTATGACTTCGGAAAGGAGCTCGATGTTGCGCGGAGTGCCGCGAGTGCTGTACGCGAACTGATAGCGCTGGCGCGCATTTTCGCTTTCGGCATTGGCCATGAACGGGACGAATTCCGGATACTCGAAACCGAGCAGGACGTTTCCCTTGTCGTCGCGCTGCGCCTGGTCGAGGTAGGCTTGCGGCAGGCCTTTGACTTCGTCGGAGTTGAATGCGAGGCGCGTCTTGTTATTGCGGATGTTGCGCCCGAACTCCTGGCGGATTTCCTCGAGTCGCTCGAGGATCGCGCTCATCCGCGCTCTCTTGTCGGCAGGCAGAGTTACCCCGGTGTCGTCGAACGCATCGAGGATGTCCTTGCGCATCTTGGTTGCAACAGGGCCGCGCAGCGCGGTCGCCTTGATCCGGGCATATAGGCGGTCGTTTTGCAGCAGCGCGGTATCGAAGCGATTGACCTTCTGCTCGCACGCCTCGCCCGCTGCACGCGTCTTTTCGTCGGGCGAAACGTTGGCGAGCAGTTCCGCCGGACCCTCGACGTCCTGGGTGGCGATTCGCAACCGGTCCCAGCGACCGAGCATGTCGGCAGCGGCGACGCGCGCCACCGGTCCCGCTTGTAACGCATCGACCATCTTCGCGGCGCGAGCCAGCGCATCGGTGCATGCCTTGGTGAGTGTCTCTCCATCGTAGGCGGGAATGGTGTAGCGTTCGACCGGCGCAGCGAGCGCGGCCCCGGCGAGCAAGGCGAGGAAGCAGAGCGTGATCGGGCGGTTTAGCAGGCGCGTGAGCGGGCGGGTCGTGTTCATGTAAGTTGTCGCTTCCGGGATTGCGTTTCTATCGGACATTACGAAAATGTGTGAGGCCCCCATCGCTACAATCGTCGTTCCCGCGAGATCGCGAACCCAGCGCCTCTTGGCGCACGCCGGTGGATCCCTGCTTGCGCGGGCGGACGCCGGTGGATCCCTGCTTGCGCGGGCGGACGCCGGTGGGTCCCTGCTTGCGCGGGAACGATGCGAGATTGCGGCGGCTGTCACCCATTTCGGCAATCCTGATTCAGACGCGCTTTCAATGTAATTTCCGACTATTGTCCATGTCGGCATAAATCCAGTCCGCCAGCAGAATGGGGTGCTTGCGATAGCCGATGACCGCCGGCTGGACCAGCATGTTCCGGAGCCTCGTATCGTGTAGCTTGATCACGCCGTTGACTTCCACCATTCGCCACAGCTTTCGGTAAAGCTCGTTGCGCTCGGGCGACGCCGGCATGGCGCGTGTCTTTTCGTAGATGCGGTCCCACTCGGGCATCTGAAAGCAGGAGTTGTTGTTCTGACCGCTGTTAGGCCCATAGAAAAGCTGCATGAAATCGTCGCCGTCCGGATAGTCGGCGATCCACGAAGCCGTCCGCGACAGGAGCTGGCAGGCGCGCTCCTGTTTGAGCTCTTCCGGAAACTTGTTCTTGTCGACGTGGATGCGGACGCCGATTTTTTCCACGGATTTCTGCCACAGCTCGTCGATTTCTCGGTCGCGCGTGGTAGGCGTCGACGAATACCGCCACACCTAATGGTATGGACG
>JRHI01001494.1_pt1 | contig 19381 bp, 21 predicted proteins | sample 215371 | NCBI WGS metagenome assembly JRHI01 (sample SAMN02929681, study PRJNA255918) | sediment metagenome | biome: cave system; feature: Ice Cave; material: Sediment; isolation source: sediment from deep within a dark volcanic ice cave with no known source of... ...
CCGATGGTACTTGGCCCGCAAGGGCCTGGGAGAGTAGGTCGCCGCCGGTTCTTTCTTGAGGCCCCGCCGTCTCGATCCCGAGGCGAGCGGGGTCTTTTTCTTTGTCTGGTCCCGCCAACCGCCACCGCGTGGGTCTTCGCAGCGAACCGCCCGCGTGACACGATGACCCCTGAGATGCAGGACATCGTCAGGTTCTTCAGGGCTTACCCGCAGGTGCTGGTCCTGCTGCTGATCTGCCTGATCCTGGGCCTGGGCACGTTCCTCGCGGTGGTGTTCGGACTGGCCAGCTCGGGTCCCGGGCACGTCAGTGGCGAGCCGTCCGGTGTGATCCTAGGTCTGTAGAGGACACCTGGCGGGTCCGGCGTGCGCTCAGCGGGTCCGGCGTGCGCTCAGCGGGTCCGGCGTGCGCTCAGCGGGTCGGCGTGCGTTCGGCGTCGGCGGGGCGTGCCGCGCGAAAGGGGGAGAGGCAGTGCGCCGTGCGCGCCGACACGGTGCCCGGGCGACGCGCACGATCCCATCCCAGCGCTTGGCGGTGCGGGTGCGTGCGGAAGTCGTTTTCCTCTGGCCGCCCCTCCTCAGGATGATCGGCCAGGAGATCGTCGAATCGGCTCATCCACGCCCGGAGACGATCTGTTGATGACTGGAACATATGTTCGTAAGGCTACGGGTGGGGTCGGACGGAAGGCTCGAATTCCTGCAAGTTCGCTTGCATCATCCGGAAGTGCCAGACGCGGCAGGGGAATTGAGCTTCTCGCGCACCCGTGCGGCCGTCGTGCTGGTGAACTCGGCCGTTCCCGCGTGACCACCGAGATCCGGGGTCTTGATCCCCGCCGCGACTGACTCGAGCGCCGCCTCATAAACGGCTCGGGACGCGCGCGCGGCCGCCTCGCCGCACCGCGCGGTGGCGTGATGGAGGATCGCGCCGCAGGCCAGGATCATGGCCAGCGGGTTGGCGAGGTCCTTGCCCCGGAGCGCGGGGGCGGTGCCGTGGGGCGCTTCCGCCATCGCCACCGTCGTCTCGTAGTTGTGATCGAAGGCGAGCAGCACCGACTCGGCTCCGGCGATCGATCCGAACATTGGCAGCACGAGATCTGACAGGCAGTCGCCGTCGCGATTGAGCGCCGGGATGACAAGCGGGACGTCGGCCGCGCCGGATAACAGGCCGGCATAGGTGGCATCGATCAGCACCGGTTGGTAGGCGACATCGGGATGGCGCGCGGCGGCTTCGTCCATCTCCTCCTTGAGCATTCCCTCGTACACGGGGGAGACGGTCCATTTCGGGCCGCCGTAGACCCGCGCGCCGGCGCTGGCGGCGGTCCGGAAGGCGTATTCGGCCACCGCGCGACACGTCGAGCGGGTGATGCGCTCGGTCCGGAAGGCGACTTCCTCGCCGGCGCCGGGATTGCCCTCCCGCCACTGCTCGGCGCCGTAGGCGTCCTCCACCGCCATCCGCACGATCGAGATCGGGTGATGAACTCCGGCGATCGTTGTGATCCCGGGCAGCCGGCGGCCGGTGCGGATGATCACCTTGCCGTCGACCGCCTCCCGCAGGATTCGGTTCGGCGATCCGACATCGTCCGCACCCTCGGGCGTGATCGTGGCAGCCTTCAGCCCGTAACCCGCATCGCGCATCGCGGCGGCGGCCTCGGTGACGACGTCGTTGTCGCTCGCACGGCGGTTCTCGAGCGAGAGGTCATACCGCCTCAGCTCGAGGTCGATCTGCAGCAGCTCGGGATCGAGCAGGCGCAGGGCCTGCTCCAGCAGCTCCTGCCCGGTCTCATCGCCTTCGAGCACCACGATCGTCAGCGACATCGAGCCCACGATACCCGGCGCGCCGAGGCTCCGAACTACCCCGCCCCGGCCGCCATCAGATCCTCCTGGCGCTCGGCCAGCGCCCCGATCACGATTGCCAGATGCTCATCGAAGTCGACCCCGAGCGCCTCGGCGCCGTCCCGCAGCTCCTCACGGCCCACCGCGGCCGCGAAGCTCGGCTGCTTGAGCTTCTTCTTCACCGACTTCGGGGTCATCCCGGTCAGGCCCTCGGGCCGCACGTAGGCCACGGCGAGCACGAACCCGGAGAGCTCGTCGACGGCGTAGAGCGCCTTCTCCATCGCCGAGTCTCGGGACACTCCGAGGAAGTCCGCGTGCGAGGCGACGGCCCGGACCAGCTCAGGCGGATACCCGCGCTCCTCGAGTTCGCGCATGGCGTAACGGGGGTGGCCGTCCTCGAGGTCGGGATAGCGCTCGTAGTCAAGGTCGTGGAGCAGGCCGGTGAGGCCCCAGAGCTCCACGTCCCCGTGAAAACGGGGGGCGTAGGCCCGCATCGCCGCCTCCACGGCCAGCATGTGACGGCGCAGAGATTCGGACTGTGTCCACTCGCAAAGGAGGGTCCAGGCGTCGCTGCGCGAAAACTGTCCCGGCATGGCTGTTACCCTAGCTGAGCGCTCGGGGCCGGACCACGCGCGTGACGGCCCCGGCCAGGCGGATCGCGAGCGGCACCCGTCGCCCGCTGCGGCAGCAACAGACACGCTGCAGACCGCGCTTCCCACGACCCCGGCGCCACCGAAACCAATGGAAAAGTTCGTAATCGAAGGCGGCGTGCCGCTGTCGGGCACGATCGTCCCGGCCGGCAACAAGAACGGCGCGCTGCCGATCCTCGCCGCATGCCTGCTCACCGAGGACGAGGTGATCCTCCGCAACGTCCCCAACATCAGCGATGTGGTGACGATGACGCTGCTCCTCGAGTCGCTCGGGGCACGGGTGCAGTGGCGCGGCCCCGGGGAGGTCTCGATCAACACCGGAATGGTGGATTCCCAGGAGGTCGACCGGGCGCTGGCCGAGCGAATCCGGGCCTCGTTCCTACTCGCGGGACCGCTGCTGGGGCGCTTCGGCCGGGCGCACATGCCTCCGCCGGGGGGAGACGTGATCGGCCGCCGCCGGCTGGACCCGCATCTCGACGCCTTCCGGGCCCTCGGTGCCACCGTCGCGCACGACCGGGACATCCTGATCGAGTCCCCAACCGCCGGTCTGCGGCCCTGCGACTTCCTGATGGACGAGCCGTCGGTGATGGCGACCGAGAACGCGCTGATGGCCGCTGCGCTGACGCGGGGGCCGACGGTGATCCGCAACGCAGCGTCCGAGCCGCACGTTCAAGACCTGGCGCGGATGCTGGTTGCGATGGGCGCGCAGATCGACGGCATCGGCTCGAACGTGATGACGGTGCACGGAACGACCAGCCTGCGCGGCTGCACCCACACGATCGCCCCTGACCACATCGAGATCGGCTCGTTCATGGCCCTGGCCGGGGTCACCGGAGGGGAGTTGGTCATCAAGGACTGCAAGCCGCAGGACCTGCGGATGATCTGCCTGGTGTTCGACCGGCTTGGGCTGCGCAGCGAATTCCGTGGCAACGACGTGATCGTGCCCGGCTCCCAGCACCTGGTGATCCGCAACGACGCCGGCGACTACACGCCGAAGGTCGAGGATGGCCCCTGGCCAGCGTTCCCGGCCGATCTCACCAGCATTGCGCTGGCGCTGGCGACTCAGGCCGAGGGATCGGTGATCATTCACGAGAAGATGTTCGAGAACCGCTTGTTCTTCACCGACAAGCTTCAACTGATGGGCGCCGCGATCACGATCTGCGATCCGCACCGGGCGATCGTCGTCGGGCCGCGGCCGCTGCGCGGCGAACGTGTCGAGTCGCCTGACATCCGCGCCGGGATGGCGATGCTGATCGCCGCGCTGTGCGCCGACGGCATCACGGAGATCGGGAACGTTCGTCAGATCGACCGCGGCTACGAGCGCATCGACGAGCGCCTGCGCGAGCTCGGCGCGCGGATCGAGCGGGTCGATGACGTGCCGGCGCACGTCTGATTTCCCCGCGCGACCCACTACGCTCAGCGCCGATGATCCACCGGATTCCCAGCGGGACCCGCGACGTCCTGCCCGACGAGATGCGGGAGCTTCGCCTCGTCACCGACCGCGTGCGCTCCGTGTTCGAGCAGGGCGGCTACGGCGAGGTGTGGACGCCCGCGCTCGAGTACGAGGGCACGTTCGAGCGGGCCGGGATGACGGCCACGCAACCGGCCTATCGGATGTTCGACGAGCAGGGCAATGTGCTGGTGCTGCGCTCGGACATGACGGTGCCGATCGCCCGGCTGGTGGCCACCCGCTACGCCCGTGCCGAGGTCCCGTTGCGCTTCAGCTATTTTGCCCACGCCTATCGAGGCGTCCGACCCCAGCGCGGGCAGTCGCGCGAGTTCCTACAAGCTGGTGTGGAGCTGATTGGCAAGCCGGGAGTCGAGGGGACCGCCGAGGCGTTGACGATCCTGTGCGCGGCACTCGACGCGGCCGGGCTGAAGACCTACAGCGTCGGCCTCGGAGACGCCTCGCTCTACCCGACGCTGCTGGAGACGCTTGACGTCGCCCCGGACCGCCGCGAGCTGATCCTCGGCGAACTCGTCACCGGTGACTTCGTCGGCCTGGAGCGTGAGCTGCAGTCGCTCGGTCTGGGGCCCGACGCGTTCGGTCTGCTGCTCCGGGTCCCCCGGGTGCGGGGCGGCCCCGAGGTGCTCGATCAATTAAACGGTCCCCTCGAGGCCGCCGGCACCGGCATGCGCGAGCTTCACGCTCAGCTGGCCCCCGAGGTGGCTGAGCGGATCATCTTCGACCTCGGCCTGGTGCGCAGCCTGGGCTACTACACCGGCGCGGTGTTCCAGGTCTACGATCCCGCCCACGGCGTGCCGATCGGCAGCGGCGGCCGCTACGACGAGCTGCTGGGCCGGTTCGGCCGCCCGCTGTCCGCCGTCGGGTTCGCGCTGTACGTCGAACGGCTGCACATCGCGCTGACCGGCGAGGAGCGGGCGTCCTGATGACCGGCATGCGCATCGCCGTGCCCCGCGGCGCTCTGTTCGGGGACACGCTCGATCTGCTCGATCGGCTCGGACTCGACACTCGCGAGGTACGGGAGAACGACCGCAAGCTGCTGTTCGAGGAGGCCGGGATCGTGACCATGCGTCCCTCCGACGTTCCCACCTACGTCGAGGCGGGAGCGGCCGACATCGGCATCACGGGCAAGGACGTGCTGATGGAGCAGGCCGAGCGCGAGGTCTACGAGCTGTCCGACCTCGGCTACGGGCACTGCACGATGGTGCTGGCCACGGTGGCCGGAGAGGATCGCGCCGCCGAGGCGCTGCGCCGGCTCGGAGTGGTTAGGATCGCCACCAAATACCCGCGGATCGCGGCGCGGCATTTTCTGGAGACCGGCCGCCAGGCGGAGATCGTCGAGGTCAAAGGGTCTGTTGAGCTGGCCCCGCTGACCGGGCTGGTCGAGGGCATCGTCGATCTCACTGCGACCGGCACCACGCTGCGTGAGAACGGTCTGGTGATCCGCGAGGAGATCGCGCACTGCACCGCTCGCCTGATCGCCAACCGAGTCGCCCACAAGCTCAAGGCGCGGGAGATCGACGCGCTGCTGGAGCGCGTCGGTGCAGTGTGAGCGCCGGTTCCCTGATCGCGACCCCGTAGCGAGGGCCGCAGCGCTGCGCCGGCTGATCCCAGCGCCGGAATCCGTCCAGGATGCGGTGGCGGAGATCATCGCGCAGGTGCGCGCCGGAGGCGACCGGGCGCTGCGTGAGTACACGCGGCGCTTTGACCGCAGCGAAGCCGTCGCCCCCCTGAAGGTGCCCGAGCAGGAGCTGAAAACCGCGGCGCGGGGACTCGCACCCCCCGTACGCGCTGGGCTCGAGCTGGCCATCGAGAATGTGCACGCCGTGGCCTCGGCGTGGGATCTGGAGCTCGACCGGAAGCTCGATCTCCGCTCCCATGAGGTCCGCCTGCGGCGCACGCCCCTCACGCGCGCCGGCGTCTACGTGCCGGGCGGCCGGGCTCCGTATCCGAGCACGGTCGTGATGGGCGTGACAACCGCCCGCGCCGCGGGCGTCGAAGCGGTCGCGGTGTGCGCACCTCCCGGAGCCGACGGAGAGATTGATCCAGCGATCCTGGCTGCCTGCGAGCTGACCGGCGCGAGCGACGTGTACCGGATGGGGGGCGCGCAGGGTGTCGCTGCGCTCGCCTACGGCACCGAGACGGTGACGGCGGTCGACGTGATCGTCGGTCCGGGCAACCTGTACGTGCAGGAGGCCAAGCGCCAGGTGTTCGGGCAGGTCGGAGTCGACGGCTTCGCCGGGCCGAGTGACCTCGTGGTGATCGCCGACGGCGGCGGCGATCCGCGGCTGGTGGCACTGGACCTGCTGGCGCAGGCCGAGCACGGACCGGGAACGCTTGTGATTGCGGTCTCACCCTCAGCGGAGCTCCTCCAGCAGATCGAGCTGCTCCTCGCCGACGCGGCAGAGACCGGCGCCGTGGCCGCGCTGATCGAAGTCGAGGATCACGAAAGCGCCCTGGCGCTGTCTCAGGCGTTCGCGCCCGAGCATCTGGAGCTGATCGGCGCCAACGCCGAGCGATTGGCTCCCCGCGCCACGCGGGCAGGCTGTGTGTTTGTCGGCGCCGGCGCCGCCACCGCGTTCGGGGATTATGTCGCCGGGTCCAATCACGTGCTGCCGACCAACGGCGCCGCGCGGTTTGCCTCCGGACTCTCGCCCGCCCACTTCCTGCGCAGCTACACAGAGGTGCGCATCACCGAGCCCGCCGATCTCGCCCGCGCCGGCGCCGCGGTGGCTCGAGCCGAGGGATTCGAGCTCCACGCCCGGTCGATGGAGGCTCGTATCCGGGACAATGCGAAGCGATGACGCGCAGCGCCGAGATCGACCGCAGGACCGGCGAGACCGAGATCCACGTGCAGCTGGCGCTCGACGGCGCCGGCGGCGGTGTCGGGGAGCGAACGACGGGGGTCGGCTTTCTCGATCACATGCTCGACCTGCTGGCGCGCCACGGACGGCTACAGCTGGTCGTGCAGGCCCGCGGAGACCTGCAGACCGGCGCCCACCACACGGTGGAGGACGTCGGCATCTGCATCGGGCAGGCCTTCGACCGCGCACTCGCCGACCGGGCCGGGATCGTGCGCTACGGCCACGCGGTGGTGCCGATGGACGAGGCCAGGGCGGCCTGCGCGATCGACATCTCCGGGCGCGGCCTGTGCGTGTTCGAGGCTGAGCTACCGCCCGGGGCGATCGGCAACTTCGACCACGAGCTGGCGGAGGAGTTCTTCCGGGCGTTCGCGAGCAACGCGAAGGTGACGCTGCACCTAACCGTCGAGGCGGGGACGAACGCCCATCACATGATCGAGGCCGCCTTCAAGGCGCTGGCCCGGGCTATGCGAGCCGCCAGCGCCCTCGATCCGAGCGAGCAGGGCGTTCCGAGCACGAAGGGAACGCTCGCATGAACGACGTCCGGGACCCCGCCCGAATCGCGATCGTCGACTACGGCATGGGCAACCGCCGGTCGGTGCAGAAGGCATTCGAGCACGTCGGTGCGCACGCCGTGATCACCCGCGATCGTGCGGAATTGATATCGGCCGATGGGGTGGTGGTCCCGGGCGTGGGAGCGTTCCCGTTGGCGATGCGCAACCTGCACGAGCTTGGTCTGAGCGAGCTGATCGTCGCTGTCGCAAAGCGGGAGACGCCGCTGCTGGGCGTATGCCTCGGGATGCAGCTCCTGTTCGACCGCTCGGCGGAGAGGGAGGACACCGCCGGGCTCGGGCTCATCCCGGGAGCCGTGACGCCGCTGCGCGCGAGCAGCCTCCGGGTCCCGCACATCGGCTGGAACGAGGTTAGCTTCGAGCGCCCATCGCCGCTCACCGTGGGACTCCCCGAACAGGGCTGCCCGTTCTACCACGTGCATTCGCTGGTCGTGCGTCCGGTCGATCCGAGCGTGGTCGTCGCGAGCACGGAGTACGGCGAGCGCTTCGCCACGATCGTGGGCCACCGGTCGGTGTTCGGCGTGCAGTTTCACCCCGAGAAGTCCTCTCGCCACGGCCTGCGCATGCTTGAGAACTTCCTGGCGATCTGTCGCCGCGCGCGCTCGGCGGCTCGGCGACCGGCCGCCGCACCCGCATGATCCTGCTTGCGGCGATCGACATCCTGGAGGGCAAGGCGGTCCGGCTGGCCCGGGGCGAGTTCGACGCCAGGAAGGTCTACGACGAGGACCCGCTCAAGGCGGCCGAGCGCTGGGTCGCGGCCGGCGCCCGGGCGTTGCACGTGGTCGACCTCGACGGCGCTCGCACCGGGGCACCGGCAAATCTGGAGCACGTCGTCCGGATTGCGCAAGCGGTCCCGGTCCCGGTCCAGGTCGGCGGCGGCCTGAGGAGCTCCGAGGCGCTGGAGGCGACCGTGGCTGCCGGTGCTGCGCGCGTCGTGCTCGGGACCGCGGCCTACGCCGACGTCGACTTTCTCGACGCAGCGCTCGAGCGCTTCGGTGACCGGGTCGTGGTGTCGGTGGACGTGCGTGGCGGTCACCTCGCCGCATCGGGCTGGACCGAGCAGACCGAGATTCCGGCGAAAGTGGTGATCGAGCGGTTGGGGGCGCGGGGAGTGCGCCGCTTCGTGTACTCGAGCATCGAGCGCGACGGCATGCTCGAGGGACCCGACCTAGAGGCGGTCCGGAAGATCGCCGGGGTGGTTCGCGGCAGCTTTGTCTACTCTGGCGGCGTTTCCTCACTGGAGGATCTGAAGGCACTGGCGTTGTTGCGCCAGGTGAACCTGGCAGGCGTGATCGTCGGCACGGCCCTCTACGAGCGGCGCTTCGAGGCCGGTGAGGCGCAGCAGGTCCTCGACCAACATCGACATCGCCAGCGCCGGTCGAAGGGCTGATGCACTACAAGCGCGTGATCCCCTGCCTGGACGTCAGCGGCGGACGGGTGGTCAAGGGCGTCGGGTTCCTCGATCTGCGCGATGCCGGTGATCCCGTCGAGCTCGCCGCGCGCTATGACCTCGCCGGGGCCGATGAGCTCGTGTTCCTCGATATCACCGCCACGTCGGACAAGCGAGACACCGTGGTTGCGCTCGCCCGCCGGGCAGCCGACGAGGTGTTCATCCCGTTCACCATCGGAGGCGGGATCCGCTCGGTGGCCGACGCCCAGGCGGTGCTCGATGCCGGCGCGGACAAGATCTCGGTCAACTCGGCCGCGCTGGCCCGTCCCGAGCTGATTGATGAGCTCGCCCGGACGTTCGGCGCGCAATGTGTGGTACTGGCGATCGACGCAAAGGCGCGTGCACCACAGGGCTGGGAAGCCTACGTCGCCGGCGGCCGCACCCCCACCGGCCGCGACGCGGTGGCCTGGGCGCAGGAGGGCGTGAGACGCGGCGCCGGCGAGATCCTGCTCACTAGCATGGACCGCGACGGAACCACCGCCGGTTACGACCTGGACCTGACCCGTGCGGTCGCGGGCGCCGTCAGCGTTCCGGTGATCGCCTCGGGTGGCGCCGGCGAGATCCACCACCTGGCCGAAGCGCTCACGGCGGGTGCCGACGCCGTGCTGTGCGCCTCGATCTTCCACTACGGCCATCACACGGTCGCCGAAGCCAAGCAACAGCTAGCCGCCGCGGGCGTGCGCGTCCGAGCGCTCTAACGAAGCGCGGCCAGTCCCGCGCCGAGGCATTCCCCCGCCGGATCCGGCACGACATGCAGTTCTTTTAGTGCCTGGCGGTGAATGCCCGCGGTTAAGCGGCTTCTTCCACGTATCCCGCGGCCGAGCACGTATCGCAGTACGCGGCGGGGGGAACGCGAGGCTCGTAGCAACCGGGACGGCAACACGTGGACGAACGCTTGGGGCGGCCGCGACCGATGCGGGCAGCCGCTGCATCCTTGAGCTCTTCGCGCATGCGATCGAGCTCGGCTGAGTGATCCGCGCAGAACCGTCGACCCTTCAGGGCCGGTTGCTGACAATGACTTCCACTACGACAACGCATAGACCCGTAAGGATAGCAAGCCCAGCAGAACGCACGTTCCGTGGGCGGCTACCTGCGGTGCGGTCGGTGAGTGTTCTTAGCCCTGGGTCGCTGAAGTTTACGCTGCTGGGGGTGGGGAGTGGTAGAGGGTGTGGTGGACGAGTGGCGTGGCAACATCTGGTAGATCACGGTGTAGCCCACGAGGTAGATCGCCCCTGGATCGGCGATCACCGGGTTGAACGCGCCGTCGGGGAAGAAGAACACCTGACGACCGGTGCGAACGTCGAGTCCCTGGGTGTTCTTTTTCCCCAGGACCGAGAAGTACAGGACATTGCCGACGATCGTGGCGGCGCCGGAGATCTTCGCACCCGAGTTGTGGGTCCACCGCATCGCACCCGAGCGCGCGTCGAACGCGTACATGTTGCCGTCATAGGACCCGATGTAGACCGTTGGTCCGAGTCCCGGGATGTTCGCCACCGCGGGGGACGCATACACGTACGCACCGGTTCCCGTGGCCCAGGCGAGCTGCCCTGTCCGCGCTGCGAACGAGTACACGCGTCCATCGGTGTTGCCCATGTACACGCGACCGAACGCCACCGCCGGGGTGGAGTAGAACTCGCCTGATCCGAAGCCGAAGTGGGCGCCGGCAGTGCTCACCGCCCAGACTTGACGACCGGTGTCGGCATTGACGGCGTAGGCGCGCCCCGCGTAGTCACCGAAGTACACGGTCCCGTTGTCCAGGGCCGGACCGCCCTTGATCGCGGCGCTCGCCTGGTAGCTCCAGAACTGATGGCCGTCACGCGTCCGCAGCGCGTACATGCGGCCCGCCTGATCCCCGAAGTAGATCGTCGAGCCCCAGACCAGCGGCGAGGATTCGCTGCCTGCGCCCAGCGGACGTGACCAGACGACCCGCCCGGTGCTCATCGACAGGGCGACGAATCGCCCGTTGCCGGGACTGTGCCCATTCGTCGAGAGCACGGACATGAACACCAGGCCCTCGCGGACCCCGATCGCCGGTGAAGCGGCCGCGAGCGTTCCAACGTGGCGAGCCCATAGAACACGGCCGTTGAGCTTGTTGATCGCCTTCGCGGAGCCGTTGTCGTCGATCAGATACATCGTGTTCTGATAGATCACGGGCGGGAACTCGAGCAGGGCGAAGTCGTTGAATTGCCAGCCGGTGCGCAGCGGGGGGCCGAGCCGCGGCGATGCGGCAAAGAACCGCGTACGCCCGGCGTCGAAGCCGTAGCGGGGCCACTCGAACGTGTTGGCCACCACCGGTGCTTTGGCGGGCGTCGTCGTGGTGACGCTCGTGGTGGTGCTGGTGAACGACAAGTTGGGGTGCGACACATTGCCGGGCGCGTGGAGCAGCGCAAACGCCACCGCGCCGCCCGCGATGAGCAGCAGCACGACGGCGGCGATGCCCCAGCGCCGCAGACGCCGCGGTCCGGGACTCGGCATGGCGGTCATGCTAGTGGTCCCTGTCCGTCACGGAGACACGCGACGGCTCCGGGACCAGCGAAGATCCCAGCATGGACATCCCATCTCCGTCAGAGCTCCTGCGCCGCGTGCGCGCATTGCCGACAGCGGCGCCGTTGCTGGAGTGCATACCCGACAAGCCCCCGGTCTACCTGGTCGGCGGAGCAGTGCGCGACCTCTTGCTGAAGCGCCATCCGCGCGAGCTCGACCTGGTCGTCGAAGGGGATCCGGAGCTCGTGGCCCGCCGCCTCGGCGGGGCGCTGCGCGTGCATGATCGCTTTAACACCTCCTCGGTCGCGCTGACCGGCTTCCGCTATGACTTCGCGCAGGCACGGAGTGAGACGTACTCGCGCCCCGGCGCGCTCCCCGACGTCCAGCCGGCAGGGCTGGCAGAGGACCTGAGGCGGCGGGATTTCACCGTCAACGCCGCAGCGATCGCGCTCGGCGGCAAACGGGCCGGCGAGCTGATCGCCGTGCCCACCGCTCTCGAGGACCTAGAGGCGGGCGTGCTCAGGGTTCTCCACGATCAGAGCTTCCTCGATGACCCGACGCGGCTGCTGCGGCTCGCCCGCTACGCCGCCCGCTTGCATTTTCACGCTGAGCCGCGCACGGTGAGACTCGCGAACGCCGCGGTGGCGGGCGGCGCCGTGGCGACGGTGAGCGGGCCGCGCCTGGGCTCGGAGCTCCGGTTGCTCGCGGGGGAGCCCGACCCACTTGCGGCGATGGGCGCGCTCGCGGATCTGCGCGTTGACACCGCGGTGGATCCCGACTTCGGGCTGGAGGACCCGGGGCTAGCGGCCCGAGCTCTCGCCCTACTACCGGGGGACGGCCGTCGCGACCGGCTCGTGCTGGCGGCGGCCGCTCATCGGATCCCGACCCCGCGGCTGGCTGCGCTGCTCGCGTGGCTGTCGTTCAGCGCCGGCGATCGGGACGCCATCAGGGACGCCGCCACGCGCGCAGCAACGATGTCCGATGCGCTGGCGCGGGCCACGCGTCCGTCCGAGATCGCCGCCGCGGCCGCCGGCGCCTCCCCGGAGCTGATCGCGTTCGCCGGAGCGTTGGGTGCGAGTGGCCCGGCGCGGGATTGGCTCGCGCGCCTGCGCCACGTCCGCCTGGCGATCGACGGGTCGGACCTGCTCGCGGCCGGGCTCCGGAGCGGACCGGCCATCGGACAGGGCCTGCGGGCGGCGCTGGCGGCCAAGCTCGACGGACGCACACCCGACCCTGAATCCGAGCTCGCTGAGGCGCTGCGCGCGGTTCGGGCGAGCGGGTAGCCTGCGCCGATGCTGGCGATGCCGAACGCACTCCAGTGGGCTGGCGAGAGTGGCCACTACGAGGTGTACTACGTAACCGTCACCGATCCCGGGAGCGGGGTGGGGTTCTGGATCCGCCTCTCGCTGCTTGCCCCGGCGCCCGGCGGCGGGCCCGCCACCGTGGCGCTGTGGCTGCTGGCCATGGATCCGCGCCCCGGGCGTGCGCCCGTCTTCGGCCGCAAGCGCACCTTCGGAATCGAGGCGCTGCACTCGCAGGCGGAGCCATACAGGCTGGGCATCGATCAAGCGGTGCTGACCAACAGCGGCACGAGTGGCGGTTTCGATGACGTCGAATGGGACCTGCGCTGGCTGCCGGGCGTGCGCAGCTACGAGCACGTTCACCCGGTTCTGCGCCGCGCCGCAGTGGCCGAGACTGTGCTGGTGCTCCCCCACGCCGACCTCGCGATCGATGGCACCATCAGCTTTGGCGGAGAGCGGGTGGAGCTGGCCGGGGCGCGCGGCGGCCAGGCGCACCTGTGGGGGTCAAAGCACGCCAGCGCGTGGGCCTGGGTGCACTGCAACGACTTCACCACCGTCGAGGGCGAAGCGGTGCCGGGGGCCTTCGTCGACAGCGTCTCGGTCAAGGTGCTCCGCGCCGGGCGTGAGTTCGGCCCCAACACGCCGGTGGTGGGAAGGATCGACGGCCAGGATTTTCACTCGAGAACCCCGCTGCGCGTGCTCACCAATCCCAGCACGTTCGCGCTGACCGGCTGGCGCTTCGAGGCGGTCGAGGGAAAGCGCAAGCTGATCGGGCAAGTCGATGCGCCGCGTGCGCAGTTGGCGGGGGTCACCTACCACGACCCCGACGGCGAGCGCGCCTACTGTTACAACACCGAGGTGGCGTCGATGCGGCTGCACGTGCTCGAGCGCTCCCGCGGCACCGGCGGTTGGTCTCATCGCACCACGTTGACGGCGCCAGGCCGGGCGCACTTCGAGTACGCCCAGCGTTCCCCGGTCCCCGGTATCGAGCTGCTCACCTCGTGAAGCTGCCCGAACCGTTCTTCCAGGTGGACGAGCACGTGGCGGTCGAGCTCGCGGGCGCGCGAGCGCTGTTCACCACGCGCCGCGGCGGGGTGTCAGAAGGGCCGTACGAGAGCCTCAACCTCGGTCGCAGGACCGAGGACAGTCCGAGGTCGGTGGAGCGCAACCGGAGCAAGCTGGCGCACGGCTTGGGCGTGCGGTTCGCGTTTGGGCGCCAGGTCCATGGCGCCCACGTCCGGCGCGTGCGCAGCCCGCCAGCACCCGATGTGCCCCCATCCGAAGGCAGCCTGATCGACGCTGACGGTCAGGTGACGACGCTGGGCGGGGTCGCGCCGATGGTCCTGACCGCGGACTGCCTCCCGGTCGCCCTGGCCGGAGGGGGCGCGGTGGCCATGATCCACGCCGGCTGGCGTGGGCTCGCGGCCGGGGTCGTGGGGGAGGGAGTGGCGGCGATCCGCGAGCTGGCCGGCGACGCCCCGCTGACCGCCGCGATCGGACCCGGAGCGGGACCGTGCTGCTACGAGGTCAGCGAGGAGATTCACGCAACGTTCGCCGCCCGAGCGGCTGACGAGCGGCGAGGTCCGAACCTCGATCTTAAGGCCATTGCTGCGCTCGAGCTGGCCCGGGCCGGGGTGAAGGAGGTGCACGACGTGGGCCTGTGCACGATCTGCTCTGATCCCGCGTTGTTCTTCTCGCATCGACGCGACCACGGCGTGACGGGACGACAGGCGGGCATCGGTTGGTTGAGCTGATCAGCGATCTCGATGCGGCCACCGTCCGGCACAACCTCGAACGTGCGCGGGAGCAGATCGCGGCAGCCGGTCGTGAGCCCGGCGAGGTGCAGATCCTGGCCGCGGTCAAGTACGTGCCGCTCGAGGCGCTCGGCGCGCTCGCCGACGCGGGGGTGGAGCTGGTCGGCGAGAACCGCGCGCAGGCGCTCGTGGCCAAGGCGGCGGCCTATCCGGGCCGCTTCACCTGGGACTTCATCGGCCACCTGCAGAGCCGCAAGGTGCGCCAGGTGCTGCCGCTGGTCCGCTACCTGCATGCGGTGGCCAGCGATTCCGTGCTCGAGCAGCTGAGACGTCACGGGCTCCCGCAGACCGAGATCATGGTGGAGGTGAACGTCGCCGGGGAACCGGGGAAGAGCGGCGTGGCGATAGCCGAACTGGACGGCTTTCTGGAGCGGTGCCCGGTCAAGGTCGTCGGCCTGATGACGATGCCGCCGCTGGCCAGAACCCCCGAGGACAGCCGTCCCCATTTTGTAACGCTTCGACGCCTGGCCGAGCGTCACAACCTGCCTCAACTGTCGATGGGCACCAGTCAGGATTACCTCGTCGCCGTGCAGGAGGGAGCGACAATCGTGCGGCTCGGCACGAGCCTCTTCGTGCGCGCACGTTGAGAAGGGCGCCCGGAGCGTCATAATCAGGGGAGGGAAACTCCCGAGCTCAGCGAAACTCCCTCCAACCATGGCCTTCCGCGATACCTGGCACCGCACGCTCGTCTACTTCGGCCTAGCCGAAGACGCCGCCTATGAAGAGGAGGCGGTGGAGCCCTACCACGAGCCCGAGGTCGAGTTGCAGGACACCTACCGTGAACGACCCAACGTGCGACGGCTGAGCGCTCGGCGCCGCCGGGATGAGATCGACGACATCTTTGCCGATGACCCGGTTTCCGATCGCCGGACCACGGCGCTGCGGCCGGTGGGCGGCGGACGCGGCAACGGGCGCAACGGGGGCGACGTGCGCGTGCACTTCGTTGCTCCCAAGAGCTTCAACGACGTGCAGGACGTCGCGGACAAGTTCAAGGACACGATCCCGGTGATCCTCAACCTGCAGAGCACCGACACCGATCTCTCGAAGCGGCTGATCGACTTCTCCAGCGGGCTCACCTACGCACTCGACGGCGGTATGCAACGGATTGCCGACAAGGTGTTCCTGCTCACCCCGCGCAACGTCGAGGTTTCGGCCGAAGAGCGCGCGCGGCTGGTGGAAAAGGGCTTCTTCAATCAGTCTTAGCTGGAGGCTAGGTGCGCCGCACCGGACGCCGCTAACGTTCTGATCATGCAAGTCGGGCTCATCGGTGCTGGCAACATGGCGCGCGCACTGGCGCGCGGGTGGGGCGACGCGGTGCTCTGCTGCGACGCCGGTTCTGGCCGCGCACGGGCGCTCGCGCAGGAGCTGGGCGGCGAAGCGCTTGACGGTCCGGGTGCCGTGGCGCAGCGCGCCGACCTGGTCGTGCTGTGTCACAAGCCGGCGCAGCTCGACAGCGTCGCTGCCGCGATCGCGCCCAGCGGCAAGCCGATCGCCTCGGTGCTCGGCGGGGTTTCGATCTCAGCGCTGCAGAGCGCGTACCCCGGGGTCGATGTGTTCCGGCTGATGCCGAACACGCCGGTCGAGGTCCGGCGGGGCGTGACTTGCATCGCCGTCGCACCCGATGTGGACCCTGGGCTCGAGGCCGAGGTGGTGAAGCTGTTCAGTCGGGTGGGCACGGTGGCGCCAGTGCAGGAGCCGCTACTGGGTGCCGCCACCGCGGCGATGGGTGTCGCCCCCGCGTACATGGCGCTGGTCGCCGAGGCGCAGGTGGACGCCGCCGTGCGCTACGGCCTGCAGCCGGCAGTGGCCGGCCAGCTCGTCGTCGAGACGATGTCCGGCACCGCGGCTCTGCTCGAGTCACGTGGGTACGACACGCTCGCGATCCGGCGAGAGGTCGCCTCCCCGGGCGGAAGCACGGCCAGGGGCTTGGCCGCACTCGAACGCGCCGGCGTCCGGGCGGCGTTTCAGGATGCCGCCGATGCGGTGCTCGGCGAAGGAAACCGCTGATGCTGGGCCTGGCGCTGACGAGAGTCGACCTCGCGAACTACGTCGACGCGCTGTTCGAGGTCTACATCATTCTGATCCTGCTCTACATCGTGTTCAACCTGCTGTTCTCGTTCGGCGTTCGGCTGCCGTATTCGCGCTGGTCGGACGCGCTGTTGAACTTCCTGCGCGACGTGTGCGAGCCCTACCTGCGGATCTTTCGCCGGTTCATCCCGCCGATCGGCATGATCGACATCACGCCGATGATCGCCATCATCGTGCTCGGGTTCCTGCGCACGATCGTCGGCAACGTGATCGCCGGCGGCTGAGTCTCTAGGCGTGTCGATGGCCATGCAGGCGACCGCATCGCCGAGGATGAGAGCGGGCGCCTTCGCTCGCGCGGGGATCGTGTTGGTCGCCGTGATCGCCCTCGATCAGCTGACCAAGCACACCCTCGCCACCAGCACCGCCGCCAACGAGGGACGAAGCGTTTTTCTCGGGATCAAGCTGGTCCATGTCCGCAATCACGGCGTCGCCTTCGGTTTCCTCTCGGGCGGGGGGGCGATCGTGCTCGTCTTCACCTTGGCCGCCCTGGGCGCCCTGCTGCTGTATTTCTACTTGCGACCGCAGCGGGCGTGGCTGTGGCTGCCGACCGGGCTGCTGATCGGGGGGGCGATCGGAAACCTGATCGACCGCGTCGCCGGTGGCGCGGTGACCGACTTCATCAAGCTGCCGCTGTGGCCCGCGTTCAACGTCGCCGACATGGCGATCACGTTCGGCGTGCTGGCGCTGCTGTGGGTGCTCGAAGGCCGGCGTGACGATGCACGCTGAACAGAGTCTCAGGCAGCTCGAGGTCCCGCCCGAGGCGGAGGGCACGCGCCTGGATCAGTTCCTGGCCCATCCGCTCGGGTCCAGGGCCCGCGCCCAAAGCCTGATCGAGGCGGGCCGTGTGCTCGTCGACGGACAGCGACGTCCCAAGCGGCACGCCGTTGCGGCCGGCGAGCGGGTGGAGGTGCGCGGGGACGAGCTGCTGCCGGAGCCCGAGCTGGACGTAATCGTCCCGTTCGCGGTGGCCTACGAGGACGAGCACCTGATGATCGTCGACAAGCCGGCGGGGGTGGTCGTTCATCCGGCCAAAGGTCATCGCACCGGCACGTTGGCCCAGGCCCTGGTCGGTCGTGGCGTCGGCGGCGATGAACCCTGGCGAGCGGGGATCGTGCACCGGCTTGACCGAGACACCTCCGGGTTGCTCGTCGTGGCCAAGAGCGATCCCGTCCACCGCGCGCTCAAGGAGCTGCTGGCGCGACGGCTACTGAGGCGCGAATACCTCGCGCTCGTCGACGGGCGCCCGCAAGCTCGCAGCGGGACGATCGAAGCGCCGATCGGCCGTGACCGGCGTGAGCGGACGCTGATGTCGATCGATTCCGAGCATTCGCGCGAGGCGCGCACGCACTTCGAGATGCTGCGGGCGCTGCCTGACGCCTCCCTGCTGCAGGTGGTGCTCGACACCGGGCGCACGCACCAGATCCGAGTTCACCTGGCTGCCATCGGCCATCCCGTCTGCGGTGACCAGCAGTACGGCGGCCTGCCGCGCTTCGGGCTGGAGCGCCAGTTCCTCCACGCCGCTCGCCTCGCCTTCACCCATCCGGTCAAGGACGCACCGATCGACGTAAGCTCGCCGCTGCCGGATGACCTGGCGGCAGCGCTGATTGCCGCGGACACCGGCGGGTAAAAGCGTCGGCGGGACGGCCCGTCCAAAGCCGCCCCGCCGACCATGTTGCGAACCGAGCCACCGGAGGTAGGGGAAGGGAGGTCCGGCCCGCGGAGCGAGACATCACCGAATTTAGGGGAAGGGTGACGGCCCGCTGCAGGAGCAAACGTAGCGTGTTCAGGAATCTCGCGTAAACTTTTTTCTCAACCCGATCCTCAATCCCGTCGGCACGGATCGCGACCCCTGCCTCGTCAGCTTCGACGAGGTGCGCGAACACTGGCTGACGGATCTGTCGTTTACACATTTACAAGGGAGCAGGAACCGTGGCTCAAGTCGGAATCAGGGAGCTGCTGGAGGCCGGAGTTCATTTCGGCCACCAGACGCGCCGCTGGAACCCCAAAATGCGCCGCTTCATCTTCGGAGAGCGGGACGGCATCTACATCATCGATCTGCTGCAGACGGAGGCGCTGCTCGAAAACGCCCGCCGCTTCGCCGCCGACATCGCGCGCCGTGGCGGAACCGTGCTGTTCGTCGGAACCAAGAAGCAGGCACGTGACGCGGTGCGTGACACCGCCACCGAGGCCGACATGCCCTACGTCAACCACCGCTGGTTGGGGGGGTTGCTGACCAACTACCAGACCATCTCGCTGCGGATCAAGCGCCTGCACGACCTCGAGCGCTACGAAACCGAGGGCCAGCTGGCGCTGCTGCCGACGCGTGAGCGGATGGCGGCCCAGGCCGACCTGGCGAAACTCCGGGCGAACCTCGGCGGCGTCAAGAACATGCAGCGCGTGCCCGACGCGGTGTTTGTGATCGACCTGAAGACGGAGGCGATCGCGGTCCGAGAGGCGCAACGGCTGCGGATTCCGATCATCGGCCTGGTCGACACCAACTGCGATCCGGACGGGATCGACTACGTAATTCCCGGCAACGACGATGCGATCCGCTCCTGCAAGGCGGTCACGGCGGCCATCGGGGACGTGGTCTCCGAGGGACACAACCTGTTCCGCGCCGAGGAGGAGCGCGCCCGGCAGGAGCGTGAGCGGCGGGAGAACGAGGAGCGTGAGCGGCGCGAGGCCGAGGAGCGCGTCCGTCAGGAGGCCGAGGAGCGCGCCCGCCTGGAAGCTGAGGAGCGCGCCCGCCTGGAAGCCGAGCAGGCCGCCGCGGCCGCACCACAGCCCGAGGCCGCCCCGTTGGCCCCACAGCCGCCGGCCGCACCGCCGCCTGAGAGCGCCCCGGAACCGGAGCCCGCCGCAGCAC
>JRHI01001495.1_pt1 | contig 19357 bp, 24 predicted proteins | sample 215371 | NCBI WGS metagenome assembly JRHI01 (sample SAMN02929681, study PRJNA255918) | sediment metagenome | biome: cave system; feature: Ice Cave; material: Sediment; isolation source: sediment from deep within a dark volcanic ice cave with no known source of... ...
CTCGTGAGTACGGCGAGCGCGGCGCACCCGAGCGTCGCGTACGGCCACGCAGAGACGTTATTTACCGCCGCCTGCGCAAGCGCAGTTCGGGCAGCCGCCGTTACGATATCGAGGACCGCAAAAGTCGCTACTGACGCGCACGCGAGCGACATGACGGCGTTGAGGTCTTGCGAACGCGGCAAGTCGCCGTCTCGCTTGGCTTTGGCCAGACGTGAAGCGCTGGCTTCGAAATGCTTCTCCTGCGCCATTCGCTAGCGCGCCCGCAACCCAGAAATATCCATCCACGGCACGGCCGCCGCGTGCAGGACCAGCGGCAGCGCCGCGAGCGTTGCTAGCAACACGCAGGCGAAGACGACCGGAAATGCGAGCGTGAAGGTCGAGAAGCGCGGCACGAGCCGTGCCACGACCGCAAGGCCCAACTGCGCGACCAGCGCTATGGCGATTGCGGGACCGGCAACGAAGAACGATGCGCGCAACAGCGTTTGCGGCAGCGCGACGGCGAACGTCTGCAAGTCGCGTGAACTCGCAAGCGCACCCGGCGGCAACGTGCGGAATGCGTCGCCGAACGCTTCGAGTGCCACGCGGTAGCCGCCGAGTACGAAAAATCCCGCAGTGAACGCAAGAGACCACAAGCGCCCGAAGCCGGCGCCCGCGGCAACGTTCGCGCTCGGCACGCTCGAGCGGATGCCGACATAGTCGTCGAGGGCGCGACCGCCCGCGAACGCACCGTCGTAGAGCATCGACGCAGCGATTCCAATGGCGGCGCCCACCAGCGCTTCGCTTGCGAGTGCGAAGACCAAAGCGCCGGGCGCCACGCGCGCGCTCGATGCGAAGGCCTGCGCGAGCGCAAGCGACAGCACGTAGGCGAAACCGGCGCGCACGGCCGGCGGCACATCGGGGTGGGAGAAACCAGGCGCGCGAAACACGAATCCGGCGCAGCGCGCGAAGACGAGCAGCTCGCCGTCGCTGAGCGCGCTCACGGGGTCACGACCCGCCGCGCACTATCGCCGGCACCAGGCGAATCGCATCCGCAAAGAGATTGCCGCACAAACCGAGCGCGAATGCGCCGAAGAGCGCGACCATCGCGCCCACTGCCAGCATCTTCGGAAGCAGCGTGAGCGTCTGCTCTTGCACCTGCGTGGCAGCCTGCACGACGGCGACCACGGTACCGACGCTCGTCGCGACGACCAGGACCGGCAAACACAGCACGCTCACGACGATAAGCGTTTCGCGAACGATTCCGGCGAGCGCATCCATCCGCCGATGCTACGCGGCCGATGTTACGGGATTGCTATCGCGCGATTACCGCGCGGCCGACTCGCGTCGCGAAAGCCGGGCTACGCGCCCGCCACGCTCGCGAACGGCGTGTCGTGGATTGCGTTCGCCGCGATCAGTGCCGAAACGACCGCTCGCGTCGCGGTCGACTTGTTGAGCGTATAGAAGTGTAAACCCGGCGCACCGCGCGAGAGCAACTCGCTGCACTGGAGCGCAGTGAAAGCGACCCCGAGTTCGGCGACGGCTTCCGGTTCGTCGACACGTGCTTCGAGTTCGGCGAGGAGTCGCGGCGGCATGCGCCCGCCGTTCATCGCCAGCATCCGTGCGACGCCGGCGTAGTTGGTGATCGGCATGATTCCAGGAATGACGGGCACCTCGATCCCCGCCGCACGCAAGCGTGCGACGTACGCGTAATACGTCTGATTCTCGAAGAAAAACTGCGTAACGAGAAAACTCGCGCCCGCGGCAACTTTAGCCGCTGCTGCGCGGATATCAGCGGCGGCGCTTTCGGCTTCGGGATGCACTTCGGGATATGCGCCCGCACCGATGCTGAATGAAAATTCGCTCGCGAGCATCGCGATCAATTCGCTCGCGTAGCGAAAGCCGCCGGCTGCCGCGGTAAAGCGTTCTTCGCCTTTGGGCGGATCGCCGCGCAGCGCCATGATGTTCTCGACGCCGCTCGCTTCGAGTTCGCGCAAAAGCGCACGCATCTCGTCTTGCGAACTGCCGACACAGGTCAGGTGCGCCATCGGCTCGATCGCGAGTTCGCCCTTGATTCGTTTGACCACTTCGAGCGTTCGGGCACGGCTCGATCCGCCCGCGCCGTAGGTGACCGATACGAACCCGGGACTCAGAACGCGCAGCGACTTCACGGTACGCATCAGACTTTCGACGCCGTCGTCGGTCTTAGGCGGAAAGAATTCGAATGAAATGCAGTGTCGCCGGGTCTGCAAAAGATCTCCGATTTTCATGGCGCCTCATTCTTGGCTTCTGTCGGAGGCAAGCCCCCCAAACCCGGCGCAGCTCGCGGGCCTGCCATGTGGCTCGTCCCGCCCCTTCCGACGCTCGACCCCGCGCCGAGCGGGTGCGACGGGTTAACGGAAGCTTGAGACGATGCCGCCGCAGACGAGTGCCCAACCGTCGATCATGACGAAGAGCAACAGTTTGCACGGAAGCGAGACGATGGGCGGGCTCAGCATGAACATGCCCAGGCCCATCAGGATCGAGGCGACGGCGAGATCGATAGCGACGAAGGGCAGATACAGCGCGAAGCCGATCGCGAAGGCACTGCGCAATTCTCCGACTACGAAGGCGGGTAAGAGCACCGCGGGTGAATTCTCGCTCGCGCGCGTCTGGGGCTCGTGCGCCATGCGCACGAACATGGCCAGATCCTTCGCGTGCGTTTGGCGGATCATGAACGCGCGCAGCGGCTCGAACGCGCGGCCCATCATCGCATGCTGCGATATCTTGCCGCGCGCGTAGGGATCGAGCGCGTCGCGCGAGATGCGCCCGATCGTCGGCGTCATGATCACGAAAGTCAATACGAGCGCAAGCCCCGTCAGCACGGCATTGGGCGGCAGCGACGACGCACCGATTGCCGAACGCACGAGCGAGAGGACGACGACGATACGCACGAACGACGTCGTCATCACGAGCACGAAGGGCGCGAGCGCGATCAGCGTGAGACCCGCCAAGACGTCGAGCGGCAGACCCGCTTTCGAGCCGTGCGATGAGAGCGCGACGAGCTGCTCCATGAATTAGCCCCGCGACCCTTTGCGGGCGATCACTTCGGTGACGCGCACGCCGAAGCGATCTTCGACCGCAACGACCTCGCCGCGCGCAACGAGGCGGTTGTTGACGAGCACGTCGATCGGGCCGCCCGCGAGGCGATCGAGTTCGACGATCGACCCCTTACCAAGTTTGAGGACCTCGCTGACGCGCATGCTGCAGCGCCCGAGCTCCGCACTCACGCCGAGCGAGACGTTCATCAAAAGGTCGAGATTGCGGCTATCGTCGATCACGCGGCACCTCGTGTCTGCGCGCCGGCTCTCGTGAAATCGGCGTCGAAGCTAATGGCGCTACGTCCGCTCGTTACGCCGCACGTTCCGCGGGCGAACGTGACGTCTGCGAAGCGCAAGATGCCCGGTGCCCCGAGCGGCGTATCGAGGACGATCGTCGCGCCGGCCGCCAGACGCGAGAAGGCGGGGACGCCGAGCGTACCCGAGCCGAACTCGACGACGCCCGCGATCTCGACGTCTGCAAGGTCGCCGAGCGTGAGCCGTTCCGCAATCTCCTCACGTGGATCGCGCGTCAGCGCGAAACCGACCGCGAGGCGCGCAACGCCCGTCGTGCGCACTTCGAAATACGTCGCGAGATCGCACGCCGCACGTTCGCTCGATTCTCGCGTTACGGGTCCGAGCGTCCCGCACAACGTTACGCAGAGCGGTACCAATCCGCCGATGACGCGATCCAAGGTAGCGCGTTCGATCTCCGAAAGCGGATCGCGTTCGGGACGTTCACCTTCGCAGAAGGCAAGTGCAACGATGCGGCGGCTATCCGCCGGACGCACGATAACGAAGCCGTCGCAAATTCGGCCGCGCACCCGAAACACAGTCGCGTTTTCGAGTAACACGCGCCGCTCGGCCGCATCCGGCAGCGCGGGCTCGATGAGATCGACGTCGAGGTCGGTTGCCAGCATGCGAATGAGCGCTTCGCGCACGCCGTTTGCGACCAGACACGCAGCCGAAAGCGGAAGCGTCGAACGGGGAACGAAGGCCACCCGGCGCACGACGCGCCCATCCGCCTGCAACTGGGGCGAAACGAAGGTTAAGCACGAGATCATTTCACGAGATCCATCGCCGTTTTTTCGAGCGTTCCACGCGTATGGTCGGCGGAACGGAGCGCTTCGAACCAGACGTACGCTTCGCGCATCTTTTCGAGCCCCGCGATGATATCGACGCGACCTTGATCGCGCGCGTACGTTGCCAGCGGGGCGAACGATCCGTCTGCGGGAACCCCGATCTCTGGCCGGACGCCGCTCGGTGGTCCGACGTGCGCGGCATCGATCCGCGCCGGCTGCGTTCCCGCCGGAAAGCGCGCGAGCGCGAGCCGTCCGACCGCAACGCGTTCGCTGCGCCGTTCGCCGTTACGCGGGTCGACGGCGATGCGCGTGTAGCTAAAGGTGCCGTCGGCCTCGATGCGCGCCTGCGAGACACGCCCGAGCGCGACATCGTACGGATCGAGGCGCAGCGGAGCAAGCGACGTGCGATTGCCGAGCGCGAAACCGAGCGCAGGCCGCCCGTCGCCCGCAAGCAACCCACCGCCATCGATCCGAAAGGCGCCGCTGCGCGAGAAGGCGATATTGCCGTGCGCATCGGGCGTTACGAGGTACGCGCCTTCGGGGACTGCGACGCCGAGTGGATCGAAATTCGGCACGACTTGGGGAGGACGCGCAACGTCGTTCGCTTCGGGCACAAAGCCGGGATCGTACGCATGTAAGGCGTCGCGTTCGCGGGCGTCGATGCGGCCAAGCCCGGCTGCGATTACGGGATCGATCATGCGTCGCCGGCTTCGCTCGCCACGGGTTCGGCCGCGAGGAGTTCGACCGAAGAGCGGACGGATTCGCCGCGCATGCGCAGATGTGCGTCGGCGCAGGCCAGCGCTCGCGCAACGGTCTCCCGCATTTCGGGGCGGCACAGCGCAACGACGTGCAATGTCGCGCCTTCGCGACGCAAGAGGAGTTGCACGCGTTCGCCCTTGCTGCCGAGCGTCAGCGCGCTGCGAAACGGCGGATAACTACGTGCGCGTTGGTACGTCTCGCGCGCGGCACTCGCAGCGCGCGCGTCGTACGCGCGGCGCGTCGTTATTTCCGCTCGCGCGAGTGCGGAACGCGACGGCAGCGCGACGCTTCGTTGCGTCTGCATCGCAGCAGAAGCCGTCGTATTTGCGCCCTGCAGGCGCGGCGGACGCGATCCCAGAGGTCCGCTCGACCCTGCGCGGCGGTCGCCCGCCTGCGCCGGAGGCGGCCCATCCGACGCCAAACGGAGCGTCGAAAACCACGCTTCGGAGAGCGAGCGTCGATCGATGTACGGGATGCGCGTTGCGATGACGGCGAATTTCGGGGCGGCGGTCTCGTTCACGGCGTTCCTCCTCGGTGTGCCGTAACGATAGCGGCCGCACGCGACGTGCGGGTAGCCGAAATGTTACCGGACTATTTGCGTGCCCGCCCATCGCTAAAATCGGCACCGCGTTCGAGATACATGGCGGAATTCGCAAGATCGAAGGTGATCGCGAAATTCTTCAGGAGTCCGAGCCCGACGTTACCGGCGTCGAAGCGGTCGGCAAACGCGCCGCGCCTCGCGAGCATAACGTCGGTTTCGGCGTGATAAACCGGCGTGCTCCCGAACTCGATCTTATCCAGCGCGGTACGATATGAGACCGTTGCGCCACCGATACCATAACTGTGCCGGCTCGTGAGCGAAAAAGGTACGACGCCCGGATGCCGGTCCACGAAGGGCTTGTAGAGCAGCAGTTCCGCGGCATCTCCGGTATCGATGATAAAGGGCGCGTCGATCGTCTCGTTCACACGTAAGCGTGCTTCGGGAAACGCCCGGTCGAGTTCGAGCGGGATGCGCTCGCCCACCGGCGCAAACGAGCCCGGCGGTCCGAACTCGAGCGTCTTCGCGGCGGGATCGAAACGGACGATCGCCGCTGCGAAGAACGGATACCCAAGGATGCCGTCGATGCGAAAGACACCGGCGGTCGAGGCACCAAGATCGATCGTGGTCGCGACGAGATCCCGCAAACGTCCGCTGCCGATGTCGATCTCGTCGATTTTGGCAAGCTGCAAGCCGCCGGTTCGCGCGGCGCCGCTCGCTTCGAGCGCACCGAGTTGCACCAGTTTCAGTTCGACGGCAACGTGTTTGTCGATGAGAATATTTTGGGCACCGGTATCGAGCAGAAAGGTGAACGTGTGCCCGTCGATTCGCACCGGCACGTAAAAGTGACCTTCATGAACTTCGAGCGCTAGCGTTTCCGGTGCCGCCATGAGAATGCGGCTGGAAACCAGCGGCGTAAAGATGGCCGGATCGATGCGCGGCTTGACGTCCACCGCCGCCGTCGTCTGAATCGTATCGAACGCACGATCGCCGTTGGAAGCGATGGTTAGGAACGGAAATCGATGGCCGCCGACGCTTCGCCAATCGCGAAGATCGATCGTGGTACGGCCGTCGTCGTCGTCGTATCCGATGCGAACGGGCAGGGCCGTTGCTGCGTCGAGGTACAACGTCTCCGTCTCACCGCCGTCGGCCGTAATGTCGAGCGCGTAGGTCGCGTTCCCATCGACGAGCGTACGGCCGCGCCACACGCTACGGCCCGGCGCTTTGGCGAAATCGCCCGAATCGATGAAGCGTTGCGTACGCGCGCGACGCGCAAGAATTCCGGTAAACTCGCGCACGTTGCCGTCGGCGTTTGCGTACCAGATGCGGCTGCCGATGCGCAGCGTGCGTTCCGTACGCGGACCCAGATTCTGATCCGTCCGCTCGCGATCGTTCTCGATCCAGGTATGGAAGGAACCCGCGAGTCCAGCGCCCGCAAGCGTGCCCTGTGTTTCCACCCGCGTGAGTTCGGGGACGCCGGGATCGGTGACCGCGCGGACGTAGTGCGAAAGCAGTAACGCAACGTCAGGTGCGTCGAGCGCTCGCGCCGCCTGCATCGGTATCAGAGCGAAGCTGAAAATGAAGACAAGACTAGCAAGAGCGCGCGCGAAATGCGTCCATGACGCGAACGACGTAGGCTTGCGTCTGCGGGAACGGCGGTATTCCGCCGTAGCGCTCCACGGCCCCGGGGCCCGCGTTGTAAGCGGCCACGGCAAGCGGAACGTTGCCTTGGAATCGCTCGAGCAGTTGACGAAGATACCTCGCACCACCACGCACGTTCTGCGCGGGGTCGTACGGGTCCGCGACCCCGAGCGCCCGTCCCGTCGCCGGCATCAGCTGCATGAGGCCTACTGCCCCGCTCTGCGAAGTCGCGCGCGGGTCGAAGCCAGATTCGGTTTGCGCGACGGCTGCAAGAAGTGCCGGATCCACGCGCGCAGCCGCCGCTCCCGCGCGCACCAGCCGCTCGGCTTCACCCGAGACGAGGCGAGCGAAAGCGGGCGCAGCGTCCGTACCGAGCGGCGCGCGCAGCGGCACGCCGTAAGGCAAAACCGGCGTGACCTTCGTCAACCCGCGCCACCTGCCGTAAATTTGCCCACCGCGCGTGCCGTCTATTGCGAGCATGCGCACCTCGACGGCAGCGATATCGCTCGCGACGTTCACGGCCGCGGCTCGACGAGCGCCGCGAGCGACTGCAGTGCGCAAAGCGTCTCCGAACTCGCAGCCGGCTCGCGCTGCCGCAAGAACGCGCCGAGCGCGCCTTCCGCGGCGAGCGCGGCTGCAAGGTGCTGCTCCGAAGCGAGCGCGAGACCGAAAGCGCGTGCGTCCTTGGTTTCGGCGAGCAACGCGAGTGCGGCGCGAATCTTCCGCGCGGCGCGCCCGTGCGCCGTGCTTACCACATCCGGCATCGTGCGGCTCGTACTTTCGAGAACGTCGATCGCCGGATAGTGACCCGCGCGCGCGAGCGCATGCGACAGGACGATGTGTCCGTCGAGCAACGACCGTGTCGCGTCGGAAAGCGGCTCGCGATCGTCGGCACCGTCGCAGAGCACGGTTGCAAGTAAGGTGATGGATCCGCGCGCGGCATTACCTGCGCGTTCGAGATAACGTGCGAGTTCCGCCCAGACCGTCGGCGGATAGCCGCCGCGGCCGACGGGTTCGCCGAGCGCCACGCGCTGCTCCCGCAGCGCCGCCGCGTAGCGCGCGAGACTATCGACGATGAGCACGACGTGCAGTCCGCGAGCGCGCAGGAGTTGCGCTTGCGTCATGGCAACGTCGGCCGCGCGCACGCGTTCGGCGGCACTGCGGTCGCTGGTCGCACAGATGACGGTCGTGCGCCGGTCGATGCGTTCGAACCACGTTTGCGCCTCGCGACCGCGCTCTCCCACAAGTGCGAGCACCACGGCATCCCCGCGTGCGCCGGCCGCAATCGTTTCGAGCAAAGTTGTTTTCCCCGCTCCCGGCGCGCCGAAAATGCCGATACGGGCGCCGCGCCCAATCGCGAGCAATCCGTCGATGGCGCGGATCCCCGTCCAAAAAATATTGGCGACCGGGAGCCGCTCCGCAGGCGGCGGCGCGCATGCGCGTTCGACGCGCGCGACTCGACCTTGCGGCGCGTCGCGCCCATCGAGCGCGTTCCCCGACGCGTCGAGCGCGCGTCCGAGGGTCGCAAAGCCGACCGGACACTGCAATGCGCCCGCATCGACCTCGATGCGATCGCCGACCGCGACCCCCGTGAGCGCTCCGAATGGAGCGATCGCAACGCGCGCGCGTTCGACGGACGCCACCTCACCCGTAAGCGTCGCACCCGTTGCAAGCCGAATGCGCACGCCGTCGCCCACGCACGCGCCCGGCAACGCCGCAAGCACCGTCTCACCGAGCGTGCGCATCACACAACCCACGCCGCGCGCGATCATGCGGGGGCCGCCCGGTCTGCCGCGCGTTCGAGTGCGGCGTCCAAGCGGAATGCGAAGCGCGATTCAAACGATCCGTCGCGTACGTAAACGATGAGATCCCCCGCTGCAAGGGTCGCATCGATGCGCAGCGGCAGCGGCGCGCGAACGCGTTCGCTGTCGCACGGCGAGACGGCGATCGCAACCGGTTCGTGCTCGACGAAAGCTGCAATCGCGCAGTTTGCGAGCGCGTCGATATCGGCCGGCGCGAGCGTGAGTTCGCGGGCCAATACGTCGCGCGCAAGCGACTGCACGATGCGCGCGACGCCGCTCTCGAAAGCTTCGAGCGCGGCCAGACGCATGAGCGTCAGTTCGTGAACGATATCCGCGTGCGCGAAATCGACGAGGCCGCGTACCACGCTCGGCACGGCTTCGTGCGACGTTGCAACGGCTACGCCCGAAGTCGTCCGCTCCGAAATCACTGCGAACCGATCGGCCGGCGCCGGCAACGCGACCCGCTCGGCCGGCGCATGCAGCGCGGACCCGTCGTTCGGCGGCTGCAATGCGAACCGTTCGACCGGCGCCTGCAACGCGGCCCGGACGTACGTGGCGAGGGGGACGAACGAATCATCCACGCCGAAGGAACGTTTCGCAATCCGGCACGACGGGTGCAGCCGCACGCGACATACGACGCACGATCGCCGCGCGTTCTTCAGCCGAGTACATCTCGAGCACGGCCGTCGCGGTTGCAGCCGGCAGCGCACTGATAATGGCGGCCGCAGTATGCGCCGGTTCGTTTTTCAGGGCGCCGCGCACGTGCGCCGGAGCGAAGGTCGCAACGGCTTGCGTCGTGCGCTGCAGCGCGAGGCGTTGGACGATCGTCTGGCACCCGAGGGCGATCGGGTGCGCGCCAATACGAATAGCGGCGAGCAGCGCGGCGACGAAGATAACCGTAGGCGCGAGCGTCGCAATGAGTCCGAACGCCGCGGCATATGGAACCGCCGGCGGGACGCGCACCGCGCTCGGAAAAACGATTTCTTCTACCGAGAGCGAATCGCCGCGGCTCGAAACCAAACCGAGCGTCCCCTGCGCGAGCGAGCGGATCTTGCGCAGATCGAGGCGGCGCGTTTGGTCTACAGCGACAGCCACAGAAATGCGTTCCAGACGCCCGCCCGGCGTTTCGACTTTCTCATCTTGTACTTCGCTGCCGCGGTCGAGCGAGGCGTTGCTCTTGGTGTATTGTTTGCTCGTGCTCTTGAAGCGTTCGTCCGCAGTCGTCGTCGCGATGGCGCGGCTGCCCAGCGGTTTGCGCACGACGTCGTGCACTTCGCGCACGCGCGGGTCGTAACTGACGCGCACGCGCACGATCGTCGCGCCGGCGCCGAGTGCGAGATCGAGCGCCGACTGAAGCGACTGCTGCAAGCTCTGCGCTTCTTGCGACCCAGACTGCGCTTCGTCGCCGAGCGCGAGGCCGCGGTCGTCGAGAATCGCGACGCGTTTCGGATCGAGGCCGGGCACACCCGCCGCGACGAATTGACGCACACCCTCGAGCGTTTCGCGGCGCAGTGCCGCGCCCGGTCGCAGCGCGAGCCGTACAGACGCCGTGGCTTCGTGCGCGCTCTCGTCGGCGTATGCTCCGTCGCGGGCCGGGGCGATGATAACCTGCGCGTCGCCGACGCCCGCAAGACCCCGCAAGCCGGCTGCGAGATCCCCGGCGAGTCCGTAGCGTTGCTGCGCATCGAGTACGGATTGCGGCGTGAGTGGACCCGCTTTCGCGAGCGCTTCGGCGGACGACGCGAGGCGTGCGCGCGGTACACCGGCAAGCGAGAGTTTCAACAGGAGTTCGTTGCGGCGTTTTGCATCGACGCGCACGTTGTCGACGAGGGTTACGAAAGGCACGTTCCATTGCGCGAGGCGCTCGACGACCTCGGCGACTTGCTCCGGACCCTGCGGCGCGGCGAAGAGCGAAACGCGCGAATCGCGTTGCGCGTAGCTCGCAAGCGCAAGTACGGCGACGGCCGTCACGACGAGCGCAACTGCATAGAGACGTCGCTTCGGCGCAAGCGCATTCCAGCGCTCGAAGAGCACGCGCATTTTCTAAACCTGCATCCCGAGGATCGTCGTGAGCGACTGGGCGACGCGCGACGTTGCGGCGCTCGCAAGCGACAGTGCGATATCGGCTTGCGCGCGTTCGAGTACCATTTCTTGCAAACCGCCGCGACCGCTTGCGAATGCACGTTCCGCGCCGTCGGCGCGCTCGAGCGCGGCGCCGGCCGCCTCGAACGCATTCGAAACGGCTTGCGCGAAGGGCAGCGCGTCGTTAGGCGCGGCCGGCAACCGCACGAGTGGAACAGCGGGAATATCGAGCGGCCAGGGGCGCGCGGAGCCGAGCGGCTGCACGGTCATTGGACCCGGCCCATGTCGATCGTCCGCTCCGCCAGCCTCTTCCCGAGATCGAACACCGAGGCATTGGCCTCGTAGGCGCGTTGAGCGTTCAAGACCGCCACCATCTCCGTCACGGCGTCCACCTCGACGCCGCGCTCCGGCGTCGCGCCGAGATACCGGATGGGACGCTCGTCCGTGGCGTCGTCCGGATCGAAATCGGCATCCGGGGGTTCATAGGCGCCCGGACCCGTCGCATCGACCCGGCTCGGCGCCACGGCGAAGCGCGGAACCAGGCGCGCGAACGTTCCCGCATCGGACGTCGCCTCTGCGGCCGCGACATTGCGAGCCGCAAGGTCCAGCGCGGAGCGCTGAGCGTCCATACCGGCCGCCGCCGCGCTCAAAATATCGAACTCACTCATGCCGACATCGTAGCGGCCACGTATGACCGATTTACGGCCGCTCTGCGACGATTTTGAGTCGGAAGCTTCGCGGCGGGCAGCCTCATTTCGCGACGTTCTTGAGTTCCTCAAGACGCGCGTGCATTGCCGCCAGCAGCGCGTCGGCGAAAATCGATTCCCGCGCGGCCGCCGCCATCGCACCGGCCGCTGCGGGGTTATCCGGAGCGCCGTTGGCCGCGGCTGCGCCGCGCGAAAAGACGGAAAGACGCTCGCGGGCGTCGAGGGAGGCGCGAGCGAGCGCGCCCGGTATCGTTTCCATGCCGGGAGAGTACGATCGTAGCGTGAACGCCACGCGCCCTGGGCATTGCCGCGGCGTTAACATTTGCAAAAGCGATACCGAAAAGGAAAGTGACACGATGCACTTTATATTTCGTCTCCTGCCGCTGCTGCTGGTCGCAACGGCGGCACTCCCCGCGTTCGCGGAATCGTCCTCGGTACGCGTCGCAATTCCGAGCGGGCTCACCGCGAGTTCGCAGTCCACGAGCGACTCCAAGTCCGAGGGTATGAAGTACGTTACGGTCGACGGAGTCCGGCTTATGAATCCGTCGCGTCAGATCGGCCAGGCGTACCGCCGGGACCAGTTTCATCTTTTGGCTCAAGGCCGCGCCTTCACGCCCGTGGTTCGCCCGGGTTTAGACGCGATCGACCTACACGAAGCGAGCTTGCTCGGCCCAGACGAAACGGCACTCGTGACCGTGACTTTTCTCGTCCCCGACAAGACGACGATGGCGAAGTTCGAGTTCACGCCGCATTGGATGTCCGATGACGGACGCGTCGTCGATTGGTGCTGTTACTACTTGTGATCGTACCGAGCCAGCACGACGGGCAGGCAATTAGCAACGCGCTCGCCGTCCTTGGCACCCTTCCCGCGCTCGGTCAAGATCCGCAAGCGCGGGCGGCACTGGCGGAACTGACGCGACTTCTCGACCCGGAGCCGCGCGAGAAGTCGCTGCGTCTGCGGCGTGCCGCGCAGTTCGTCAACTCGTCGCTCGATCTCGATTCCGTACTCAAGAACGCGCTCGAACTCGCGGTCGATGTGATGAACGCCGAACGCGGTTTTCTCGTACTCGGCACGGGCCGCCACATCGCAGCAAAACACAACATCGATTGCGCGGCGATCGATACGAGCATGTCCGCGCCACCCCATTCGATCCTCGATCGTGCGTTGCAAACGGGCGAGGCGATCTTCACGACGGACGCGCAGAGCGATCCCGCCTGGAACGCGCGCCAATCCGTCGTCGGGCTACATTTGCGCTCGATCGCGTGCGTGCCGCTGCGCGTGCGCGACGAGATTCTGGGTGCCGTCTACTTGGATTCGCGCGTAATCCCGGGACTCTTCAAAGCGGGCGATCGCGAGATGCTCCAAACCTTCGCCTATCAAGCCGCACTTGCGATACAAAACGCGCGTATGTTCGAGGACGAGCGCGAACGCGTGCAGCGGATATCGACGTTGCAGCAATTCCAAACGCGCATTCTCGAGGCCATCGGAAGCGGCGTCATAACGCTCTCGCCCAAGCGCGAAATCACGACCTTCAATCGCGGCGCCGAAACGACGTTCGGCATGCCGAGCGAGAAAATGAACGGCAAGGCCGCGTTCGCGCTCGCCGCCGTCATTCCCGAATTTCCCGAACTGCTCGAGATGTTTTTCGAGAGCGGCGGGGTGGAATTGCGAGCCGAAGTCGAGGCCACGCGAACCGACGGTACGCCGCTCACCCTCGAGATGCGCCTCTCACCGCTCGAAAGTCCCGAGGGCAAAGGGGTCGCGATGATCGTGACCGATGTGACCGAGCATCGCAAACTCGAAGTCGCACACGAAGCGCAAGTCGAGAAAGCGAACCGCGTCCAGGAAACCTTCTCGCGCTATCTCGCCCCGCACGTCGTTGCGTCGCTCATGGACGACCCGACATCGGTAAAATTAGGCGGCGAACGCAAACGTGCCACGATGTTCTTCGCGGACATTCGCGGATTCACGTCGCTAGCCGCGAACTTGCCCGCGGAACGCGTCGTCGAAATTCTCAATACGTACTTCGATGAAGCCGTGAAGATCGTGTTCGAACATGAGGGTATGCTCGACAAATTCTACGGCGACGGGCTGATGGCGGTGTTCGGCCCGCCCCGGGTCCGCGGCGACGATGCGCCCCGCGCCGTTGCCGCGGCGATCGCTCTGCACGACGTCGTGGGGCGCTTGCGGACGCGCATCGACTATCCGCTGCAAATCTCGGTGGGCTTGGCAACGGGCGAGGTCGTCGCGGGCCATTTCGGCAGCGCGCAGCGCATGGATTACACCGTGATCGGCGACGCCGTCAATCGCGCGAGCGGCTTGCAAACCGCGGCCCCCCCGGGCGCGATCTACTGCGACGACTCGACGATCGCAGCAGCCGGCATCGTCACGCGACCGCTGCACCGGCTAGCCGTACGGCTCAAAGGTCGCGACGAGCTCGTCACGGCGCACGCCATCTTCCCGGAGACGGCGACAAAGCGCATCCAAACGGTGCAGGCCTTTAGCGGCGCTTAGCGCTTCGAGAACTGGAAGCGTTTGCGCGCGCGTTTGCGGCCGTACTTCTTCGATTCTTTCTCGCGCGGATCGCGCGTGAGCAAACCGTTCTTGCGCAGCGCTTCGCGCAGCGATTCGTCCATCTCGACGAGCGCGCGCGCGATGCCGTGACGCACGGCGCCGGCTTGACCCGCGACTCCGCCGCCTTCGGTTTTGACGCTAACGTCGAAACGCGAAACGGTCTGGGTGACTTCGAGCGCCTGACGAACGATCATCAAAAGCGTCGGGCGCGGAAAATATTCGTCGACGGGGCGTTTGTTGATCGTGATAACGCCCTGACCGAGCGTGAGCTTCACCCGGGCGACGGCGCGTTTGCGACGACCGGTGCCGCCAAAGTTTTCCGTGGAATCCAAGACTACATGAGCTCCTTCGGCTGCTGCGGCGCGTGCGCGTGTTCGCTGCCGGCGTAGACTTTAAGACGGCGCAGTTGAACGTCGCGCATGCGGTTCGTCGGCAGCATGCCGCGGACGGCGCGCTCGATGAGGCGCTCCGGATACTTGTTCTTCACGACCAGAGCCGTCTCGGTACGCAGGCCGCCCGGAAAGCCGCTGTGGCGGCGGTAGACCTTTTGGTTCCATTTGTCGCCACCCAGTTCGACCTTCTCGGCGTTTAGGACGACCACATGATCGCCGTCATCGATATGCGGGGTCCACGTCGGTTTGTGCTTGCCCGAGAGCGCCTTCGCGATACGAACGGCAAGAACGCCGAGCCGCTGGCCGGTCGCGTCGACCACGTACCAGTCGTGCTGAGTCTCTGCCGTCTTCTGTTGATAGGTGCGCATGCGAACGGGCCTTACGATGGGCGACGAGCGAAAGAGGGCCGAGAACGGCCGGGACAACCCCCGAATGGTACCGGAACGCGCACCCGCATGTCAATCGGAGGCGAGACCGCTGCGACGGCTCAGCGACGAAAAGCCGGGGTAGCGGACCTCGACGAGCGTGAGCCCCGCGGCCGGCGCCGTCGGTCCCGCGGCGCGGCGGTCGCGCGCGGCGAGCATTGCCGCGACGTCTTCGGGCGTGCGGCGTCCGGCGCCGACGTCGAGCAACGTCCCGGCGATAATGCGGACCATATGGTGAAGAAAGGACTTCCCCGCGATGGTCAGCACCAGCGTGATGCCGTCGCGTTCGATGTCGAGTGCGTTGATAGTGCGCACCGTGCCGCCGCGCTCGGGAAACACACCGCAAAACGTAACGAAATCATGCTGGCCGACGAGGTGCGCCGCGGCCGCCCGCATGCGCTCGATGTCGAGCGCGCGATAGTCATGGTGCGCGAAACGCCGCAGCACTGCCGACGGATCGCGCCGCTCGAGCACGACGTACCGGTAGCGCCGCTCGAGCGCCGAAAGGCGCGCCGAGAAGCGATCGTCGACCCGCGCTGCATCGCGCGCCGTGATGTCCGACGGCAGCGAAGTGTTGAGCGCGATCGAGAGCTTTGCAACCGGGAACGCATCGTGCGACACGAACGAGACGACCTGGCCGCTCGCGTGCACGCCGGCATCGGTGCGGCCGGCGACCGTCACCTTGACCGGTCGGTCGAACAACCGCGAGAGCGCGCTCTCGAGTTCGCCCGAAATCGTGCGCAAGCCGGGCTGAAATTGGAAACCGCAAAAATCCGTACCGTCGTACTCGACGACGACGCGGTAGGTCGCATCTGCCGTGGGGACATCCTCTGGGTGGCCGCAAGCGGAAGCGCCGCGGCGGAACGGCGTGCGTTCCACCGCGGCGGCCAATCTCCACTCGCGGCGGCGCTAAACGGCCGTTTTGCGAGGGACCTCGCGCTTCTCATCGAGATCGAGCAGGTCGGGCCAGGCGGTGACGTCGGTGCGATCGGGAGCCACTTGATTGCGTAGTTCGAGGAAGTACGTGTGGCCATCGCTGCCCGGCTCCGGCGCGTACTGCAGGAAGTCCGCGTTCCATCGCGCGATTTCCGCATCGCTTTTCGCCGCGGCGTGCTTGCGAGCGAGCGCTTCGATTTCGGTATTACCGTCCTTGGCGGCCTCGAGGAACCGCTCGTGATCGATGCCCAGGAATTCAAATACGGCCTTGTCCATCGGACAATTGTAGTGGTATTCGCCGATTTTTCCGTGTGCTTGCGCCTTCGCCTTATCGGCGGTTCGCGCGAGCATCACAATGCCGGCGATCTTCTCTTTGACGCTGCGCGGATACGAAGTTGTCAGGTCCATGTATGCTTCTCCAAGTCGAACGAATCGTTGCACTTGCAGCCGATGCGGGCCGCCCACGGCGGTCGCAAGTCCTTGTGACGCACTCGGCATCAAGAACGTTTCGCCGCTCGCTAGCGGTGCAAGAGTACCAGCAGCGGCATTCCGAGCAGCGATAACGCAGCGGCGACGGCGCACATCGCGAGTGAACCCGCCGCGCCGCTCAGCTCGCTCTCGCTCGCAGCTTGTGCGGTGCCGATGCCGTGCGAGACGCAGCCTAGCGCGATACCGCGCGCGATCGGATCGCGCACGCGACTCGCCCAGAGCACGGCAGGGCCGAACGTCGCGCCGACCATGCCCGTCGCGAGGACGAATGCGACGGTGAGCGCTGCATTAACGCGCGCCAGACCCGCAAGCTGCAGTGCGACGGGAGCCGTCACCGACTTTATCGCCTCGATCTCGACGAATGTGCGCGGCAGATTGAGGAGCCGCGCAAGCGCCACCGCACTCGCGATAGTGGCCACGGTGCCCGTCATGAGTCCGAGCGCAATCGCAAGTGCGTTTTCCGCAAGCACGCGACGATGTTTGAAACACATGACGCCCAACGCCGCGCACGCGGGCGAGAGAAACGAGGTGAGCGTGCCTTGCGTCCGGGCGTATGCCGCGACGGGCACGCGCGTCGCGGCGAGCGTCAGCAGTACCAGTGCGACGCTGACGAAGACGGGCGTGGTGTAAACTGCGCGGTGCCGCGAACGGAGCGCGAGGCCCAGGGCGTAAGCCGCGATCGTCAGACCCGGCGCCGCGAATGCGAACGCGTTCACGGCTGCATCCTCCGCATATGTTGCGCGGTCCAACCCGCGACTCCGATCCCGAGCAACGCGCTTCCGAAGAGCACGCCGAACGAATGCAGGGCCTGCGGCGCGAGCACGCTCCACAGGCCCGCGATGCCGACGGCGTACGGGATGAAGAATAGCGTCAGGTGCCGCACGAGCAGCGTCGCTGCGGCCTCGACGTATCGCATCTGCAGCAGTCTCGAGGCGAGCAGCCCGAACGTCAGCAGCATGGCGAGCGAGTTACCGGGAACCGGCAGATGCGTCCGATCGGCAAAGACGTTCGCCGCCGTACCGATTGCCCAGAGTTTTGCGAGTTGCACGATGAGGCGTGCGGCGACGAGCGTCCTCCCCCCTAAGGCGCTCAGGATACGCGCTACGTACGGCGACGCAAAGGCGACATTCCGAAGGTGCGCGACGATAGACATGGCCCGAGTATGCGCGCCCGCCGTCCGCAAACGTCCGGGGCGCCACCGCACGCGTGCGCGACGGTTTGCGGACGGTCGCGCGCTACGCTCGTAAACGACCCTCGAATCGAGGCCGCCGCTCCTTGCTGGAAAGGTTTTACCGCGTGCAGCTCGTCGTTATGGCCGTCGCCTTTGCCGCGCTCTTCGTCCCGCAGGCGCACGCGCACCCCGCGCTTGGGATACACGATACTTCCTGGTCGACGGTCCGGACTATCGTTCCGTCTCGGGATACACGTTCGACGCGTACGCACGCGCATGCCATCCCGTCGTCGTAAAAAGCTACGCGGAAGTCGATGTCGTCACGCACCTTTCCTATCTCTAGCCGCGCCGGACGACGATCCGCGCGGTTTTTATATGCCGGGCATCCGGTCGCTTAGGCCTGCGGGCGTTGCAGCGGGAAGAGGATGACCTCGCGGATCGACTGATTATTCGTGAGCAACATGACCAGACGATCGACGCCGATGCCGATGCCGGCCGTCGGCGGCAAGCCGTACTCGAGCGCATTTACGAAATCCCAATCCGGCGGCGGTACTTCGTCGTCGCCTTTGGTGCGTTCGAGCATCTGCGCTTCGAAGCGCGCGCGCTGGTCGTCGGGATCGTTGAGTTCGGTAAACGCGTTCGCGAGTTCGAAGTTCGCGCCGAAGAGTTCGTAGCGATCGACGATGTCGGGATCGTCCGCCTTGCGCTTAGCGAGCGGCGAGATCAGCATCGGATAGTCGTACACGAACGTCGGGTCGACGAGATTTGGCTCGACGAGACGTTCGAAAATTTTGTCCAGGGCCTGACCGTGCGTCTGCGACGGCGGGAGACCGAAGTCGCGTAGGACACTCTGCGCACCCGCGGGATCGAGCAGCGTCGCGCGCTCCAGCTTGCCCCACTCCTTCATCGCATCGAAATAAGCGATGCGTCGGAACGGGCGCGCGAACGAAATGCTTCGCTCGCCATACGGGATCGACGCGGTACCGTGCACGCGTTCCACCAGATGCGCGAAGAGCTCTTCGTTAAATTTCATCATCTCGTGCACCGACCAGTACGCCGCATACAGTTCGAGCATCGTGAACTCGGGATTGTGCGTCGTATCGATACCTTCGTTGCGAAAGATGCGGCCGATCTCGTACACGCGCTCCAATCCCCCAACGATGAGCCGCTTGAGATTGAGTTCCGTCGCGATGCGCAAATCCAGTTGCATATCCAAGGCGTTATGATGCGTGCGGAACGGCCGCGCGGCCGCACCGCCCGCGACGTGCAGCATCGTCGGGGTCTCGCACTCGACGAAGCCGCGATCGTCACAAAAGCGCCGCATCTCCGAAACGATCTTCGAACGCACGAGAAAAATTCGGCGCACGTGTTCGTTCATGATGAGATCGACGTAGCGCTGGCGGTAACGCTTTTCGACGTCTTGCAAACCGCGATGCTTATCGGGCAGCGGAACGAGCGCCTTTGAGAGTACGACGAACGATGCGACGCGCAGCGTCAGTTCGCCCGACTTCGTGCGGAAGACCGTGCCGGTCGCACCGATGATGTCGCCGAGATCGGCCTGGTCGAAGCGCGCGAATGCATCGTCGCCGACGACATCGGCGCGCACGTAGAGTTGCAGCTTGCCGCTGCGATCCCAAAGGTCGGCGAAGAAGACTTTCTTGCCCTGTTTACGGAGCGCGAGCAGCCGCCCCGCAACGGCGTGCTG
>JRHI01001496.1_pt1 | contig 19343 bp, 21 predicted proteins | sample 215371 | NCBI WGS metagenome assembly JRHI01 (sample SAMN02929681, study PRJNA255918) | sediment metagenome | biome: cave system; feature: Ice Cave; material: Sediment; isolation source: sediment from deep within a dark volcanic ice cave with no known source of... ...
GTCAATTTGAAAACGCTAAAAGCGGATCAATTCAAAACCGCTATTGACAACACAAAGCAATAGAACCATTCAGGTTTTCTTAACGTCTTGTTATCTCCGTCCATAGGCCACCTAATGCTGTATTCCTCAAAAGTGATGAAAAAAGAATTAGCTTGCAGAGCCAGTTAGTACTACTTTTCTGCCCGTTTTTATTCATTGCCTTTAACGAATGCAGCACTAAGCACTTTGCCGTGCAACAAGTTGTTCCTTTTGCAATCTACGATAGTTGCTTTTACAACGAGTTTGATCGGTTTACCTGTTTTTGGATCGGTAGCACACAGTACTGCACCACGCACATGGTCAGCTTTTTGGGGGAGCCTTAGCTTAAACCCATGCTATATTAATTCGATAAACACTTCATGCATGCCTATTGACGAAATCTCAGGTTTCGATAGTCCACCATCGTTCGACATTGATTTTTCTCCCTATGCCAAGACTAGAGGTTAATTGCAGATCTCTAGCCATATGCAACTATTTACTGACCTTGTGATAAGAAGATGCCATATCGAATGTTGGCTCTTCCCCACTTTCCATGCTCAATTCTTATCACTCTTTACTTCTCCGTGCCCACATCAGTAATAGTAGGAAATCGTGTGGTGGAGAGGGTTACAGATGCGTGAAGCCGCGTATGAGCAGTGCTACCACTATCACAAGAGCTGTTTGCAGGTCGCCGTTCAGGTTGGCCGCCATGAGTTTGAGGTAGCTTTTCAGGTCGCCTGTTGCCTGGCGCAGTGAGTTCAGTATTGGAATGATGGTGAATGCCGCAATAAAGCTGTACCATGGGAGAACATTGAGAATGGCGTCAAAAAGGATGGTAGCAGCAATTAGCGAGAGCAAGACGGCTCCTACAACGCGTGCTCGCCTCTCCCCAAGAGCGACAATTGGCGTGATCTTTCCTACCGCTTCGTCGGCACGCCAGTGTAAAAAATGGTGAAAGTACAGTACCACCATTGTAAAGAGGCCAATCGGCAGCGAGGCCAGCAGCGCACTGAAAGTGATAGTTCCCGTTTGCACATAATAGGAACCGACCAGCGGCAGCATGCCAAACGAGATCAGAATATCCAGTTCCCCCAGCCCACGCCCCACGTAAGCTAGTCGTAGGGGCGGCGCGACATAGAAAAAGGCCAGCAGAAAGCCCGCCACGCCAAGAGCAATAGCCCAGGGTCGGAAAAAGGTTAAGAGAATACCACAGAGCAGAGCGAGCGCGAAGAGTCCGACCGCTAGCCCGCGATAGGCTGTGTAGGAGAGCTTTCCACTCATCAGCGCCTGTGAGCCAGTTGCAAGAGTCGTCCCCTCTGGCACCAGTTGCTGTGCTGCCTGGTCTGTTCCTGCCGCAAAGTCAAAGACGTCGTTGATCACGTTGGCTCCCAGGTGGGCAGCCAGCGCTCCTAACAGCACCAGCGCAAAGAATCCCCACTGAAAAGGTGTACCTTGCTCCCAGGCCAGGATAGAGCCAATCAGCACCGGCGCGAGCATTACCGGCAAGGTGCGCGCTCGGGTAGCCTGTAGCAAAAGGTTCAACAGCTTCATTGACTCTGCTCCCCGTCAGCACCGAATGTCGCTTCAGTCCACATCGGGTTGGCTGCTATATCTGTAATGCGTAGCCAATTCACTTGTAGTTCCACGGCCACAATTGGAACCTGCGCTATAAATGTTGCGGCTACGGTGGACTTCCTGCTGAGCTTCTCGCGAACTGCCCGGCTCTCGCTTTCGTCGGTCAAGACATGTGCGACCGCCGTTCCTTCGAGCCACGCGGTTGGCTCAGATGGGCCAATGAACAGACCCACACGCGGATTCTGTCGCAGGTTAGCCAGCTTGCGCGAGGTCGTGAGGAACGTCCCATACAGGATCAAACTCGTATCCTGAAGCGCTTGCTCGACGTAAAATACACGCGTTACATAAGGTTGCCCTTCTTGTACGGTGGCAAGGGCAAGTGTATCGTATTGAGAGAGAAATCTTGTGATGGTTTCGCGAGTGCTTGTATCCATCGTCTGAATCCTTTGTTACTTGCAATCCTGTTACTATGATCAGGAGCTGTTGTCTGAAAAATCTCTTCTACAATAAGCATACCATTTGTGTTCCAGTGCTTACTATCACCTTTTGGGATACGCTTCATGGATTTTTAGGGGCAGACATGTGTATACTATCTCATGGAAACATCTTAATATTTGTCGCTTAGTTTAGTATGGAGGGAAATGTCAATGACGACAACCAGTCGACCTATAGCAGCAAAACGCACAACAGCCTATCCGCGTCCGCGCATCGTCGGTGCACGGACGGAAGTGCCGCTCTTTGACGGAAAGCGTGTGCGCTATGTCAACCTGGATAGCGCTGCCAGTACGCCACCTCTAGTCAAGGTGCGCCAGGCTGTCGAAGACTTTCTCCCCTGGTACTCCAGTGTTCATCGCGGCGCGGGCTATAAATCGCGCCTCTCGACATATCTCTATGAACATGCCCGCGAAGTTGTCATGCGTTTTAGCAATGCTAATCCTGCAACTCACGTGGTCGTGTTTGTACGCAATACGACCGAGGCCCTGAACCTGTTGTCACATCGCATCGTGCTCGAACCGGGCGAACTCATCTTGACGACGCGGCTAGAGCACCATTCAAACCTCTTGCCCTGGTACCGCTGTCCCTATGAACTGGTGGAGCTCACTCCCGATGGCTCTATCGATATGGAAGATCTTGAACAACGCCTGAAAAAGCATCAGGGGAAAGTACGACTCGTGACGGTCAGTGCGGCCTCCAATGTGACGGGTATCCTGCCCGATATACGGCGCATCGCTCGGCTTGCCCACGCTCACGGTGCCTTAATTGCGGTAGATGCAGCCCAGCTTCTTCCACACCGATCCTTCTCGATGGGCGCGATGGGTGATCCTGAGCGTATCGATCTCATGGCGTTTTCCGGTCATAAGCTCTATGCTCCCTACGGCGCCGGTGCACTGGTCGTGCCTGCCACGCTTTTTGCCGATGGAGAACCAATGCTTGTAGGCGGTGGCACGGTCTGTCTCGTCACTCGTTCTGGTGTGAGCTGGGCTACCGGGCCAGAGTTAGAAGAGGCTGGTTCTCCAAATGTGATTGGTGTCGTTGCCATGGCTGCAGCGTTAGAGGAACTGATGCGCTTTGGTATGGATCGTGTCGCCGCACACGAACGCGAGCTGATGAACTATGCCATTCGCCGCTTGCAGGATATACCTGGCCTGGCGCTCTATGGACCCTCGTGGCAAAATGTACTCGCCGGAACCGAGGATCGGCTGGGGGTCTTCAGTTTTAACCTGAAAGGGCACTCTTATGTCGAGGTAGCATCTGTATTGGCGAACGAGTGGGGTGTTGGTGTGCGCAGCGGCTGCTTCTGCGCGCATCTCTACGTTGCCCACCTGTTGGGCATCTCCGAGGAGGATTCTACCGAAGCCCGCGAGCGTTTGATTGCCGGGTTGCCTGTCGAACTGCCGGGAATGGTACGGGCCAGTATTGGCCTGCCAACCACCAGGGATGACATCGAGCGCCTGGCTTCTGGCCTGTTAGCAATAGCACGTGGCGATATATGCGCGACCTATAGCAAAACTGCCAGCGGAGATATGGAACCTATCTCTTCTGCTCACGAGTTTGAAGCTCATGGACTGGCATTTCTGTAGTTTTCTGCTGGGCCGTTTTCTTGCCCGCGAAGAAGATTCCCGTCAGGACCAGTGCCAGACCACCGATTGCGTTGACACCTACCGGCTCATGTAGGAGTAGTGCACCGTAGATCAACGCAGTACAGGGCAAGAGGTAGGTGACAATAAGGGTGCGTGTTGGACCCACTCGGACAATCAGCCAGTAGTAGCAGATGTACGCCAGCGATGTACCTCCCAGTGCGAGGGCCGCAGCCGAGCCCAATGCCAGGCCCAGCGGTATATGTAATGTTTGTTGCGGTTGAAGGATGAAAGCGATTGTCGCAATGGGTGCGAGTATCACCGCACCCATTGCGGTCTGTCCAATAGCGGGTTGCATCATTGGCAGCCCAGAAAGCATTCTCAGCGCGAAAAGGCTGCCAAAGGCGTAACTAGCAGATCCAATGAAGACGAGCAATGCACCGAATAAATAGAGGTTTGAGCTCGTTGTCGTAAAGGTTGTGGGGCCAACTAGCAGTCCAACCCCTAGAAAACCGATCAGAACACCGCTAGCGCGCCTCCAAGTCAGCCTTTCTCCTCCTGGCCACCAGTGCGAAACAATCACTACTACCAGAGGTGTAGTAGCGTTCAGGATGGCGGCCATTCCCGATGGAATATACACCTCGCCCCAACTGATAGTCAGGTAGGGTATAACAGCATTAAAGATGGCGACCACGAAAAATCCCCACAGCCGCCTCTGCCATCCGCTCATAATAGAGGGCTTAAAAGGCAAGACTAGCAACAATCCGAGTGATCCCAGGACAAGCCGTACTGCTACCAGTGTCAGGGGCGTCATATCTTCAATTGCTACTTTGATAAAAAGAAATGATGCGCCCCAGAGGGCGGCCAGCAAGAAGAGGACAAGATATTCTTTCAGTTTCATCGCAAATCTGCTCCTGTAGCGTGAAAAACAAATTATACCACATCCTCAATCGCAAGCTTATCTACACTATTAACTTTACATAAATATATATTATCGTCGTCATCAAACGCTCTCTAGTATCAAGTTTTTAACTTGACTTTGCCAACTCATTAGAGTACCATAGCAGCGGTCGGTAACGAAAGTTACACATTTCCTCTTGTTAGGAGCAGACATTCATATGCTAGAGCGCGAGCCAATGCGCTGGTTGCAACTGACATATAAAGTGCCCAGTGAGCCATCACAGAAACGCGTCTGGGTTTGGCGACGTTTACAAAACCTCGGCGCTTTCGCGCTGCAGAATTCTGTCTACCTGCTTCCCTTTTCAGAGGAGGTAGAGAAACATTTTCGCCAGCTTACTCACGAGATACGAGATATGGGTGGAGAAGCCAGCATCTTTTCTGTTGTAGCGCTCGACATTGCTGATGAGCGGCGCATTATGCAAACACTGCTTGAGGCTCGCACCAATGAATATACTACCGTCGTAAAAGTTTGCACGCGCTTTTTAGGGAAGGCTGCCGCCCTCATCCAATCGCAAAATTGGAACGACCAGGTTCACGCGGAGTTCTCCGAAGTATTAGAAAAAGTTCATGTGCTCTTCCGCACTGCCAAACGTCACGACATGTTGGGGTCATTAACCACCACAAAGCGTGCTGCCGCCGCTGAATCTCTGGCCGTTTGCGAACAAGTTTTCCGCGTGCTGCTTGATCAAGAGTACGCACGAGCACGCCGCTTACTCGAGATACATAGCGATCTGCTCCCAACAGCTCTCGATACGGAACCTGGAGATTCTGATCCCTCACTTGTTGGTGGGCAGAATGAGGGGCAGGAGCCACCGGCATCGCCTATGTAGCCATGAATAAGAGCAGCAATCGTCCCATCCGGAATATTTCCCTCTGATCTCATGTTTTCATTCATGAATCGAGCTTCATCAAGCGCTTTCATGAAACCCGGTGCAACTAATTGGCCAACTCAAGCGTATTATACTATAAGAAAGACTTCAGTTACTCTGTTTGAACATTGGTTGAATCTCTAATTTGAGGAAAAAGATTATGCAGCAACAGAATTATATCCGACAATCCAGCGGCGCCATAGCTATAGCCATAGATAACCGTCTACTCCTGTTAAGATACCGTCTACTTCAGCTCATGGCTCTCGTTCTCGGGGTGGCCAGTGCCTTTGGTCTACACTACATCTTTGCCCGCTAAAAAATACATTTATCACAATCCAAAAATCTCTATAGAGGACACCTTTTTCAGGGTGTCCTTATGTTTTGTTCACCGAACGCTTTAGCCCTGGCTTGTCATCTTACCTACAATTATAACAGCGTCCGTTTATCTAGCGACTCAAACTCTGTCCTGGCGCCATTGGGGACATCTCATTCTCCCAGAGCCGTGCAAAATGAATCCAGTTATGCAGCAAGCGGAGCGTCACCGCCTCATCAAAAGCCACCTCCATCGTATATCCTGTTTCCAGGTTCCAGTTGCGCAGGTCTTCGCAGAGCGCGGTTCGTCTCTGGTTCCTTTCGTTCGCAGTTGCAGAAGTATTGCGTAACGCCGAGTAGTAGCCAATAGCGCGACGACAGAGATGTTCGCTCAGGCGAGTCGCGTAAGCTATGACCTGCTCGACGTTCATTGCACCTGGCTCGTGGGCAGTGCCTGCAATACTGACAATGATTGGATCATGCTCGCGTTTTCTAGTCAGCATCTTGAATGTCAAGAGATGGAAAATGCCGTGTCCCGCCAGGTAGCTGCGCAAACGTCGTAGCCCCGCCTGAAAATCCTGCTTATAGCCATTACACTGCTCTTCCGTCAAGCCATAGGTGAACTCTAGCGCGTCACACAGTAAATTCAGCACTTGTGCTGATAGAGTATGAGGCGTTATACAGCTCTCGGCTGCTGGCTCTATGTAATCTCTCCAGGGCTGGTGCAGCCAGCCATAAAGGGGTCGGTTAAAAAATGTAGTGGCAACATACTCGTCCAGGCAAAGCTCGATATAGAAGTGCATCCCCAGTGGAGCGAATATGCCCGGTATATCACTATCTGAATACATTCCTGCCAGGGCGTTGATATAAGGGTTAAGAGCGATGTCCGTCGCTATATGTGAAAGATAGCCCATGGCGAAGGCCAGGCCCTGGCTGCGCAGAGCGGGTGAAGGTATATTCGCCGTGTGTTCGAGGAAAGCAAGGAGAACATCGCCCGAGCGGTTGCAATGCAGCAGTGCCGTCCATCGTTTTTCGTTCTCTGTCGCTGTCTGAGAGTTAGGTAGCTTTTGTTGTTTGGCCCCTGATATTTTCTGGCGAAAGATCCCTTTCTGGAAGGACGCCATATCAGGTGCTATTGCTCCCAGGTAGGCCATCGCGGATATATCGCTACCAGGGAAACGCATATCTATCTGGGGGAGTGGACCAGTATGCCATACTGCTCCTGCTGGCGGACTTTCAGGTGGAGTGGTCGAACCAGGCGCGCGGCGGCGCAGCGCTGAAGTATCGATAATCAGTGAGCCAAGGTCGTTACCAGCATCCTGACTGCGTTGAGCTGTTTCTATTAGGATGCGCCAATGCGTGAGAAATGCGGGCATTAACGTTCTCTCTCCTTAGCTTTCTGCACCATCGATACTAAAGCTTTCAGGTGCGCCTTCACTGTTCAGATAAATTATCACCTTGTTCATTCCAGGGACCAGTGTGGGCGCCGGGGTAGACTCTTCCGCTGTCTTGCCAGCTTCATCGGAGCGGCGATACTCAAGGGAGAAGGTAACTTTGTCTGATAGATAGAATGGCTCACGACTGCTGCTGGCTGCTTTCCGCTTTTCTGCTCCACTGAACCAGGCGCGCCAACGGTGAACCTGGAGTAGAAATGATTGAGCTTGAGCAGGTAGCTGGACGCGGAACATGCGAAAGCGTACAGTATGTGCCATGCGTAGAGGTGCCTCTATGTCCTCCTGCTGTAAAGCGCTACGCTGCTGAACTGAAGTGTCCTGCCGCTGTCCAAGTGGCACGAGGCGCACCTGTTCTCCCACGTCTTCTCTCTCGCTACCCTCGTTATCCTGCTCCCTGGTTTCTCTTTCACTTGAGCCAAAATGAGGTATGCCTGTTGCCACGATAATGCGAGGAACGGTAACTTCGAGATTGACAACTAATGGCGTATCGCTGCTCATAGACGCTTGCCTTTCTCAATAGCATTCCTCTCAGAGCTAGTTAGCTTGCAGATAGATATGGACCAAGGTTATTGGTAATTGTACCCACTTTCTGTTCTGTTTGCAATGGACTTGCGTTCAACGGTTGGAATGGGTACAATTTCGATAGTAATAAAACCATTGATACGTCGGAGTAAAATCATGAGTACGACTCAACCTGGCGGGCCAAACACAGATACTGCTTCTCAACCCGCTCGTGATGACGTGCCACGCCGCCTGATTGTCACAGCGAGCGTTGCTATTTTCGCGATACGCGATTGGTCGTTATGGGTATTGTTGCGCGATGGCCCGTGGGGGCCACCAATGCGCCTTGTCCTTGGCAGCGAATCTGTCACCGACGCGGTAGAACGTACCATCGAAGCCCTTTTGATGTGGCCCGTGAAGGCGCCATTGATACAGGTGAAAGCGGGCTGGCAGGAACAACAGGTGTACGTGTGGGGCAGTACGGAACAGGGATCAGCTGTCTCACTTATTCACAGTGTTTTATTGCGAGCGAACCGTGATGAGCTGCGCCCCAATCTCCGCGCTCATTCAGTACCTAGCCTACGTGTGGGATGGACGCCTGTGAGCGAGATCGAAGCAAATCAGCGGGCGCTGGATTCAGAAGTGCGCCCCGTCTTGCGTACGGCCCTCCATACTCTCCGTTCACAGGTTCAACGCGACCCGGAGATAGTGTTGCGTTACCTGGCGGACATGGGTGAAAACCAGGGGGATTGGTGGAGACAGGAAGGGAAAGCCTTCACGGGCAAAGAGACGCGTCCTATGAGCATTCTGAAGGAACCAGCGCCAGGCGATGGTATAATCACCCTTGCCGAGGCTGCTCTGCTCTACCGGGCGTTTTTTCCGGTGGATGAGCAGATAGACCTTTCAAACTTAAGGCGGCGTTTCCTTGCAACCAATCGGCTTGAACTGCTGGACGAGGAGCGTCCGGTGCGTGGGCGAGAACTGGATTGGCGCCGTGTCAGTCGCGCCTATCGCTACCAGGCTTCCGCTTCCAATGAATGAGCGATGTTTTCATTTATAGATCCCTAACAAAGCATACGCATCAAAGGATACATACATGGCAAAGGTAACCACTGGCGCAGGCGACACTGGATATACAGGTTTACTTGGATCTGAACGTGTTGCCAAATATGATCCACGCCCCGACACGTTTGGCACGGTCGATGAAGCGACATCCGCTCTGGGACTGGCGCGTGCAATGACACAGGATCCAAAGGTCAAAAAAATCATCTTCGACATTCAGAACGAACTCTATTATCTGATGGCGGAGCTGGCCACGACAGCGGAAAATTATGAAAAGATGGGCTTTCGTATGACGGCTGAACACGTGCAGAGATTGGAGCAAATCGAAGAGACCCTCAAGCAAGAAGTGGAGATACCCAACAAGTTTATCATTCCCGGTGATACCCTTGATGGAGCGGCGCTAGACATGGCTCGTACCATCATTCGCAGGGCGGAGCGCATGGCGGTCAAACTGCTGCACGACCATATCATTGAGAATGGTGAAGTCGTGCGTTACCTGAACCGGCTCTCTGACCTTGTCTTTATTCTTGCTCGCTACAGCGAGGTGAAATCGTCTCTCGCCCAACTGCCTGATTAATGCAATCTTCAGACGTTTGTAACAATCAGTTCGACAAAATGTGATCTACTTCATATTTTTCTGCTTGCCAGTACCTTACACTTGAAGTAATGCCGTCCATCTGGAGCCGTTTTTCCCCATAAGAATGGATCGGAAGCGATACAAACGCGCCTTTTAGTGCATTACATTTAATAGAGGGTCGAGCTAAAGCCTGATGTCTAATGGTGTTCTATGAGAGTAGTGGAAGATGATGAGTCCCAACTCATTATTGACGCTTGCCAGGGATCAGTATCGGCCTTTGAGGCATTGGTGGTTATCTACGAGCCGCGTATCCGCCGTATGCTTTATAGCCTGACACATGATGTGCAATTGACGCAGGACCTCTGTCAAGAGTCTTTCCTGGCGGCATATCGTGCGATGCGCCGTATGAATGGGGAAGAACTGCATTTTGCTCCATGGCTCTATCGTATCGCGCTAAACCAGTTGCGTAGCGAATGGCGCAGGCGCAAACATATAACTCTGGTTCCCTTTCCGTCATTGTTTGGACGCGACGATGCAGCAGATGCATCGAACGAAGAATATTTTATGTGCGACGACCGTTTTGAAGAGTCGGTGATGGAGCGCGACCTTGTCAGGCAAGTTCTGTCACAACTTCCAACTGCTTCGGCGATGTGTCTACTTTTGGATGCTGAGGGATTTACCTACAAAGAGATCGCAGAAACCATGCACGACACGCTTTCTGCTGTACGGAGCCGCCTGTCACGCGCTCGCCAATCGTTTCAGTTGCTCTACAACAGGCTCGAGAAGGAGGAATATCCATGAAGTATGACAGTTCACAAAGCCTAGCGCACTGTCCCTTCAGCAAGCACTGCATTCGTTTTAGCGATGAACTGGATATGCTCTATTTTCTGCCACAAAAAGCTCCACTCACACCGTCTGAGCAACCCCGTGCCCTTGATGATCCCCTGCTGCTGGAGCAGTTGCGCGTACATGTGCCTACCTGTTCGATATGTACCGGGACCTTGAGCAGTGTCCGCCGTCTCAGTATGCGGCAGCGTGGCATGATGCGCAGACTGTTAGCGGAGAGCGAGCGCCTCGTTCCCTCGTCTACCAGGCGCATAATGGAATCTATACATTTGAAACCAAGGTAGGTAGGGAGGTGGGGGTGGGCCGGTAATAGAGCTACAACCAGTACTCTTCCGCTGTCCTTTGTTTCCAGATGCGCACTTTCGTAATACCCACCTCTCGGAGAATAACCTCGCTCTGTGCATGTGCCTGCGCGACCTTCCAGGGGTAATGCGCATCTGATCCCACACTCACTGCTGTCTTGTTGAGCGCACAGGCGCGTGCGAGCCGTTGAACGAGGCTCGGGTAGTTCAGCACGTCATGGCCATTTATCTCTAACGCTACGTCATGCCGTGCTGCTTCAGCCGCCAGATGTTCAAGTTCCTCGTCCAATTGAGGTGGGAGATATGGATTTTTTACGCGCATACGCACTGGATGGCTCACCAGGTTAAAGTAACCGCTTTCGACTGCCTGTCTCAACAACTCGAAATAGCTTAGCCAGAGCCTCTCCCCTTCTTCGCGGCCCCACTTCTTCACGTGCTCAAACTGGGTCCCATCAATTTCATGGACAGAGCCAATCAGAAAATCCCATGGGTGGCCTTCTAAGTGTGCCTGGATGGCCTCGTTCTTGCCAGGAATAAAATCCACTTCCATGCCCAACCGCACGTCAACGCTCACAAGCTGTCCCGCCGCATGTACCGCTTCGACATAACCAGGAAAGGTGAGTAGTGGACCTTCGAGCGGCATATGTTCAAGTATTGGGCGCGCCTCGCTCATTTGAAAGATATGTTCGGAGAGGCCGAGCACGCGCAGCCCTTTCTCCTGGGCTGCCAGGGCCATCTCGCGGGCAGAACTGCGGGAGACATGGCTATGGAAGTCGCTATCGATGGTCATACGGTACAGTTCTCCTGCGTCTAGAGTAGTTTAGTTGTTTCCGAGTAATCTACCGCTGCGAAAGCGCTCGATACTGAACTGATCGATGTCAATCGTGGTACTTCTCCCATCAAGGATCAGCTCCGCCAGTAATTTCGCAGCCATTGGAGCATGCATAAAGCCATGCATGGATACAGAATACCACACTATTCTTATATGGAAGGTTCTCAAGAGACCGACCGAATAAGATACAATATATACCTACTCGACAATTCATACGAGTAGGTATATATAACGGTACTTGTACTCCAAGAAAGATGATCTTGTATGGCACTTTCCTCTTCCGCCGAGCATGTCGTTATCATTGGCGGTGGTGCAACCAGTGCGCTTATTGCCGTTCGACTGGCAGAGCGTGGCTTCCGTGTAACCGTGCTGGAGAAGGCTCAAGTGGGTAATGGTTCTTCCAGCCGTTCCGCGGCAGGTATTCGAGCACAGTTCAGCACTGAAGAGACAGTGGTTGGGATGCAATATAGTCAGTGGTGGTATAGCTACTTCCATGACCACTTACATAGCCCGACAGATGTTCCTCAGCAACCTGTTATGCGACAGAACGGCTACCTGTTCCTCTACGAAGACCCCGACGCTATCCCAGCATGGCAGCCTCGCAGACGACACGAGGTAGCCCAGAACTGGCAACATGCACAAACGGCAGCCAGCATGCAGCAACGCCTTGGTCTCCCTGTTGAAATGCTGACTCCGCGGAATGTCGAGGAACGCTGGCCTTATCTGAGTCCTGACCGTTTGACGGGAGCGACCTGGTGTCCAACTGACGGATTTCTCATACCTGATATGATCTATACCGAAGGGTTCCGACGAGCGAAAGAACTGGGCGTTCAAGTGCAACAGCATACCGAGGTAATAGGTGCTCTATTGGGTGCTGATCGCATAAGTGCGCTAGTGACAAACAAGGGAACGATTGAGGCTGATTGGTTCGTTAACGCAACCAATATCTGGGCAGCTCGCCTCAGTCCGCGGATTGGTGGCATGGCACTCGCTGTCTCTCCACTCAAACGCTACCTCTATTTTCTGAAACCTTCGCAGCCTGTTATGGATACAACAGCGTGGCACAAACTCCCCATGATCGTCTACGGTGTCGGGAGTCAGCGAGGGGCACACTCACGACCAGAACATGATCTCTTGCTGCTGGCTTGGGCACATGAGACTGAGCCAGAGACACAGTTCAGCGATGCCGATCAAGATCGTATCGATCCTCCGTTTCGCCATGATAACGGCATTGACAACTATGGATATGCCATACTCGAACAAGTTGAGCAGTTCTCTCCCCTGCTTGCTAACTCTGGCGGCTTAATAGCTACGACCTGTGGGTTCTATGGGGCCACACCTGACGCCAACCCCCTGATCGGTTGCGACACGCATCAGCAGAACCTTATTCATGCAGTCGGATTCTCAGGGCATGGTCTGATGCATGCTCCGATTACCGCGCTGTTAGTCGAGGCTATACTCGCTGGAGATGTTGAGCATGGTCATATCCGCATGCCTGCTCCTTTTGATCATGCTACGATTGACATCAATACGTTTGCTCCTGGACGTACTTTTGAGAGTTCGCAGCGAGAGACGCTGGTTTTATAACATTTAACGACGGGTAAGAAGACACGACTCTTGTGCTCCTTCTTTGGCATGCCAATATTCAGAGCAGGGGAAGAGGGAAGGATCTTTTCCTCAACAAGAAATTTCAAACATTCTCGGATACTGGCAAGTTTCCGTGCGCGGGTCACGCCGGACCTGCCAGCCTTGGTGAGATGCGCAAGATAGTCAATCATATGCGTCCTGGTGATGTGCTCTGGCAGTGTCACAGTGATATCGATCTCAGCGTCAGCGAGCCAAGTGAAGAATTGGTGGACATTTCTATGATAGGCCGTGATGGTATGCCTATTCACATTACGAGCTCGTAAGCTTTTTTGAAACCTGATCAGTGTTGTCTGTCCATCTAACTATGTATTCCTCCTGCTTGTACCAGCTAGCGCTTTCTCGCGAGAATGGACTACTCTGACCGCTGTTCTTCTGTCCTGGTCACATTCTGCCGGATTTCTCTCGCAGCTGCAAGACAGGAATTTTGCTAAATGTGGTTAATATAACTATCAGAAAACAGGGTTGTATTGAACCATTTTTACGAAATTAACGTGTCATCTTCTGAATTCTTTGTCGTATCTTTTTAGTCACTGGATGACGTACACCTTTCCTCTTCGCCTCTGTTACCGTTGTCCGATGACCAGTTGCTCTCGTGCCACTTCGATCACCTCTTTGGTCACTGTCCGCAGCTCATTGATCTGTAAAATGCGTTCCACCTGACTCAGAAGGCGGTGGATCAGCCGAAAGTTTCCTTCTGTAATACGGAGAATGGCAGTCACCACCTCCATATCCGTAAAGTCGTCTGACTGAAGAACCAAGCCCCATTGTTGCCACCGCTGCTGCAAAATGAAGCGTGCTTCTTCTGGACTCAAAGGGTGAAACTCATGGACAAACCCGACGCGGGAATACAGTTGCGGATAGCGTGCCAGTCGTTTTTCCAAACCAGGCATGCCAATGAAAACCAGCCCGACTCGACTGCGATCATAGATATCTCGCATCTGTTCCAATCCTGCCACCTTGAGGCGATCCGCCTCATCGACCACCAGCAAATCCATTCGCTCGGGAGGAGAAGCGGAGAATTTCCAATCCTCCACAAACTGGGCCGCTACATGCTCTGGAGGATTGGTGTAGCGGCTGATGTACCGCTGGGAGCGATGGCCCAGTCGCCGTTCCGGTTCATACGCATCGGCATGCGTGACCTTGGCCAGGTGAAAAGCAAACGTATGGCGCAGGTCATGGGGCGCAGTGGGGAGAGACATCGCGCAGGATCGCGGACCTCGGCATCATGCCACTTGCCAATCTGCCCCAGAATCAAATTAATCGCTTGCGGGGAAATCCGCCCATTGGGCGTCCGTGTGGCGATACTCTCCGCACTCAGAAAGAGTGCAGTGGTGGTCGCTGTCACATCACGCGGTCGCTCTTTCTCCACATAGTCAGCCAGGGCTATGCGTGCATCCGCTGAGAGAAAAACGGTGCGCTCCGTCTTGCCTTTCCCTTTGACTCGTATGATTCGTGCGCGTTTGACAGTGCGCAACGCTTCTGGCATCTGTGGTTCGACCTGGTCGAGATCAAGACGAACCAGTTCCTCACGGCGTAACCCGGTGGCAAGCAAGACGTAGACGATAGCTCGATCACAAGCCGGACGACCATGTGCCTGGACAGGAACCTTCCCATCCCGTTCTGCTTTGCTCCGACGACGCCCCTTAACCTGGTGGAAGCGTTCCAATCGATCACACAGGTTCTTCATGGAACGGACCTGCTCCGGGCTGAGTGTGCGTGGTTCGAGCGGAGGTAATCCCAGCTCTCCGACGCCTTTGGCAGGATCTCCTCCGGCAAACAGGTCAGGAGCATGGGCATGCACCCAGGTGGTGAAAGCAGAGAGCGAGGCCAAGTGGTTATTGACGGTCGAATGAGCCAGCCCTTGCGCCTGCAAAGAGTTCTGTCATGCCTGGACATCACGGCGAAGGCAGGTAGAGAGGCGATCGTGCCCATAGGCATCCACAAAGAATGCCTGGAAGCGTCGCACATGTAAAGCAATTTTCTGGGATATGGCTGCTGAGCGTACACCTACCGCCGCCAGTTTGAGATAGGACTCGATCCCAGCTTCCAAACTGTCAACAACGACATCACTTTTGTTCAACAAACTCGTTTGTACCTTTCGTACAGTGAATTTGTCGAGATTCTGAGTCGTTTTTGCTTGTAATTGCATGAGGTTTTGTGCTATTCTCTTGACGAAAGGGACATTCTGTCCACTGATTCGGCCCTGAACCTAGTATACTTCAGACATTTTCTTTCTACAAGGATGTCAATCAATGGCTTTCCTGACACGCTCGTTTGATAAGGGGGAGAGAAGGATTGACCTATACAGCAATATCTACCTATCTCATTGTCCTCGAATATTTTCAGATAAAGTACAATCCTCTCTGTTCTCGAGGATTTGGAATAACTGTGCAAGCATATTAAGCGTCAAAGCTTTTTTGTAAGAACTACGATGCACTATTTTCGCATGACAGGTCGGTGAGAGTCATATACTCTCCAGAAAGGATGAGGTGATGAGAGATCATGTAGGAGAGCAACTTGGCAACTATCGTCTTACCCAGCTTCTAGGAGAGGGAGGATTCGCCGAAGTCTATCTCGGTGAACACATTCACTTAGGGACCCAGGCCGCTATCAAAGTACTCCATACTCAATTAGCAAAAGACGATCTTGAAGGCTTCCGCATCGAGGCTCGTACCATTGCCCGCTTGGAGCATCCCAATATCGTGCGTGTCCTCGAATTTGGCATCGAGGATGGGATACCTTTTCTCGTGATGAGCTATGCGCCCAATGGGAATCTACGCCAACGTCACGCGAAAGCTGTACCTCTCCCACTATCAACCATTGTGTCCTATGTCAAGCAAGTTGCTGCCGCCTTGCAGTATGCCCACGATCAAAAGGTGATCCACCGCGATGTGAAACCAGAGAATATGTTATTAGGGAGGCACAACGAAGTCTTACTCAGTGATTTCGGCATTGCTCTCATTGTCCAAAGTACAAGCTCTCAAAGTAAACAAGAAGTGGTAGGTACCGTGACCTACATGGCTCCAGAACAAATTCGGGGAAAGCCGCGTCCTGCCAGCGATCAATATGCATTAGGAGTCATTGTCTATGAATGGTTGTGTGGAGATCGTCCCTTTAAGGGATCTTTTACTGAGGTAGCGACTCAACATCTGCTTGTTCCTCCTCCCCCCTTGCATGAGAAATTGTCGACAATTCTCCCGAACATAGAGCAGGTAGTGATGATTGCGCTCGCCAAAGATCCACAGGAGCGCTTCTCCAGTGTGCAGGCTTTTGCCACCGCTTTGGAGCAAGCGAATGAGCCAGCATGTTTCCAAACATTTGCACCTTCAGCTTCATCACTTGAGCCAACGGTAGCAGCGATCCCGCCAACTCGGCATCCCTGGCCTGCCATCGCAGTTCCCCCATCGTGGCCTGCATCGCAGTTATCATCAAGCGATACAAGTATCTCACCGAGTAAGCCTCAATTAACTGAACACACTATCTCACGACGGGCTGTGGTAAGGGGTCTAGTGGTGCTGGCTATTGCAGCTGGGACGAGTAGCATTACTTGGTTAGTACTTTCTCAGAAGTCACAAGTATCTCCAATTTCTTCTAGCTCTAATCGCATGCTTAACACCACTCCCGAATCCACATCTGCTCCTAACTCTCTATCTAGAGGAACCACCCTCCTCACTTATCGCGGACATTCTGATTGGATGACTTCTATAGCATGGTCACCAGATGACAGGAGTATAGCCTCTTCGAGTAATGACCAGACAGCACAGGTCTGGGATGCAAGCAATGGAAAAACCATACTCACCTATCATGGTCATTCCTCGGGTGTGAATGCCGCAGCATGGTCACCTAGTGATAAGCGCATCGCCTCTGCAAGCAATGATACTACAGTACAAGTTTGGGATGCCCTCAACGGGAGCAATGTCCTTACCTATCGTGGGCACACCGATGTTGTACGTACTGCGGCATGGTTACCTGATGGGACGCGTATCGCCTCTGGGGGTCATGATACTACAGCACAGGTCTGGGATGCGAGCAATGGAAAAACCATATTCATCTATCATGGTCATAGCTCCCGCGTGACTTCTATTGCATGGTCGCCCGATGGCAAGCACATCGCCTCTGCAAGCGATGATACTACAGTACAAATTTGGGATGCCCTCAACGGGAGCAATGTCCTTACCTATCGTGGACACGCCAAGGTTGTGGTGAAAGTGGCATGGTCACCTGATGGCACACGTATCGCCTCTGCAAGCGGAGATAGGACTGCACAAGTATGGGATGGAACCACTGGTAGGAACATCGTAATTTATCGAGGCCATTCTGACGGGGTAAATGCAGTAGCGTGGTCGCCCGATGGGCAACAAGTTGCTTCGAGTAGTACTGATCACACAGTGCAGATATGGAATGCCACAAGTGGAAGTACCATCTTCACTTATCGGGGCCATTCCGCTAAGATCAATGCCCTGGGATGGTCACACAGTGGCACTCGCATCGTCTCTGGAGACGATGCCGCATCAGTACAAGTTTGGCAAGCATCCTGACTTTGGATACACGTTACGACTAACATGTGAGAAGGCGGCTACGCCACATAATTCTGAAGAAAGTACGACGGAGAAAGCTGAAGATGACAAATTAACGCGGGTATATCAAGGGGGTGGTGCGTATAATCTCCCATTATACGTAGTGATTGCAGCAGCAAAGGATGCCATACCGAATTCTGTGTAATGGCATAAAGAGAGAAGGCGTTAAAGCCAGTCCAGACCTAGCTTTTAGGCTTTTCTACTATGTACCGTTACACAGAATTCGGTATGGCATCTTGCAAAGCCTGACCTGTCTTTTTGTCATCTTTTGGATTCTTTGCAGTATTTTCGTATATTCCAGAAATCACTTTCATGATATGTCCTCAATCCAAACCCATTCTATGATGAGTATCGATGACAAATCGAACATTACTTATGAAGTATAAAATGCTGCAATGCTCGTGAAGCATATCATGCCCGAAGCTGCCGCATTATGGGTAAAAGTACTACAGTTTCAACCTGAGTTTTGCGCAGCTTGGATAACCAGTGTGAACGCGTACTGAAAGCTTTCAGGGCGGCAAAAGCGCAGCTTTTGCCGGTACGCTGGAATGGCGGGTTAGATTCCTACAGTGATTGCTGCGAACAAATATAGCGTACATGAAGGTAGTGATCTCGGAGGGACATGCCCATCGACTCGATGAAACCCAATAGCCCGTTTAGCTCGTCGCAAAGTTCACCTCGTACTTCGTTGGACTCCTCTCGCGCTTCGCGGCGCGTCTCTGGGTCCTGAGCGATTCTCTTGGGCTTGAGTTCGGTCCACCGATCAAACAAATCTTTCATGGTTCGCTCGTAGGCGCGGATTAGCTTTTGTACATCGGAATCTAGTCTTTCCAGATCTTTTGCCGTGATGAGTACACTCGTCCCGCCAGGTTCAACAAGCCTGATACTCTCTTCTACCTGTTCTGCTCGCCAAGCATGGATAACCGGCTTCTCCGGCTCTGGCGAGCCAGTTATGAATGCTTGCACCTGCGGTTCGAAGTCGTCAATAATTCGGAACGCATTCGCGACAGCGTTAATGTCTACTGCAGAAGCGATACGCTTGGAGATCGCAACAAGCGCTTCGTCCTGCTCGGCTTGGGTCAAACCAGCGAGCGGATGATGGGGGTCATGAGCTGCTTGAAAGTTCATAAGTGGAGTAGCGCCGTACGCCGAGGGGCGGATCGGAATCCAAACGATAGTGAGATCACTTCCAGCGCGGCGTAAAATCGCTGGTAATTCGACGCGCGCAACGAATTCGGAGGCAAGGAAATCCGGGCTAACAAGTAAGACGGCGACTCTGGCTTTGTCGATAGCTTGGTCAATCTCGGCTGCCCAGTCAGATCCCGGCGCTATCTTGGTATCGTCCCACAGGTCAAGATTCTCACCCCGAACGTAAGGCGCTAAGTGTGTCCGCAGGCGTTCGAGCCAATCGCGATCAGCATGGCTGTAACTGACAAATATACCGGAGCGGAAGTTGGTCTTTTCCATAACGCTCCCTCTGCAATTTGATGGACGTGATCACAACCTTTGAAAATGTGCTTCGAGCCTAACTAGTGCATATACCGCAACTTTGCGGTATATTGAGCTATATCCGACCCTTGCAAATATTATACACCAAAACATTAGCTAAAGTGACATGATGTGCTGATGGCACCACCTCATCGGTGCGGCTCTTTCTTGATCTCACAGCTCTGCAAGCCCTGTCGCACTACAGTTGCACTTTTCCGGAGGCATGGCCCCCTCTGCTGACCGGG
>JRHI01001497.1_pt1 | contig 19274 bp, 24 predicted proteins | sample 215371 | NCBI WGS metagenome assembly JRHI01 (sample SAMN02929681, study PRJNA255918) | sediment metagenome | biome: cave system; feature: Ice Cave; material: Sediment; isolation source: sediment from deep within a dark volcanic ice cave with no known source of... ...
GAAGGGACCCGCAGCCGCGACGGAGTCATGCGGAAGGCGCATCCGGGCATCGGCTTCCTCGCCATCCGCTCGGGCGCGGCGCTGCTGCCGGTGGCGGTCGTCGGGACCCATGAGCGCGCGATCATCGGCCCGCGCCGCGGCCGTATCGAGGTCCGCGTCGGTGCGCCATTCTTCGCCGCCGACCTCATCGGCGCGGGACGGCCCGACGAGCAAGCGCTCACTGACGCGATCATGACCCGGGTGGCGGCGCTGTTGCCGCCCGAGATGCGCGGGGCCTACGCGGCGACCGGCCCGATGAGCGAAGCGGGAAGCCCGGGCGGAGGCCCGCACGGAAGCCCCGAACAGCGCCCTGACGCGGATGCGCCACGCGTAGACTGAGCTCATGGAAGTGCTCCTCGCGCGCGAGAACGGGTTCTGCTTCGGGGTGAAGAAGGCGGTCGAGCTGACCGAGGCGGCAGCGGAGACCGGCAAGCCCGTCTACAACCTCGGTCAGGTCGTCCACAACCCCAAGATCAGCGAGCGCCTGGCGGCGCGCGGCGTGACGGTCATCAGCGATCCGTCCGAGGCACCGTCGGGCATGGTCGTCATCCGGGCGCACGGGATCCCGCCGGCGACGCGCGCGAAGATCGAGGCCCAGGGCCTGGAGTGCATCGACGCGACCTGCTCCCTCGTCCTCCGGGCCCAGCGCTTCACCAAACAGCTCGCGGATGAGGGCTACCGGGTCGTCATCCTCGGGACCCCCGCCCACCCCGAGGTCGTCGGGCTCGTCGGCTTCGCCGGCGACAACTACGTCATCGTGGAGACCAAGGACGACTGGGAGCGGCTCCCGAAGATGAAGAAGGCCGGCGTCGTCTCGCAGTCGACCCAGCCCCCCTGGGCCTTCAAGGAGCTGGTGTCGCACGTCGCCGAGATCTCGCAGGAGACCAAGATCTTCAACACCGTCTGCCCGGTCACGGTGAAGCGGCAGCAGGCCGCGACCGAGCTCGCGGGCGAGACCGACACGATCGTGGTCGTCGGCGGCAAGAATTCGGCGAACACCCGCGAGCTGGTGAACCTCGCGCGGATGCAGGGCCGCACCGCGTACCACATCGAGCACGCCTCGGAGCTGCTCCCGCAATGGGTCCGCGGCCAGGAGCGTATCGGGCTCATCGGTGGCTGCTCGACCCCGATGGACACGCTGCTCGAAGTGAAGGAGCGCGCCGAAGCGCTGGCGAGCTAGATGACCCGGGCCGTCGTCGCGATCGTCGGGCGGCCCAACGTGGGCAAGTCCACGCTCTTCAACCGTCTCGTGGGCGAGCGTCTGGCGATCGAGGCCGATCTTCCCGGCACGACGCGGGACCGCCTGTTCGGCACGGTGGAGTGGAGCGGGCACGAATTCGCGCTCGTCGATACAGGCGGCCTCGATGACCCGAGGCAGGGCGAGATGGAGGCCGGGGTGCGCCGGCAGGCCGAGCAGGCGATCGACGACGCGGACCTCGTCCTGTTCCTCGTCGACGCGAAGACCGGCATCCTCCCGGTCGAGCACGAGGTCGCCGATCGCCTCCGGCGGAGCGGCAAGCCCGCGCTCGTGGTCGCGAACAAAAGCGACTCGTGGCGGGGGGAGGCGCAGGCCGCCGAGTTCTACGCCCTGGGTCTCGGAGAGGTGCACACCGTCTCGGCGATCCAGGGGACCGGCACCGGCGACCTGCTCGACGCGATCCTGGCGCTCCTTCCCGAGGAGGAGGCGGCCGAGGAGGAGTACGACGCGCGGATCGCGATCGTCGGCCGGCCGAACGTCGGGAAGTCGAGCTTCCTGAACGCGGTCGTCGGGACCGAGCGCGCGGTCGTGAGCGAGATCCCGGGGACCACCCGCGACACCGTCGACACCGTGGTCCTGCGCGACGGGAAGCGGCTGCTGCTGGTCGACACCGCCGGCATCCGCCGCCGCGGCCGGATCGACGAGGGGATCGAGAAATACGCGTTGCTCCGCACCGTGAGCGCGGTCGAGCGCGCGGATGTGGCGATCCTCCTCATCGACGCGACCGAGGGCATCACCGCGCAGGACACCCATATCGCCGGGTACGTCATCGAGGCGAACGTGGGTCTGGTTCTCGCGATCAACAAGTGGGATGCTGTCGACCGTGGGTCTGAGACGACCGAGCGCATGATGCGCGACGTGGCGCGGGAGTTCCACTTCGCCCCGTGGATGAAGAGCCACTATGTGTCCGCCAAGAACGGCCGGAACGTCGAGTCGACCCTCGCCGACGCGACCGGCGTCGTCGCGACGCGACGGGCGCACGTGGCGACCGCCGAGCTGCACCGCCTCCTGGTGGACGCGATCGGGTCGCACCCCCCGCCGACGAACCGCGGCAAGGAGGTCCGCTTCCACCACGTGCTCCAGGGCAAGTCGAGCTGCCCGACCTTCGTCTTCTTCGTCGACCGGCCGGACCTGGTGCACTTCTCCTACCAGCGGTACCTCGAGAACCAGATCCGCGAGCGGTTCCCGCTCGCGGGGACCCCGATCCGGGTCCAGTTCCGCGGGGCCCGCGATGACTGATCTCGCGAACGCCGGATGGGTCGGCATCGCGCTCGCCCTGCTCATCGGGTACGCGATCGGCTCGTTCTCCAGCGGGTACGTCGTGGGGCGGCTCTACCGCAACGTCGACCTCCGGACCGTCGGTTCGGGCTCCACCGGCGCGACGAACACGCTCCGGACCCTCGGTCCCGGGGCGGCGATCCTCGTCGGAGCGCTCGACATCTTGAAGGGCGCCGCGGCGGTCTGGATCGCCACGCTCCTGGTGAGCGCGCCGGCGGACGCCCAGACGATCGCGGCGGCCTGCGGCGCGCTCGGCGCCGTCGCCGGTCATTGCTGGCCGGCGTTCCTGGAAGGCCGCGGTGGCCGGGGGGTCGCGACCGGTTTCGGCGCGCTCCTGTTCGTGGCCAGCCCGGCCTGGCTGGTGTCCGTCGCCGCGTTCGCGCTGGCGCTCGCGGTCACCCGAATGGTCTCCGCGGGCTCGCTGGCCGCGGTCGCCGGCGCCGCCGCCGGCTATGTCCTCTTCGTCCTCGCCGGGGTCATCGCCTTCCATTGGGCGGTCGCCGGGTTCATCGTCATCGCGGGCCTCATCGTCACCGTGCGGCACCGGGCGAACATCGTCCGGATCGCCCGTGGCTCCGAGCCCCGGGTCGGCGGGCGCRCATCGCACCCGATGTAGCGGTCCTCGGGGCCGGCGCCTGGGGCACCACGCTCGCGACCATCATCGCGCGCGACGGCGGCCRACCGGTGCTCCTCTGGGCCCGCGATCCGGCGCAGGCCGAGCGCCTCGCCACGGCCCGCGAGAACGCGCGCTATCTCGCGGGCGTCCACATCCCGGACACGGTCACGGTGACCGCCGACCTCGCGCGCGCGGCCGAGGCCACGACGCTCATCGTCGCCGCGCCGGCCGAAGGGGTGCGCGGGCTTCGCGATCGCCTCGGGCCGCTCATCCAGCGCGGCCACCTCGTCCTCTCGGCGACCAAGGGTCTCGATCCGGATGACGGCCGCCGGATGAGCGAGCTCTGGGCCGAGCTGCTGCCCGCGGCGCGGATCGCCGTGCTCTCCGGTCCGAACATCAGCCGCGAGATCGCCGCGGGCCTTCCCGCACCGACGGTCGTCGCCTCGGTCGACCCCGGCACCGCGAAGCGGCTCCAGGCCATTGTCGGGACACCGATGTTCCGCGTGTACACCAACGACGACGTCGTCGGCGTCGAGATCTGCGGCGCGCTGAAGAACGTCGTCGCCGTCGGCGCGGGAGCGATCGACGGCATCGGCTACGGCGGGAACGCGAAGGCCGGGTTCATGACCCGGGGTCTGGCCGAGATCGCCCGTTTCGCCTTCGCCCATGGCGGCAATCCGCTCACGCCGGCGGGCCTGGCCGGCATCGGCGACCTCATCACGACCTGCACCAGCTCCCACTCCCGGAATCGCACCGTCGGGGAGCTCCTGGCCACGGGCCTCGGCCTCGAGGCGATCCGCGAGCGGCTTGGCGGCCAGGTGGCGGAGGGCATCGGGACGACCGCCGCGGTCGTCGCGGCGGCCCGGGCCCGGGGGATCGCGATGCCGATCGCCGAGGCGACCCAGGGGGTGCTGTTCGAGGGCCGGCCGGTGCGCGACGCGATGCGCGACCTCATGCAGCGCGAGCAGGGCGACGAGATCGCCGGCCCGCTCGCGGAGGTGTCGCGGATGCTCGCCGGGCTCGGGGCCGCGTCGGCGAAGCGCCCGCGCTGAGCGCCGCGCTGCGGATCGCCCGTCGCCTCCGGCCCGCGGCGTGTGTCGCGGCGGCCCTGGCACTGGCGGTGTCCTGCGTCACCGCCGTCCCGCCGCCGGCGCCGGCGCCGCTGTCGCCGCTGCCGGTCACGCATCTGCTCCGCGTCCTCGCCCTCGGCGCCGACGGCCCGATCCGCGCCGGACGGGTCTGTGCCATCCCGATCGCCGGCGAGCCGCGCTGCGCCGACACCGGGGATGCCGGGAGCGCGACGCTGGCGCTCGTCCCAGGGACGTATCTCGTGCGGATGACGGCACCGGGCGGGCAACGGGAGATCGGCGACCGCAGCGCCGCCGATCTCGGCACCGGCGACGCGAGCGTGACGCTCCACTTCGAGCGTGTACGGACGATCGGCGGCACCATCCGCGACGGATCGAACGCGACCGTCGCGCGCGCGCCGGTCTGCGCCCACCCGCTCGTTCCGGGCGCTCCGGTCTGTGGGAAGAGTGGCGTCGACGGGGCATTCCGCCTCGGCGTGGTGCCGGGCCTGTGGAAGGTCCAGGTCGAGAGCCCTCCCGGCGCGCGCCTCCTGGCGCAGTGGGCGCGCGGACGCCTCTCGTCAGCCGAGGCGGACGTCATCGATGTCCGCGGCGACGACGCCGCCGGCGTCGATGTCGTGCTCATCCCCGGGGTCGTCCTCTCCGGACGGATCGGCGCCGAGGATGGCCACCCGATCAAGGCCGCGCAGGTCTGCACGAAGACGCTCGCCGCGCCGCTCCCCTGGGACTGCGATCGGACCGACGACCGCGGCCGGTACGTCGCGCTCCGCGAGCCCGGCCGGTACTACGTCTGGTCGGTCCCCCCGGACGACGAGCCGCTCCTCCCGCAATGGTTCCCGGGCGCGCTCACCGGCCTCGGGGCGACGGCGATCGATCTCGGGGCCGACAACACCCTGGACGTCACGCTCCACCCCGGGCCGGCGATCCGCGGGCGGGTGGTCGACGACACCGGCGCGCCGGTCGCGGGCGCCCTGGTCTGCGTCGATACGCCGTTCCCGAGCGGACGGATCTGCCGTCCCGCGGATCCGGACGGGGTCTACCACGTGACGACCCGTCCCGAGACCTACCTCATTCAGGTCGTCCCGCCGGCCTCGAGCGACGCGGTCGGGGGATTCTGGGCTGGCGGACGCACCTGGCTCGACGCGCGGACCCTCAGCCTGGGACGGAGCGATCTCACCATCGATATCACGTTGCCGCTGGGGGTCCGCCTTGCCGGGGTCGTCCGGAGCGCCGCGGGGGTGCCGCTGGAGGCCGCGACGGTGAATCTCTCGGATGCGCGGGGGATCGCCGCCGCGACGGCGACCGACGTGAACGGGCGGTACACCGTCGCGGTGGTCCCCGGCCGCTACACCCTCGACGTCTTCGCCCCGTTCCCGAGCGCGGTCCAGAGCACGCTTGGCCGCTTGGTCGAGGTGACCGCCGCCGCGACGGTGGATGTCACGCTCGCCGACGGGGAGCCCTGAGGACGCCGATAATCGGTGCATCTTTGGTAGGAGGTCCCCGATGACTTGGCGCCAGYTGCTCCACCCGCGCGTCGCGTATGCCCACTGCGACATCCCCTGCGGCATCTACGACCCGGCGGCGGCGAAGATCGCCGCCGACACCGTGGCGAAGATGGTCGAGAAGATCCAGGGCTTCTCCGGCGCCGACGAGGCGAGCCGGAACAACTTCGTCCGCTCGGTCCTGGTGAAGGAGGAGCACGCCCAGATCTGCAAGCGCGAGCTCCTCATCCTCTGGACCGACTACTTCAAGCCCGAGCACCTCGAGAAGCACCCGACCCTGCACGACACCTTCTGGAAGGCCGCGAAGCTCTGCTCGAAGAACAAGCAGAGCGTCGACGCGAAGGCCGCGGCGGATCTGCAGGCGGCGGTGAAGGAGATCGCCGACATCTTCTGGGCCACGAAGAAGTAGGCGTGCCGTCCTCCATCATCCCGGTGGTCGTGAGCGGCGAGAGCATGGAGCCGACCCTACGCGACGGCGACCGCGTGGTCGTCCGTCGGCTCGGCCGGGCTCCGCGCGCGGGCGAGGTCGTGCTCGTGCCCGATCCACGCGGCCCGGCGCGCAGCCTGCTGAAGCGCGTCGCCGCGGTCGGCCCGAACGGGCTCGAGCTCGCCGGAGACCGGCCGGACCGGTCCACCGACAGCCGGCACTTCGGCCCGGTGGATCCGCGGACGGTCGAAGGCCGGGTCCTGTTCCGCTACGCACCGCTCCGGCGGGCCGGCAGGGTCCGCTGATGCCGGACGATCTCACCTGCATCCGCTGCGGCCTCACCCGCGCCGGAGCCGGCCGCGTCGGGCTCCCCGGTGACCTCGGCGCCCGGATCGAGGGCTCGGTCTGCGCGGAGTGCTGGAAGGAGTGGCTCCAACAGCAGGTCCGGGTCATCAACCACTACGGCCTGAAGCCGATGGTGAAGGAAGACCGGGAGAAGATCTACGCGCTCACCCGCGAATTCTTCGGTCTTCCGCCCGCCGCATAGAATCGCGCCAGATGAGCGACGAACGGACGACGTCCGTGACCACCGAAGTGGCGGCCCCCGCCGACGGTGTCTACGTCTACTGCATCATCGAGTCGGGTGAGCCCCGGAGCTTCGGGTCCATCGGCATCGGGGGGCGTGGAGACGACGTCTACACGATCCACCACCGCGACCTCGCCGCCGTGGTGAGCAAGAGCCCGCTCCTGGTGTACGACCCGACCCGCGACAACGCCCTCACCCACGAGCATGTGCAAGAGGTCGTGATGAACGAGCACGGATTCACCCCCGTGCCGATGAGCTTTGGCACGATGTTCAAGACCGAGGGCGACACGGTCGAATTCCTGAAGGACACCTACGACGCGCTCCGCGACGTCCTACAGAAGATGAAGGACAAGCTCGAGTTCGGCCTCAAGGTGAACCGGGATCGCGAGGTGGTCCTGAGCGAGATCGAGCGGGACAACGAGGAGATCGGCCGGCTGAAGGCCGAGATCCAGACGAACACCCAATCGTCCACCTACTTCGCGCGGATGCAGCTCGGACGGCTGGTCGAGCAGGCCCTCGCGGACCGCTCGGAGGCGTATGTCCGGGGCATCTACGACCACCTGCGCGACGCCGCGATCGCCTCGCGTACGAGCAAGGTGATCGGCGAGAAGATGATCATGAACGCCGCCTTCCTCGTCGCGCGCGACAAGGCCGACGCCTTCGATGCCAAGGTGCACGAGATCGGCAAGCGCTACGAGGGAACGCTCTCGTTCCGCTACACCGGTCCGTGACCGCCTTACAACTTCGTCACCATCCGGCTCCAGCTCGAGCGCTCCGCGGGCCTGTAAGGTCGCTGATGTTCGGCATCGGCAAGCTGCTCTTGCTCCCATACGCACTGCCGGCCGCCGGGATCAAGTACTGCATCCGTCAGGTCATCGACATGGCGGAGAACGAGATGCAGGACGACAGCCTGGTGAAGGAGGAGCTCATGCTGCTCAACCTCCGGCTCGAAGAGGGGGAGATCGACGAGGCCGAGTTCCGCCGGCAGGAGGCCCCGCTCCTGGTGCGGTTCTCCGAGATCAAGTCCTACCGGCGACAGCGCGCGCAGGAGGAGCTGGCGGAGCGCCAGGCCGAGATCGGCGCGCCGCGACAGGTCGTCATCGAGACGCCCAGCGAGCTCGGGGAGCGGGACGCGGAGGCATGACCCTGGTCTACGCGTACGGCATCGTGCGGGCCGCCGACGCGCGACCGGGGACGATCGGCCGGCTCGAGGTCGAGGGGATCGCCGGCGCACCGCTTCGGCTCGTCGTCGAAGGGCCGTGCGCGGCGGTGGTGACCGATGTCCCCGCTGCGGATTTCGACGAGGGCCCGCTGAACGCGCACCTGCGCGATCTCGACTGGGTCGGACCGCGCGCGGTGCTCCACCAGGAGGCGAACGCGGCGCTCCGCGGTCAGGTGACCTCGCTCGTCCCGCTCTCGTTCGGGACGATCTTCCGCGACGACGCCGGTGTCGGACGCATGCTCGTCGCGGASGGAGCGACCCTGACCGGCCGGCTCGACGCGCTCGCCGGCCGCGAGGAGTGGATCGCGATGGTCCGCCGTGACGACACCGTCGCCGAGGCCGCGCTCGAACGGGAGAGCGCGCCGCTGCGGGCCCTGCGCGAGGAGATCGCAGCGGCGCCGCCGGGCCGCGGCTACCTCCTCACCCGCCGGCTCGGCGAGACGATCCGCGTCGAGCTCCGGCGCTGGGACGGAGCGGCCGACGCGCGGGCCGGAGCGCTCCTGGCCGCCGCGGGCGCACGGCTCTACCGCGAGCCGCTCATCGAGAACGCCGGCGCCGGCGCGGTCGGCCGCTTTTCGGCGCTCGTCGCGGCCCCGGGGGGCGACCGGCTGCCCGCCGCCACGGCGGAGCTCACGGCCGAGTGGGGCCTTCGCGGCTACGCCCTGGAGCTTTCCGGCCCCTGGCCGGCCTATCGCTTCGCGACCATCGTCGGCTCGTGAGCGAGCCGCTGGCCGCGCTCCCCGACGAGGCGCTCACCCTGCTCGTTCTGCGGAACGTTCCGAACCCGATCATCGTCATCGACGACGCGGACGAGATCATCAGCATGAACGCCGCCGCCGGGCGCCTGTTCGGCACCGGCCGCGGCGCCGTGACCGCCGACGGTCAGAGCTCGGCGGCGGTGCGGAACGACGCCAAGTTAAGCTCGTTCCTCGCTCAGCTCTCGCTCGACCAGGCGGAGCGCCGCAGCGGCGAGCTCACGCTCGTCGATCCGGAGACCGGCGAGGAGCTGGTCATGCAGGTGACCGCGAACGAGGTCCGTGACGCGGTGGGTGCCACGATCGCGACGGTCTCGGTGATGCAGAACATCGGCCGGCTCCGTGAGCTCGAACGCCGCCGGCTGGAGCAGGCGCTCTTCGATTCCGAGAAGCTGGCCGCGACCGGGCGCCTGGCCGCCTCCATCGCGCACGAGATCAACAACCCCCTCGAAGCGATCCAGAACGCGCTCTACCTGCTGGTGAACACGATCCCCGCCGCCGATCCGAACGCGCGCTTCCTCGGCATCGCGATGAAGGAGACCGAGCGGATGAGCCGGATCCTTCGCCAAATGCTCGGCTTCTACCGGCCGGCGGCGAGCATGGCCCCGACCGACCTGAACGCGCTCATCGAGGAGGCCGAGGCGCTGGTCGCGAAGCGCCTTCGCGATCGGGGCGTGCGGGTCGAGAAGACGCTCGAGCCGTCGCTGCCCCGGGTGATCGCGTCCTCCGATCAGATGAAGCAGGTCGTGCTCAACCTCCTGCTCAACGCGGCCGAGGCGATGCCACAGGGTGGGGTCATCAGCGTCACGACCCACGCGCGTCACGGCGCCGACTCCGCGTTCCTCCGGTCGGACGCGGTCCGCATCCTCATCAAGGACAGCGGCGCGGGGATCGCGGAGGAGCATCTCGAGCACATCTTCGAGCCGTTCTTCTCGACGAAGGGGGAGAAGGGCACCGGCCTGGGCCTCTGGGTGAGCTCGGGCATCGTGCAAAGCCACGGCGGCGCGCTCCAGGTCCGCAGCCGTCCGGGATCAGGCACCACGTTCAGCATCACCCTGCCGATCGGAGGGCCCCCCGCCGATGCCGGCGCCTAAGCTGCTCATCGTCGACGACGAAGAGAGCGTCGCGATCACGATGCAGGCGATCCTCCAGCTGGACGGCCACGACGTCGAGATGTCGACGCGGGGCGATGAGGCGATCAGGCGGATCGGCGAGACGACGTTCGATCTCGTGCTCACCGACCTGCGCCTCGATGACCTCGACGGTTTGCAGATCGTGGCCGAGGCACACCGCCGGTCCCCGGAAACGATCGTCATCGTGCTGACCGGCTACGCCTCTCTGGAATCGGCGGTGAAGGCGCTGCGCGAGGGTGCTTATGACTACCTGCTCAAGCCGTGCGACGTCGAGGAGCTGCGTGCCACGGTCGCCCGCGGTCTCGAGCGGCGGCGGGTCGGACAGCAGCTGAGGGAGCGGGTCGTCGAGCTGGAGACGGCGAACGCGACGATCCGCCGCATGAACGCCGAGCTCGAGAGCCGGGTCGCGGCGGCCACCGCCGATCTCGAGCTGCGCCTGCAGGAGCTCGCGACGGCGAAGGCCGAGACCCAGGACCACCTCGAGAAGCTCCGTGAGCTGGACAAGCTGAAATCGCAGTTCCTCTCGATCGCGTCGCACGAGCTGAAGACGCCGATCACCGCGATGTCCGGATTCGTCCAGATCGCGGTCCGCCGGCTCCGCCGCCGGATCAATCGGGCGAAGCCGGCCGACGTCGAGCAGCGGGAAGAGGATGTCACCCTGCTCGAGCAGCTCGAGGTCGTGAACCGCCAGACCACGAAGCTGGCGCGACTGGTCGATGAGCTCCTCGATGTGTCGCGCATCGAATCGGGACGCCTGGAATTCCGCGTCGCGGACGTGGACCTTGGGACCCTCGCCGAAGAGGTGGTGTCGCGGCTCGAAATGATCGCGACCGACCACGCGCTGACCGTGATCCGGGAGGGCGAGGGCTTCGTGGTCCGCGGCGACCGCGATCACCTCGAGCAGGTGTTGAACAACCTGGTGAGCAACGCCATCAAGTACTCACCTGCGGGACGTCGGGTGGAGATCCGCCTCGGCCAGTCCGCTGACGGGATGGTCCTGCTGTCGGTGAAGGACGAGGGCATGGGGATCCGGGCGGCGGAGCTCGAATCGATCTTCGGGCTGTTCTATCGCTCGCCGGACCGCGAGGCGCGCGACGTCGGCGGCATGGGCCTGGGCCTCTACATCAGCAAGGAGATCGTCGACCGGCACGGCGGGCGGATCTGGGCCGAGAGCCGGACCGGCCAGGGCACGACGTTCCACGTCGCGCTGCCGCCGGCGGGCGCGCCGAACGCCGCGGCGACCTCCGGCGCGAGCGCCGCCGCGGGGGAGGCGTCGCTACACTGAGCCCGACGAGGCGATCCGACGGGGTGTGGCCTAGCCCGGTTCAAGGCACCAGTCTGGGGGACTGGAGATCCCGAGTTCAAATCTCGGCACCCCGACCGTCGACGCCCGAGGGCCGCGCAGCGCGCCGGCGGGGTCGATCCTGAGTCTCACCCGCCTCCACCGCGAGATCCGCGCCTGCACCGCCTGCGTCGCCGCCGGTCTGCTGCCCGCGGCCGCCCCGGTCGTCGCCGGGAGGCGCACCGACCGGATCATGATCGTCGGGCAGGCCCCCGGCGCGATCGAGGTCACGACCCGCATCCCGTTCACCGGCCGGGCCGGCGCCGAGCTCCGGCGCTGGCTCGCGCGGGCCGGGATCGGCCCGGACGAGCTGCCCTACCGGACGTCGATCACCAAGTGCTTCCCCGGCAAGGCCCGCTCCGGCGCGGGTGACCGCCTTCCGTCCCCAGCCGAGATCGCGCTCTGCGCCCCCTGGCTCGAGGCCGAGCTCGCGCTGCTCCGCCCGGCGATCATCGTGCCGGTCGGGCTCCTCGCCATCCGGCGGCTCTTTGGACCGGGGCCGCTCGGGTCGATCATCGGCCGCAGCCGCCGCCGTCCGGAGCTCGGTGACGCGCTCGTCATCCCGCTCCCGCATCCGAGCGGCGCGTCGCGCTGGCTGAACGATCCGGCCAACCGGCGGCTCCTGGATCGGGCGCTCGACCGTCTGGCTTCCGCCCGGCGGGGGCTTGACGGCTGAGTGCCTGTGCAGTCAGAATGCGGCCACGCAGGTGAAGCTTGGAAATGCAGCCATCGCAGCAGATGCAGTGAGTCCCTCGTCCGCCTCCGGCGATGACGAGTACCTGACGACCGATGAGGTCGCCAAGCGCCTGCGCGTTCACCCCACGACCATCCTGCGCCGCCTCGGCGCGATGGACGACGCGGACCCCTCGCGGATCCCCGCGGTACGGGTCGGTCGTGTCTGGCGGATCCCGCGCCGCGAGTTCGAGGAATGGCTCAGCCGCTCCAGCCGGACGGACCGTCTGTCCGGCCGCCAGCGGCGGCTGTTCTAACGGGCCGCGGGGGGCCACCGACATCTTGCGCGGAAGGGAGGTGACTGGAATGCCCGCGAAGAAGAAGGCTGCCAAGAAGACCACCGCGAAGAAGGCGACCAAGAAGAAGAAGTAACCGATCCCTCGTGACGGCGGCGCCGCGGGCGGGCGGCGCTGGCCGGATCCCACCACGACCCGGGGATGGGGGGTGTTGCCCCGCGGTCGATGACGGCGGTCGCTCCGGGTCGCTCCAGCGGCGGTGGCGGGTTGACGATCCGATAACGCGGGGCCACCGGTCCCCGTTTGACCCGTTGATGGCCGTGAAGTCTTGATGGCATGGAAGTCGCGCCTCCTGACCCGCTGCGTGCTGCTGCTCGCGGTCGCCGCGGCGACGAGTGGACCGCTTGCTCGGCCGGCGAGCGCGGACCCGGTCGGCGGCGCGCAGCTGCTGCAGCGCCTGAACGAGCTGCGCTACGCCGCCGGAGCGCCGACGATCAGCGCCGACGCCCGGGTCGCCCTCGCGGCGCAGCGCCACGCCGACTACTCGTCGCGCAACGGCACCGGCGGCCATGACGAGACGGCCGGGCGGGCCGGCTTCAGCGGCGCCGCGCCCCGGGACCGGGTCGCCGCCGCGGGCTGGTCGACGACCTTCGTGAGCGAGGTCGCCGCCGGCTACAGCGGCGCGATCGAGGCGCTCGAGCGGCTCTGGGACGCGCCGTACCACCGCCTCGGGATGATGCACCCGAACTCCATCTCGACCGGGTGGGGCCACTCCGACCTCGGCGGTCGCGCCACGACGGTCGGGGACTTCGTCTACGACTTCGCGCCGCGTCCGGTGCCGTTCGTGCGCTCGCCGGCGGACGGTCAGGCCGGCATCCCGACGAGCTGGAGCGGGAACGAATCGCCCAGCCCGCTGCCGGCGGGGGTCTCCGGCCCGGTCGGCTATCCGATCATGGTCGTCTACTCCGCGGCCCAGAACGTCCAGCTGCGCGGGGCCGAGATCGTGACCCCGTCCGGCGCGCGGCTCCCACTCCACTACCCGGCGGCGCTCTGGGAGAGCGACTACCAGGTCATCATCCCGAAGGAGCCGCTCCCATCCGGCACGCGGCTCCATGTCCGCTTCGACCTCACCGTGAGCGGGCGGTACGTGACGAACGAATGGGACTTCACGACCGCCGGAGCCGCGGGCACCACCCTTCCGACCGCTGCGGCGTTCCACTCGGCGTTCGTCGACCAGTCGGCGTATCCGGTCCTCCCGCCCGACACCGCGACGACGGTGAGCGTGCGCTTCCGGAACACCGGCACGGCGACCTGGCGCCAGGGCGTGGCCGGCGCGCAGGCCAATCTCGGATTGAACGGCGACACGACCGCGTTCGCGGCGCTCGGGATGAACGACGGCTGGCTCTCGGCGAACCGACCGGCCACGGCGACCGAGGCGGTCGTCGCGCCCGGCGGGGTCGGGACCTTCACCTTCCGGGTGCGCGCCCCGGCGGCGCCGGGGGTCTACCGGCTGCCCCTCCGACCGGTGATCGACGGGGTGACCTGGATGGAGGATCAGGGCGTCTTCCTGGTGGTGACCAGCGACACCGGCTACCGCAGCCGCTGGACCGACCAGTCGCCGTACCCGACGCTCGCACCCGGGCAGACGAGCGCGCCGCTCACGCTCACCTTCACGAACGCCGGGTCACGGACCTGGATCAGGGGCGCGGGGGGACAGCAGGCGAATCTCGGGGTCGACCGCGATGACCGGACCTGGTCCGGGCTGGCGGTCGCGTGGCCCACGCCCGATCGTCCCGCGGTCCAGACCGAGGCGCAGGTCGGGCCGGGCGAGCGTGCCACATTCACCTTCCAGGTGAAGGCGCCGGCGGCGCCGGGGGTCTACGCGATCCATCTCCGCCCGGTCATCGACGGGACCGTCTGGATGGACGACGAGGGCGTGTTCCTCGTCGTCACCGTCAGATGAACAGGACCTCGTAGCTCTCGCGACAGCGCGGGCAGCGCACCGTCGCGGCGTACGGCGGGTTCGGCGGCACGTCGGCGTGCTCGCGGGTCACGAAGCGCGGACCCACCTCCTGGCCACAGAACGGGCAGCTCGTCTTGTAGTCGAGGAAGTCCGGCCGGGACGCCCGGATCCGTCGCCGGGCGACCTCCGCCGCGGCCGCCGCGTCCTGCGTGTCCTTTACCCCGGGCATTGGGCCTATCTTACGGTTGTGCCACCGAAAGACCGGATCCCGCTGGTGTCCGAGACCGCCACGCTCCGCGTCGGCGATCCGGCGCCGGACTTTACCCTCCGCGCGCACGACGGCCGGACCATCACGCTCGCGGCGCTCCGCGGTCAACGGGTCCTCCTGGCGTTCTTCGCCTTCGCGTTCAGCGGCACCTGAAGCAAGGAGGCCCCGGTGCTGTCCGCTCTCCAAGAGCGGTTCGCCGGCGGATCGGCCCAGGTCGTGGGCCTCTCCTGCGACTCCGTGTACACGCTGAACGCCTGGGCCGACGACCTCGGCACCCTGCGCTATCCGCTCTGCTCCGACTTCTGGCCGCATGGCGCGGTCGCGCGGGCGTACGGGGTCTTCAACGAGGAGATCGGGCGCCCGGAGCGCGCGCTTGTCATCGTCAACGCGGCCGGGGTCTGCCGCCACATCGACGTGCATCACCTCCGCGGCATGCCGACCGAGGACGAGATCGCCGCGGAGCTCGAGAAGGCCTGACCTCGCCGCCGCCGGGTCCGGCGGCGACACTAGCGCGTCGGGATGAGGTAGGCGGTCCCTTCGGCGGCGATGGTGAAGCGCACGACATCGCCGGCGGCGAAGCCGGCGAGGGTCTCCCCGCGCACCAGCAGGGCCACGCCGCAGTCGACGACGGTGATCTCCCCGACCGACGCGATTGTCCCTTCGACGCTGGCGCCCGGCCGGACGGTGCCGCCGGCCACGCCGCTTCCCGTGCCCGCCGCGGCATCGCGCGCCCGGTACTCGATCGCCATCGTCGACCGGTCCCCGATCGTGAGGCGCCCCTTGCGAATGGCGCCGCTCGCGTCGCGGCCGCGGAGATCGAGCCGTTCGCCGGGCTCACCGACACGGATCGTGACGATGAGATCGCCGGCGGTGCCGTCCAGCGCCACGACCACCCCACGCGAGGCGCGCTGGCGCCACTTCTCGATGAAGGCGAGCTGATCGAAGTCGAGCACGCTCGATACGATATCGGGATGGGCATCCGCGCGGCCTTCTTCGACGTCGGCGACACGCTCGTCGAGCACTTCACGCCGCGCGACCGGTGGGCGCCCCTGACCCGGGACGCCCTCGTCGCCGCGTTCGGCGAGCGGCCCTGGCTCGACCGGTTCGTCCGGGCCGAGATCGACCCCGAGGACGACGGCACCACGCTGCTCCAGGACACGACCGGTTGGATCGGCGCGTGGTTCGCCGCGCAGGGCCTGGACTGCGACGTCGATCCCGACGCGCTCCGGATCGCGTCGGTCCTCCCGCTCGAGCAGGTGTCCTCGCCGGTCGCCGGGGCGGTCGATGCCGTCCGCTGGTGCAAGGCCCGCGATCTGGCGGTCGTCCTGGTGACGAACACGCTCTACCGCGGCGACGCCGAGGTCCGCGCCGACTGGGAGCGCGCCGGACTGGGGCCGGCGATCGACGGGGTGGTGAGCTCGCATTCGGTGGGGCATCGCAAGCCGCACCCGGCGATGTTCGAGCGGGCCCTCGCGCTCGCGGGCGTCGCTCCGGCCGAGGCGGTCATGGTCGGGGACAACCCGGTCGCGGACATCCGGGGCGCCGGTCGGCTGGGCCTGCGGACGGTCTACCGGCGGACCGCCGCGCGACCGCTCCCGGCCGGGATCCGCCCCGATGCGGTCGTCGACGACCTCACCGCGCTGCCGGAGATCCTCCAGGCCTGGCTTTGAGCGCCCGCCGGTGTTAGAACTTGATTGTTGACCCAACAAGTCGGAAATACAGTCCGCCGCGCCCTGGCGTCCGGTCCGGACTGCTACGGGCTCACCTGCTGGTGTCCCTCGGCGGCACGGCACCCCGGCCGGCGCCGCCGCTCCTTCACCCGCGGCTGAAAAGAGTAAGGAGAGTGTTCATGTCCACGTCCGCGCCGGCCGACGCCGGCTACGCCCACCCGGAAGCCCTGGTCGAGACCGACTGGCTCGCCGCCCACGCCACCGACCCGGGAGTGCGGGTCTTCGAGGTCGATGTCGACACGAGCGCCTACGAGCAGGGCCACGTTGCCGGCGCGATCGGCCTGAACTGGAAGAGTCAGCTGCAGCAGCAGCCGGTGCGCGACCTCATCTCGCCGGCCGAGCTCGCCGGCCTCCTCTCGCGGGCCGGCGTCACCGCCGACACGACCATCGCGGTCTACGGTGACAACAACAACTGGTTCGCCGCGTGGTTCTTCTGGCTCCTCAAGTACTACGGCCACACCGACGTCCGCCTGGTGAACGGCGGCCGCGTGAAGTGGCTCGCCGAGGGACGCCCCCTCACCACCGACGTGCCGTCCTATCCGGCGACGACCTACACCCCGGCGGCACCGGATGCCTCGATCCGGGCGCTCCGCGACCAGGTCCTGGCCGCCGTCGAGAAGCGCGCCGACCGGCTCGTCGACGTGCGATCGCCGAAGGAATTCTCCGGCGAGCTCTTCGCGCCTGAGAACCTGCCCCAGGAAGGGGCTCAGCGCGCCGGCCACATCTCCGGGGCGGCGAACGTTCCCTGGTCCACCGCGGTCGCGGCCGACGGCCGGTTCAAGACCGCCGCCGAGCTCCGCGAGATCTACGCCGCGGCGGGCCTCGATGGGAGCGCCCCGAGCATCGCGTACTGCCGCATCGGCGAGCGCAGCTCGCACACCTGGTTCGTCCTCCGGTATCTCCTCGGTCACGACCGCGTCCGGAACTACGACGGCTCATGGACCGAGTGGGGGAGCCTCATCGGCGCCCCGATCGAGCGGGGTGGCGCGTCGTGAGCCTCGTCGGCCACATCCGGGAACAGAACGACCGTTACGCGGCGACCTTCGATCGGAGCGCTCTCGCCCTCCCGCCGCGACGGCGCTGGGCGATCCTCGCCTGCATGGACGCGCGACTCAGCGTCGAGGAGGTCGCCGGCCTGTCATCATCGAGCACACCGACTGCGGGATGGTCACCTTCGAGGAGGAGGCCACCCGGCGCGTGATCGCCGAGCGGACCGGCGCCGACACGAGCGGCCTCCGGCTCCTCGCGTTCCCCGATCTCGAGGCGAACCTGCGCCTGCAGGTCGCCCGGCTGGCGTCGTCGCCGCTCTTCCCCGCCGGCATCCCGGTGACCGGCTTCGTCTATGACGTCGGCACCGGCAGGCTTCGCGAGGCCGCGCACGGCAGCACGCGGAGCGAGGCGGCCTAGGAGCCCGGCGCGGGCGGGACGCTCGTCCCGCCCGCGCGGCATCATTGCCCGGTGGAACGCCGGGAGTGAGCAGCGTCCTGTTCCATGGCGGGCGGATCCACGTCGGCGACGGGACGAGCGCCGAGGCACTCCTCGCGATCGATGGGCGCATCGCGGCGGTCGGCACGCTGTCCGATCTGCGTCGGGAGTCCGGCGGCGCCGAGGCGGTGGACCTCGCCGGCGGACTCATGACCGCCGGCTGGATCGACAGCCATGTCCACTTCATGTGGTGGGCGATCCAGATGGGGCAGATCGACCTGCGCGAGGCTCCCACCGTCGACGCCGCGCTGGACGCGATCGCCCGTCACGTGCGGACCCTTCCGGCCGGCGCCTGGGTCCAGGGTGGCCGGTTCGACAAGAACCGCTGGGGCCGCTGGCCGACCGCGACCGAGCTCGATCGCGTCACCGCGGGCCGGCCGGCGGCGCTGCGCAGCCGTGACGGGCATTCGCGCTGGCTGAACACCGCCGCGCTGCGGACCGCGGGCATCGACCGGACGACCACGGCGCCCGCGGGCGGCGCGATCGAGCGCGATGAGCGCGGCGCGCCGACCGGGATCCTGAAGGAGAACGCGAACTGGCTCGCCGACGCGGTCGTCCCGGTCCCCGGACCGGACGAATGCTTCGCGGCGATCGCCCGCGGTCAGGCCGAGGCACACCGGCGGGGGATCGTGGGGATCGAGGATCTGGAGTCCGCGAGCGCGTTCGGCGCGTTCGCCCGGCACCACGAGCGCGGCGACCTCGCCCTCCGGGTGACGATGGGCATCCCCTCCGGCAGCCTCGACGCCGCGATCGCGCTCGGCGTCCGCACCGGCCTGGGGGACGCCTGGCTGCGGGTGGGCCACCTGAAGATCTTCACCGACGGCGCGCTCGGTTCACAGACCGCCGCGCTCGAGGAGCCCTATGCCGGCTCGTCGGATCGGGGGCTCCTCACGATCGATCCGGCGGTCCTCGGTCCGCTGGTCGCGCGCGCCGCGGACGCCGGGCTCGCGGTGGCGGTCCACGCGATCGGCGATCGGGCGGTCCGCGTCGCGCTGGACGCGATCGCCCCCACGCGCGCGACCCATCCGGCGCTCCGCCAGCGGATCGAGCACGTGCAGCTCGTGCGGAGCGAGGACCTCGCGCGCTTCGGAGCGCTCGGGATCATCGCCTCGATGCAGCCGATCCACGCGGTGAGCGATCGGGACCTCGTCGACCGGTACTGGGGGCCCGAGCGCGCGCGGCGCGCCTATCCCTGGCGGACCCTCGCCGCCGCCGGCGCGGTCCTCGCGTTCGGCTCGGATGCCCCGGTCGAGCCGATCGACCCATTGCGCGGGATCCACGCCGCGGTGGACCGGCGCCGGCCCGGCGACGCCGACCGCTGGCAGCCGCAGGAAGCGCTCGACCTGGGCGCCGCGATCGCCGGCTACACCAGCGGCGCCGCGTTCGCCACCGGCTGCGAGCGCGAGGCGGGCACCCTGACCGTCGGGATGCGCGCGGACGCGACCGTGATCGATCGTGACCTCACGGCGCTCCCACCGGCGGAATGGACCGGGGCCGCGGTGCGCGCGACGATCATCGACGGCATCGTCCGCCACGCCGACGGGCTGCGATAGGCGCGCGGCCGCTAGCCATGCTCCCTTCGCCTCGATGTGACCATTCCAGCGAAGTTTGCGC
>JRHI01001498.1_pt1 | contig 19269 bp, 18 predicted proteins | sample 215371 | NCBI WGS metagenome assembly JRHI01 (sample SAMN02929681, study PRJNA255918) | sediment metagenome | biome: cave system; feature: Ice Cave; material: Sediment; isolation source: sediment from deep within a dark volcanic ice cave with no known source of... ...
AGCCGCGAAGTTGGTCGGCAATTCCGAGACGCCACACTAGACGCATGTTCTGCCGTCGGCACCTTCCGCCGGACCCTGGGTTGTGGCAAAAGGCTGGCAGGAGAACCACGATGCAGACCAGTAGGAGTGCCACCATGGGCCGGGCGATCGTGATCGCCGCTCTGGCAGCGGGCGCGGGCTTCTTGGGCCTCTCGGCGGGCGCTTCGGCGCAAGTGACGCAACCCCGCGACGCTCCCCCCGTCGATACCGGTGAGGTGCCGCGAGCCGCGAGCCCCAACGGCGCCACCTACATTCCGGGTGTCGGCTTCAGGTACGTCGCCCCGCTCCCGAGGGTGTACGGCTATTACGCCGCCGGACCGCGGGTCTACGGCTACTCCGACAGTCGCGAGGCCAGGCGCTATCGTGCCTACAGGGTCTCTTGCGACCGACTAGGCGCGTGGTTCGGCGAGCGCTGCGCGCGCCGGTGACGCTGAGGCTCCGCCTACGCGCCGTCCTTGGCCACGGAGATGTCGGGCGCGTCCTCGTGCTTCATGCCCTGCACGTGGTAGCCGGCGTCTACGTGGTGCACCTCGCCGGTGACGCCGCGCGACAGGTCCGACAGGAAGTAGAGGCCCGACGCCCCCACTTCCTCGATGGTCACGGTGCGGCGCAGCGCCGAGTTGTACTCGTTCCACCTCAGGATGTAGCGGAAGTCGGCGATGCCGGAGGCGGCCAGCGTCTTGATCGGTCCGGCCGAGATGGCGTTGACGCGGATGCCGTTGCGCCCGAGGTCGGCGGCGAGATAACGCACGCTCGCTTCCAGCGCCGCCTTCGCCACGCCCATCACGTTGTAGTGCGGCATGACCTTCTCGGCGCCGTAATAGGTGAGCGTCAACATCGAGCCGCCCGTGCTCATCAGCTTCTCGGCGCGCTGGGCCAGCGCCGTGAACGAGTAGCAGGAGATGAGCATGGTCTGGGCGAAGTTCTTCTCCGTGGTGTCGACGTAGCGGCCATCGAGCTCGGCCTTGTCGGAGAAGGCAATGGCATGCACCAGGAAGTCGAGCTTGCCCCATTGCCGGCCGAGCTCGGCAAAGACCTCGTCCATGGAGGCTTTGTCCGTGACATCGCAGGGGAGTACCAGTTTCGAGCCCACCTCCGCCGCCAGCGGTTCCACGCGCTTCTTGAGCGCGTCGCCCTGATAGGTGAATGCCAGAGTGGCGCCCTGCGCGGCAACCGCCTTGGCGATGCCCCAGGCGATCGAGCGGTTGTTGGCGACGCCCATGACGAGCCCGCGCTTGCCCTGCATCAGGGTGCCGGCGGGAATCGTGTTGTCCGCGCCAGGTGCGCTCATCTGCCTCGTCCCCTGCCGTTGCTGCGCCGCCGATCGATCTGCCGAGCGCAGGTCACACCATATGCCTCATATGCCTTGCCGGTCCAGTTGGGCCGGTGCGCGCCGGCGGTGACGGTTCCCCCACGCAATAAACCGCATATCCTGTGTGTTCCTTGACTTTGGCCATAACCTGCCTTGTTGGCCCGGCGAGCCCCATGATATGAGGGCCCCGCGCCGCTCCGGCGTGCCAACCGATGCGTGAGACCGATGCCCACTGCCGCGGGGCGCCAGCAGGCGCCGCATTCGAGCTTCTTCTCGGCACCCCTGGCCGAAAGCGATCCCGAGCTCGCCGGCATGGTCGACCGCGAGCTGAAACGGCAGCAGGACGAGATCGAGCTGATCGCGTCCGAGAACATGGTGTCGCGCGCGGTGCTGGAGGCGGCCGGCAGCGTGCTCACCAACAAATACGCGGAGGGCTATCCCGGCAACCGCTACTATGGCGGCTGCCAGTACGTGGACGAGGCCGAGACGTTGGCAATCGAGCGCGCCAAGAAGCTCTTCAAGTGCCGCTTCGCCAACGTGCAGTCGCACTCGGGAAGCACGGCCAATCAGGAAGCCTTCATGGCGCTGATGAAGCCCGGCGACACCTTCATGGGGCTCAGCCTGGCGGCCGGAGGCCACCTGACGCACGGGTCGCCGGTCAACCTGTCCGGCAAGTGGTTCAAGGTCGTGCCTTACGGCGTGCGCCGACAGGACCACCGCATCGACATGGACGAGGTGGCGGCGCTGGCGCGGCAGCACAAGCCGAAGGTCATCGTCGCCGGCGGCAGCGCCTACCCGCGCATCATCGACTTCGCCGCGTTCCGCGCCGTCGCCGACGAGGTCGGCGCCTATCTGATGGTCGACATGGCGCATTTTGCCGGCCTCGTCGCCGGCGGCGCGCATCCGAGCCCGTTCCCACATGCCCACGTCGTCACCACCACGACGCACAAGACGCTGCGCGGGCCCCGCGGCGCCATGATCCTCACCAACGAGGAGGAGCTGGCAAAGAAGATCAATTCCGCGGTGTTCCCGGGCATGCAGGGCGGACCGCTGATGCACATCATCGCCGCCAAGGCGGTGGCTTTGCGTGAGGCGCTGCAGCCCGAGTTCAGGGCGTATGCGCGCGCCGTGGTCGAGAACGCCAAGGCCATGGGCGAGGTGCTGAGCGCGGCGGGCTACGATCTGGTGGCGGGCGGCACCGATACGCACCTGCTCCTGGTCGATCTTCGGCCCAAGAAGCTGACGGGCAATGTCGCGGAGAAGGCGCTCGGCCGCGCCCACATCACCACCAACAAGAATGGCGTGCCGTTCGACCCCGAGAAGCCGACCGTCACGTCGGGGATCCGGATCGGCTCGCCGGCCGGCACCACGCGCGGCTTCGGCATCGCCGAGTTCCGGCATATCGGCCGCCTCATGGCCGAGGTGCTCGACGGCCTCTCAGCGAATGGCGAGGCGGGTAATGCACAAGTCGAGGCGCGCGTGAAGGTCGAAGCGATCGCCCTCACTCGGCGCTTTCCTATATATGCGTGAGTGTGTGAAGTCCCCTCTCCCCATGCCTCTTCAGGCATGGGGAGAGGGTTAGGGTGAGGGGCGGCGACAACCTCCAACGCTGCGTGTGTGGCCGCCCCTCACCCCGACCCTCTCCCCGTAAGAACGGGGAGAGGGAGAAGGCCAGGAGCACCACATGCGCTGCCCCTACTGCGGCTGCGAGAACACCCAGGTCAAGGACAGCCGTCCGACCGAGGAGAACCAGTCCATCCGCCGCCGCCGCAACTGCGAGGACTGCGGCGGCCGGTTCACCACCTTCGAGCGGGTGCAGCTGCGCGAGATCACCGTCATCAAGCGCTCTGGCCGACGCGTGCCGTTCGACCGCGAGAAGCTCTCCCGCTCCGTGGAGATCGCGCTGCGTAAGCGCCCGATTCAGTCCGAGCGCATCGATCGCATGGTGTCGGGCATCGTGCGTCAGCTCGAAAGCATGGGCGAGCAGGAGATGCCGTCCTCGGTGATCGGCGAGCTCATTATGGAAGCGCTGAAGGGCCTCGATCCGGTGGCCTACGTGCGCTTCGCCTCGGTCTATCGCGACTTCCGTGAGGCCGCCGACTTTCACGAGGTGCTGGGCGAGATCGCCGAGCGGGACAAGGCCGGCGATGAGACGGGCAGCGCCTCGCCCCAGCCACGCGCCATCGAGGCAGTCGACAGCAAACACTGAGTTTCGATGGCCCGCTCGCCGAGCATCTCTGCCGCCAGAATGGATCGCCGCCTCATGGAGCTGGCGCTGCGCATGGCGCATCGCATGCTCGGCCGCACTGCGCCCAACCCAGCCGTGGGCGCCATCATCGCCGACGAGACGACGGGCGAGATGATCACCCGTGGCTGGACACAGCAGGGCGGCCGGCCGCACGCGGAAGCGCACGCGCTGGACCTGGCTGGTGCGCGGGCGCGGGGCCTGACCATGTATGTCAGCCTGGAGCCCTGCTCGCACCACGGCCGTACTCCGCCCTGCGCCAACGCCATCGTCGCTGCCGGCATGCGCCGCGTGGTGTGTGCCATCGAGGACCCCAACCCGGAAATTGCCGGCCGGGGCCTCGCCGTGCTGCGTGATGCCGGCGTTGCCGTCGACCTCGGGCTCTGCGCGGAGGAGGCACGCTGGATGGCTGCCGGCCACATCCTGCGCATGATCAGGGACCGGCCGTTCGTGCAGCTGAAGATCGCCGTCTCCGCCGACGGCCTGATCGCGCCGGGTGACGGCGCCCCGCGCTGGGTTACGGGTCCGGAGGCCCGCCGGTTCGCGCACATCCTGCGCGCGCGGGCCGATGCGATTTTGGTCGGCCGCAAGACGGTCGCCGATGACAATCCCGAGCTGACCTGCCGCCTGCCGGGCCTGGAAGACCGCTCGCCGCGCCGAATCATTCTCGACGCCAAATTCCGCACCTCGCCCACCGCCAAGATGCTTCAGACCGCCGAGCGCGTGCCGGTGACGATCTTCGGCGACACCAGGAGCACGCCCCCGCCCTATCCCAAGGGCGTGGAGGTGCGCAGGATGCCGGCCGGGTCCGACGGCCGTCTGAGCCTCTCAGTCGCGCTGGAGAGCCTGGCCGCGGAAGGCGTCACGCGCGTGCTGGTCGAGGGCGGACCGACCATCGCCGGGGCCTTCCTGGCGGCGGATCTCGTCGACGAGGTGGTGATCGGGCACGGCACCGAGGCTCTGGGCTCCAAGGGCCGCATGCCGGTCGGAGACCACGGCCTGGAATTTCTCGCCCGCAGCGAGCGCTGGCAGACGGTCGACGAGCGCAGGATCGGCGCCGACCGGCTCTCGGTGCACCGCCGCACGGGCCGCTTTGGCAGCGAGCCGACCCCATGACCATGCCGTTCCGCTATTACCTGCGCGTGCGCTATCAGGAGTGCGATCCCCAACACGTGGTGTTCAACGCGCGCTACGGCGACTACGCGGACCTCGCCTGCTTCGAGTTCATGCGCGCGGCGCTGCCGCGTCCGCAGGACGCCTTCGACGGCACCTTCGAGATGCAGACCGTGCGCCAGGTTGTCGAATGGAAGGCGCCGGCCCGCTTCGACGATGTGATCGAGGTCTCCATCCGGGCGAGCCGGCTAGGCACCACCTCGTTTACGCTGAGCTGCGATCTGCGGCGGGCGAGGGAGGCAGACGTGCTGGCGACGATCGAGACGGTCTACGTCCACGTCGATGCCCAGACCTGGAAGAAGCGGGAGATCGCCCCGCAAATGCGCGCCGCCCTCGAGGCCGGCGCCGCCGGCAAGGCCACGGACCACGCCGGGTATTTGCGCTGAGCGTTCCCTCTCCCAGTGAAAAACGGAGAGAGGGAGACCCCCGCGCGCCGGCGTGATACGCTTTGCGGATGTTCACCGGCATCATCACCGATATCGGCGAGCTCGTGACGTGCCGGGAGGGGCGCTTCGCGATCCGCTGCAGCTATTCGGCCGACGGCATCGCCGTGGGGGCCTCGATCGCCTGCGACGGCGCCTGCCTGACCGCCACCGAGGTCGCTCCGGCGGGCAGTGGCAGCGTCTTCAAAGTCGACGTCTCCAACGAGACGCTGAGCCGGACGACGCTCGGTGCCTGGCAACCCGGCCATCGCATCAACCTGGAGCGCGCGCTCCGGGCCGGAGACGAGCTGGGCGGGCACATCGTGGGGGGCCACGTGGACGGTGTCGGCCGGATCGTCGATATGCAACCTGACGGCAATTCGCGGCGCCTGACGATAGAGGCGCCGGTCGGGCTGGCGCGCTACATCGCACCCAAAGGCTCCGTCGCCCTGGACGGCATCTCGCTCACCGTCAACGAGGTGGAGAAGAACCGCTTTGGCATCAATATCGTCCCCCACACCTTGACCCACACGACCTTGGGGGCCAAAAAGCCCGGCGACAGGGTGAATCTGGAGGCCGACGTGTTTGCCCGCTACGTAGTGCGCGCCATGGAGCTCAGGACGTGAAGGACGGCTTGAAGACGGTCACATACGCGGAAGGCAAAGGTTTCCTTTCGCCGATCGATGAGATCATCGAGGACCTGCGCAACGGGCGGATGGTCATCCTGGTCGACGCCGAGGACCGTGAGAACGAGGGCGACCTCGTCATCCCCGCGCAGATGGCGACGCCCGACGCCATCAACTTCATGGCCAAGCACGGCCGCGGCCTCGTCTGCCTGTCGGTGACGGCCCAGCGCGCGGCGCAGCTGCGGCTCGAGTACATGGCGCGCCAGAACGAGGCTCGCAACCGCACGGCATTCACCGTCTCCATCGAGGCGCGCGAAGGCATCGCCACCGGCATCTCCGCCCACGACCGCGCCCGCACCATCGCCACGGCGATAGACCCCACCAAGGACTTCAACGATATCGTCTCGCCGGGCCACGTCTTCCCCCTGATCGCGCGCGAGGGCGGCGTGCTGGTGCGGGCTGGGCATACCGAGGCCAGCGTCGACCTCGCCCGTCTCGCCGGTCTCTATCCGGCCGGCGTCATCTGCGAGATCATGAACGACGACGGCACCATGGCGCGCATGCCCGACCTCGTCGCCTTCGCGCAGCGCCACGCGCTGAAGATCGGCACCATCGAGGACCTGATCGGCTACCGGCTGCGCCACGACAAGATCGTCAAGGAGGTGGCGAAGACGACTGTCCACAGCGCGCATGGCGGCGACTTCGAGCTGCATGTATTCGAGACCGCGGCCGAGCCGGTCGAGCATCTGGCCTTCGTCAAGGGCGACCTTGGTGCCCCAGGTCCCGTGCTGGTGCGCGTGCATGCCGTCAACGTGCTGACCGACCTGTTGGGTGTCGGCGCCGAGGGCCCACGCGACTCGCTCATCGAGAAGGCCATGCGGATGATCGACGAAGAGGGCCGGGGCGTGATCGTGCTGATCCGTGACTTGCGGCCGAAGTCCGTGTCGGCATGGGTTGCTCAGAACGCCGAGCGCAAGAGTCCAAAGAGGAAGGTTACCGCCGAGCGGCGCCTGGTCGAGATCGGCGTTGGCTCGCAAATCCTGCGCACGCTGGGCATCAGCGACATGGTCCTTCTCACCAATGCTCCGCCGTCGCGCTACGTGGGCCTCGAGGCCTTCGGGCTGCGCATCGTCGGCCAGCGCCGACTGAGCTGACGCGCATGGCCGGCCGGGCAAAGCGATCCGCCGACGAGAGCGAGCTCCTGGGCACCCCCGGCAGCCAGGGCGCGCATATCCTGATCATCGAGGCTCCCTACTACGAGGCCATCTCCGAGGAGCTGGCGACAGGGGCGATCGCCGAGCTCGACGCTGCCCACGCCACCTACGAGCGCATCGTCGTGCCGGGTGCCCTGGAGATCCCTCAGGCGCTCGCCCAGGCGGTGAAGGCGGACCTGATCGGCTCGGACGACGCCAATGCCCGCTTCGACGGCTGCGTCGTCCTCGGCTGCGTCATCCGCGGCGAGACCTCGCACTATGACATCGTCTGCAACAACGCCAACCACTGGCTGATGCAGGTAGCGGTCGCCAACGCCATCCCGCTTGGCAACGCCATCCTGACGGTCGATACCGAGGCCCAGGCGCTGGAGCGCGCGCGGGGCGGGCGCAAGGGCAAGGGGGCGGACGCCGTGCGCGCGTGCCTCGCCCTGATCGCGCTCGAGCGCGTGTTCGCCGACGAGGGGCCGGCATGAGCGCGGCCGGGAAGGCTTCGCGCAACGACAAGGGGCTCTCGCGCAGCCAGGCCCGGCTTGCCGCGGTGCAGGCGCTCTATCAGATGGACCTGGCCGAGACCGATCTGGCCGCCGTCATCGACCAGTTCAAGGCGCACCGGCTGGGCAGCGAGGCCGACAACGGCACCGGCACTGGCGCCGAGGCGAACCCGGAGCACTTCGCCGGCGTGCTCAAGGGCGTGGTGCGGCGCCAGCGCGAGATCGATCCGATGATCGATCAGCAGCTGGCGCAGGGATGGCGGCTCACCCGTATCGATTCGATCCTGCGCGCCATCTTGCGCGCCGGCGCCTTCGAGCTGATCGAGCTCGCCGACGTGCCGCCGCGCGTGATCATCAGCGAATACATCGACGTCGCGCACGCCTTCTTCGAGGGCGACGAGCCCCGCGTGGTGAACGGCGTGCTCGACAGCCTTGCGCGCAAGCTCAGGCCTGGCGAGCTGCCCGAGCGGGGATGACGCCGGCCGGGCCGCGGCGACTAGATTCGCCCGGGAAACTTGGCCCGCAGGGCCTGGACGAAGAGGTTGGCGATCTTTTCGAATCCATCCCTGGTGGGATGCAACTCGTTGGCCCAGTCGCCGGAGGAGAGCGTTCCTTGGGTGCGGACATACACGACGTTGGGAAACTGCTGCTCGAGCTGAACCAGCACCTTGTCGAACGCCAACAGCACCTCCTGGACGACGCCTGCAGCGGTCGAGGGCGTTGTCCAACCCCGAAAGTCCAATGACGGCTTGAGCCACGGACCGAACCCGCAAACTCCTTCCCCGGTCGGCAGGGCGAAGTCGTAGCCATGCAGGAATATCGTGCAGCCGGGAGCCAGGTCGTCGCGAATCCTGATCAGGTCGACATATGCGGCGCGGATCACTCCATTCATGTCTGCCAGCCGCTGCCGGTCCACCCCGTGAGCGGGGTCGGTGCCGGCGACGAATTTTAGTACCCACAGGCAGAAGCGATCGCCGGCGATGTCGTTTCCACCCCCTGAGAACAACAGAGCATCAAACGCGCCGTTTCTCGGATCGCGAAAGTTTTCGATGATGCGCTCGCGCTGCGCGATGCCAAGCATGTCGACGGCCGCATCGCCGGCGTGGGCAAGGCTCAGTATCTGCGGTTCCGGATTGCCTGCCGCCCTTATCCAATCGATCGTGTCTCGAAAGAGGGGATAGTCGAACCAGGAATCTCCCTCCGCGAGCATGTTGAGCGGTGCGTTTGCCGCTCGTGCCGCGAGTGTCCGTTGGCCGAGGTTTCGGGCGGCAACCGCCCGCTGGTGTTCCTCGATCCGCTGGCGGCGCTCGCGGATGACCTGCTCCTGCTGCGCAGCCAATGTCAGCGCCTGGGCTCTTTCCTCCGCCATATCGGTTCTCCCCAATAACAGTGATGATGCAACCGACGCATCCGCATGGATGGCGGGTGCGGCCTACCTCGAAGTCTGCAATGTGATCAGTCCGACCGGGTCAGCATTCCGAGACCTTCAATACCGATGAATGAATCCATTTGCAGGCAATCGAGGGCAGAAGTCTCTCTGCAGGAACAAGAATAACTCGTTCTTGGGGTAGGATCGACTGTTTTTGTTAGGCGTCTGCCGCCTAAGCGCAGGCCTCGATACCGCCGCTCTGGGCAGTGCAAACGGTGCCAACTTGCTTATGCTGAGGCTTGGATGGCTTAGATGGCGAACGAACGAGAACCGGCAATCCGCGGCGAGGAGGCGATCATCCGCGTGCTGGCGCCGTTGGCGCGGGGCGCGCCGGGCGCGTTCGGGCTCGAGGACGACTGCGCGCTGATCACGCCCAAGCCCGGCACCGAGCTCGTCATCAAGACCGACCCCGTGGCGGAGGGAGTGCACTTCCTCGCCGACGATGCGCCGGAAGACATCGCCTGGAAGGCGCTGGCGGTGAACGTCTCCGATCTCGCCGCCAAGGCGGCCCGGCCGCTCGGCTATCTGATGGCGCTGTCCTTCCCCGAGGCGCCCACGGCCGGCTGGCTGGCGCGCTTCGCCGCCGGCTTGCAGGCCGCGCAGGACAGCTTCGGCTGCCATCTGCTCGGCGGCGACACCGACCGGCGGCCGGGCCCGCTGACGATCACGATCAGCATCATCGGCGAGGTCGAGGCGGGTCGCATGGTGCGGCGCGGCACGGCACGGCCGGGCGAAGCCCTGTTCGTTTCGGGGAGTCTCGGCGATGCGGCGCTGGGTTTGGCGCTGCGCAGGAATCCAAAGCTGGACGACGTTTGGGGCCTCTCGCTGGCCGAGGCCGAGCATCTGCGCCGTCGCTACGTGCGGCCGCAGCCGCGGCTCGGTCTCGGGCCGGCGCTGCGCGAGCATGCCTCGGCCGCCATGGATGTGTCGGACGGTCTCGCCAAGGACCTGGCCCGCATGTGCGCGGCGAGCGGTTGCGGCGCGCGCGTGCGGCTATCCGACGTTCCGCTCTCCCCGGCAGCTGTCAAGGCGCTCGCGGCCGACCCGGCGCTGGGCTCGCGGATCGTGACTGGCGGCGACGACTACGAGGTGCTGGCGGCCGTGCCCGCCGCAAGTGCGGACGGCTTCCAGGCCATGGCCGCGCAGGCTGGCATCGCCGTGACCCGTATCGGCACGACGCTGGCCGGGACCGGCGTCGTCATCGAGGGCAGCGATGGCCAGCCGCTCGCCCTCGACCGCACCGGCTGGGACCATTTCTGAGGGCGTGTGTTGTCTCACCCCCGCGGCGCCGGCTGCTCGAGCCGATGTGTCTGCCCGGCTACGACGCGCACCTTGCGCGGAGCCGCGAGCCAGACCGCCACCACCGACAGGCCGCTCAGCCCCACGCAGATCCAGAACGCCATCGCGTAGCTCCCCTGCGCGTCGTACAGCACACCGGTGGCCCAGGGTCCCAGCGCGCCGCCGGCGATTGCTGCGAGCATCAGCGTGCCGAAAATGCTGCCGTAGTGCTTGCCCTGGTAGATCTCGGCGACCACCGCCCCGAAGATCGAGGTGAGGCCGTAGCCGAGCCCACCCTGCGCGGCCACCATCACGTAGAGGAGCACGAGGGACGGGCTGTGCTCCAAGGCGATGAGCGCCACGAAGCAGATGGCAAAACCGAGGCTACTGACCGTCCATATCCATTCCCGGCCGATGCGGTCGGAGATATGGCCGAGGGCGATCTGCCCCGGGATGCCGAACAGGCTGACGAGGCCCAGCGCCCACGCCGCGATGGTCGGGTTGAACCCGATCTCCACCAGATACTTGGTCTGGTGCACCTGCACCGCGTACCAGGCATAGAGGCCGGAAAAATACGCAAGCGCGATCCACCAGAAGGGGGCGGTGCACATGGCCCGGCCCAGTGTCCAATCGACCGCCGCCCAGGCTTCGTTCACGACGTTCGATGGCTGCGGGGCCGCCGAGCTGCTCGGCGCGGCATCACCGTCGGGCAGCAGTCCCGTGTCCTCCGGCCGTTGGCGCAGCAGCAGATTGATGGGCGCCAGGACGACGAGCAGCAAGGTGCCCATGGTCATGCAGGCAACACGCCAGCCGGCGCCCTCGATGACCAGCTGCACCCAGGGCAACAGGGTGATGGAGCCCACTCCGACGCCGGCAAAGGCGATGCCGATCGCCATCCCGCGCCGGCGCACGAACCAGTTGGGCAGGAACAGCGACTGGCCCGAGTAGCCGAGGCAGACGCTGCCGCCGCCGACCAGGACGCCGAGCGTCAGATAAAGATGCCACGGCTCGCTGGTCAGCGGCGCCAACAGCAGCCCTATCGCCATCAGGCCGACGCCGAGCTCCATCACCGCGCGCGGGCCGACCCGGTCCATCATGCGGCCGAGCACCGGGCTCAGGATCGCCGAGACCACGAAGCCGAAGGAGAACGCGCCGGCGGTGACGCCACGATCCCAGCGGAACTCGTCGAGGATCGGCGGGAACAGCAGAGAGAAGGCGGTGCGGGCGTTGACGCCGATGCCCATTGTGACGAACACGACAGCGACGATCACCCAGCCGTAGAAAAATGGGAGGCGCATGGTCAATATCGACTTTCAAGAGTTGCTCGGTGCGAGCGCGAGGCTTGCAGCGCCCTATCACTTCGCAGGGCGTCTGTCGCCGCAATTGATTGAATTTGGGTCTGCTCCGATGCTCACAAATAGCCGTGCACCCCGTCCGCCGAGCGCCACCACGGCAAGGGTCAGAAGATCTGGCATCGCACAATGGCTCGCGGGGGGAGGGGAGTTCGAATCAGCAGCGGACCGCCTTCTAGCCCGTTTCCTGTCGTTCACGGCCCAAAGTTGTTGTGACGATGTGCCCATGTTGCAAGGGAGCCCCACATTTGGCATGGTCCGCCGCGATTCTGGCTCGGCAGCGGGCTTTTCGAGACGGCAGCGGCGCACGCTCGTGTGTGGCCGCACTTGCCTGTCTCCAAGGTGTGGTCTCTTCGGGGGGAAACGGCGATGGGTCTCGTGATGTGGGCAATCATCGGCTGCGGATTGCTCTCGCTCGTTTATGGCGCCTTGACGGTGCGCGCGGTGATGGCCTCCGACGCCGGCACGCCGCGCATGCAGGAGATTGCCGCCGCCATCCAGGAGGGCGCGCAGGCCTACTTGGCCCGACAATACTCCACGATCGCCGTCGCCGGCGCCGTGATCTTCGCTATCGTCTGGTATCTGCTCGGCTTGCTGGTTGCCGTGGGCTTCCTGATCGGTGCGGTGCTGTCGGGCACGGCAGGCTTCGTAGGAATGCTCGTCTCCGTGCGCGCCAACGTGCGCACGGCGCAGGCCTCCACCCGCTCTCTCGCGGAGGGGCTCTCCATGGCCTTCCGGGCCGGCGCAGTGACGGGAATGCTGGTGGCGGGCCTCGCGCTGCTGGGCGTGGCCGTCTACTACTCCATCCTGACGGTCGGCTTGGGGCTGCCGGCGACCGGACGGACCGTCGTTGACTCGCTGGTGGCGCTCGGCTTCGGCGCCTCCCTCATCTCCATCTTCGCCCGTCTCGGCGGCGGCATCTTCACCAAGGGCGCCGATGTCGGCGGCGATCTCGTCGGCAAGGTCGAGGCCGGCATCCCCGAGGATGACCCGCGCAATCCCGCCACCATCGCCGACAACGTCGGCGACAACGTCGGCGACTGCGCCGGCATGGCGGCTGACCTGTTCGAGACCTATGCGGTGACCGTGGTCGCCACCATGGTGCTGGCTGCGATCTACTTCAACGGCCAGCCGGTCGTCGCCAACCTGATGCTCTATCCTCTCGCCGTCTGCGGTGTGGGCGTCGTCACCTCGATCGTCGGCACCTTCTTCGTCCGCCTCGGTGCCAACCAGTCGATCATGGGCGCGCTCTACAAGGGTTTCATCGCCGCCGGCGTGCTGTCGATCGCCGCCCTGTGGCCCGTCACCGACCGTCTGCTCGGCTTCGGCACGGTCTTCGCCGCGCGTGGCGCCAACTTCACCGGTTGGGATCTGTATCTGTGCGGCATCGTCGGCTTGGTGGTGACGGCGATGATCATCGTCGTGACCGAATACTACACGGGCACGAACTACCGCCCCGTGCGCTCCATCGCCGAAGCCTCCAAGACTGGCCACGGCACCAACGTCATCCAGGGCCTGGCCGTCTCGCTCGAGGCCACCGCCCTGCCGGCGCTGATTATCTGCGCCGGCATCATCTCTTCCTTCAACATCGCCGGCCTCTTCGGCATCGCCATTGCCGTCACCGCAATGCTGTCGGTGGCGGGCGTCGTGGTCGCGCTCGACGCCTTCGGGCCGGTCACGGACAACGCCGGCGGCATCGCCGAGATGGCCGGCCTGCCCAAGGAGATCCGCAAGACCACGGATGCGCTCGACGCCGTCGGCAACACCACCAAGGCAGTGACAAAGGGCTACGCCATCGGCTCGGCGGGCCTCGGTGCGTTGGTGCTGTTCGCCGCCTACAACGAGGACCTGAAGTTCTTCATCAGCCAGGCCAAACCCGGCTCGATCTTCTACGGCCTCAACATCGACAACTTGTTCTCGCTCTCCAACCCTTACGTGGTGGTCGGCCTGTTCATCGGCGGCCTGCTGCCCTACCTGTTCGGCGGCATCACCATGACGGCGGTTGGCCGCGCGGCAGCCTCGATCGTGCAGGAGGTGCGCCGGCAGTTCCGCGAGAAGCCGGGCATCATGAAAGGAACCGAGAAGCCCGACTACGCCCGCGCGGTCGACATGCTGACCCGAGCCGCCATCAAGGAGATGATGATCCCATCGCTGCTGCCGGTGCTGTCGCCGATCGTGGTGTTCTACGTCGTGAAGTGGATCGCCGGCCCGGGCAACGCCTTCGCCGCGCTCGGCGCCATGCTGCTCGGCGTCATCGTCACGGGCCTGTTCGTCGCCATCTCCATGACGGCCGGCGGCGGCGCCTGGGACAACGCCAAGAAGTACATCGAGGACGGTCACTTCGGCGGCAAGGGCTCGGACGCGCACAAGGCGGCCGTGACGGGCGATACCGTCGGCGACCCCTACAAGGATACCGCCGGCCCGGCCGTCAACCCGATGATCAAGATCACCAACATCGTGGCGCTCCTGCTGCTGGCCGTTTTGGCGCACTGAGGTTCGTCGACAGCGCAAGAACAAGAAGGCCCACGCCAAAACGCGGGCCTTCTTGATTTCATCGCGCGCTGATTAAGCCGCACGGCGCTTCCTGGCTGTGCGCTTCGGGTCTGCGGGGCGGGCAGCCAAAGTAAGACCCAAGGCGCGCATGACACGCATCACCGTGCCGAACTCGGGATTGCCGGTCGCACCGAGCGCCTTGTAGAGGCTCTCGCGGTTCAAATCGGCCGTCTTGGCAACCTGCGCCATGCCACGTGCTCGCGCCACCATACCGAGCGCATCCCGCACGAAGGCAACAGGCTGCGCGGTTCGCGCCATGTTCCCCGGGGAATATCCGTCCCGGGAACAAGTCCCTAGCCTCCTCCGTTGAGACACGGCAATGAACGCCGATAGCCGGAGGGCTGACGGATGAAAATCGCGATCGCAACTGTACCCCACCTCCGCCTGCCCGCTTGGCCACGCCAGACAGGGGCTGCGCTCTACAGGATGGCTGGACTGGCGATTGCCATCGGCGTGCCGACGCTGTTCTGGACGTTCGCCATTGCGCTGGCGACAAAGGGTACTGGTGTCGTTATTGGAGCACCGGCACTGGCGGCCTTCGGCCTGATCATCGCGGCATGGTGCCTCGTGGGCGCCGCGCTCGTCATGGGCGCCTCGGGCAGCGGCCAGGCCGACGGAGGAATGTGAGCGCCGCCCCGGCTGCCACGGCGGCGGGAGATATATCTTCGGACGCATTGTGCGCGTCTGCGAATGGCGTGCTCGCAGGAGTCCCCAATCGAGGCCGGCTCGCTCAGCTCTTCGGCATCGCGGTGACCGAGCCGCCGGTTGCCGTGCGCCCGCCGTCGACCACGTATTGCGCGCCGGTGACGTTGCCCGCGAGGTCCGAGCACAGGAACAGCACGACGTTGGCCACCTCGTCTGCCGTGCCGTAGCGCCCGATCGGAAGTGCTGCCTGATATCGCGCGCCCACACTGGCAGGATCGGCCGGATTGAGCTGGCCCTCCAGCGAGTGGATCATGCGCGTGTCGATCGGCCCAGGGCAGACCGCATTGACCCGCACGCCGCTGCGGGCGACCTCGCCGGCGGCGGCTTTGGTCAGGCCGATCACGGCGTGCTTGGAGGCAACATATGCCGACATGCCGGGCGTGGCCACGAGGCCGGCGACCGAGGCCGTGTTCACCACCGCGCCCGACTTCTGCTTCAGCATGACGGGCAGCACGTGGCGCAACCCGAGGAACACGCCCTTGACGTTGATGCCGATGACCTGGTCGAACACCGCCTCGTCGTATTCGGCGACGGGCGCGACCTTGCCTTCGATGCCGGCATTGTTGAAGAAGCAGTCGATGCTGCCGAAGGCATCGAGCGCGGCCTTCACGTAGGCCTGAACGTCGGCCGACTTGGTCACGTCGGACACATGGAACCGCGCCTGGCCGCCCTGCTGCTGGACGGTGCCCGCCGTGCGCTCGGCCCCGGCTGCGTCCCTGTCCACAACCATGACTTTGGCGCCGCGCGCGGCGAATGCGAGCGCCGTGGCCCGCCCGATGCCGTTCGCCGCACCCGTGATGAGAGCCACCTTGCCGTCGAATTTCATGGGTTTCCTCCAAGCTCGCCAGTGTGTTGTTCGAAGTGTTGTCCGGCAACGTTAGCACGCCGGGCGGCGCTGCCTAGCCGGCCCGTCGAAGGATCGCGCGATCAATTCTTGCCGGGTGGGGGCGACGGAGGCGCCGTCGGGTTCGCCGCGGCGCTCGCCGTCTTGAGGGCGCCGTCGAGTTTCTCGAGATCCTGCCCGAACCCTCCGGCGATGAAATAGCGCTGGGCGGTCTCGAAGGCAGCAACCGCATGTCCGCTCATTTTTCGTCGGTCGTTCTCGTCGAGGAGCGGCAGGGCGGCCACGAGCGTGTGGCCCATCTCCGCACAGACCAGCGCCCAATGGTTGGGCGTCGTGTCCTTGGAAATTACCGTCAGCACCTTCTGGTAAAGCTCGAAGGACGCCTTCAATGCCTGCAGCGCTCTGGCGGGGTCCGTTTGACGCTGACCTACCAGCCGCAGCAGCTCTGCCTCGTTCTGCTTGACGGCTGCCCACAGGCGCGGGTTCTTCTCCTTGTCGAGGTCGCGGCCGATCTTCTCGTACATCTCCAGAGCGGCATTGATATCCTGGGCGCCGGCCAGCCCTGGCTTGCGCTCGGCCCGCACACCCAAGGCATGCGCCACGTTGGAGCGCGCGATCAGCACGTTGTTCTTGTCCGGCAATTGCTCGAGGACGGTGACGGACTGGCGGAAAAGCTCGATCGCCTCGTCGATGAGCCGGTCGCCTTCCTCGCCATCGGTGCGCTTCGACAGCTCCTTCAAGGCGTTCGCGAGATTGTTGCGCGTGCGGCCGAGCTCGTCCTTGTAGGCCGGCTTTCCCTCCTGGATCGACAGGATCAGCCGCATGGTTTTGACGGCTTCCGCAAAATGGCCGCGCCCGCGGTCCTTGACGATGCGGCGCCCGAACTCGAGATCACGTTGCGACCGCCGGTTCAGGATGTCCATGGCCAGGTCCGGAAACTCCTCGACCTTGATCCGATCGAGCGCCTTGCGGTAGGTCGCGCGGGCGTCGACCATCATCTTGGCGCCGTCGTAGCCCGGCAGCCGACCGCCCAGGCTCGTTTGCGCGTCGGCGATGTTCGCGAGCACGAACGCCGTTGAGGCCGCGACGATGCGCCTCTGCTCGTCGCTTCCCGGCACGATCTGCTCGTAGCGCCGCAGGGCTTCGCTCTCCATGACGCGGATCGCCTCGCGCAACGTATCGTTGGCGAAGAAATTGTTGCCGTGGACGAGGAGCGTGGCGCCGGCGAGCGCAAACCGCCGCGCCGTGCTCTCGAGGTCGGCCACGGGCGTGTCCTTGGCTGCGGCCAGATAGAACTCCGCCGCTTCCTTCGAGCGATACTCCGTCTCGGCGATGTTGCCGCGCTGCTCGTACAGGTGCGCGCGATTGCTGCGCGTGCGCTCGAGCGCCTGCGTGCGCGCGCGGATGGCCTCGTCGTAGCGCGACTGCGCCTGGGCCAGCGCCTGGTCGGCGGCCTGTAAATCGGGCCGGCGCCCCGACGCGACGGCCGCCGCGGCGATCTCGACGAAGGGCGCAATCCCCGGCTCGTTCTCCATCAGCCGGCGAAACTCCTCGATGTCCTTGCGCATCTTCGCAAGGCGCGAGAACGCGTTCGGCAGTTCCGTTGCCAGCTGGTCCGGCTTGAGGCCCGATCGCGTCGCCATCTCGGACATCAGCGCCATCAGCTCCCGGCGGATCTGCGCGCGATCCTGCTCGCTGGCCGCGTTGACGATCGCATCGGCCTGCGATTCGATGGCGCCGACCTCGTGCGGCTTGGCGTTGGGGAGGAGCTGCTGCACGGTCGGCGGCGGCTGTGGCGGCCCGGGCCTGAAATAGAACTCGAAGGGGACGGCGAGCGACAGCTCAGGCCGCTGTCCGCCGTTGGTCTCCTGCTGCACGCTCAGGGCCACGCGCCGCACCAGCGCCACGACCTCCTGGCCTTCCGTCTCCACGTTGCGCACGAAGGCGGCGGAGAACGGGCTGTTGCGCCCCACGCCGTCGGCAGCCGTGTGGCCGGACTCGGCGGCGTAGACGATGATATCACCACCCCGGCTCGGCGCGGCGGCGCCGGGATCGCCGCTGGCGGTGGTCCGCGACAGCTTGGCCAGGCCCACGCCGCGCGCCCCGCGCGAGGCGACGGCCGACGGCGAGTTCTCCAGCACATCCACGAGAGGATTGTCGCGGCAGGCATCGAGGATCATGATGCGCAGCGTTCGCGCACGCTTCACGTCGGCAACGACGTCGTTGAGCTTGGTGAGGCGACGCAGACCCGCAGCGTTTTGCAGGTTGGCGTCGGTGGGCATGAGGTAGTTCACGCCCTGATGCTGCATGCCGTGCCCCGCATAATAGAAGAGGGCGACATCGGCTCCCTCGACCGCGGTGGCGAACGCCTCGATGGCCTTCTCCATCGCCGCGCGATCGGCATCGAGGCCCACCGTGGTCTCAAAGCCGAGGCGCTTCAGGGCGGCCGCCACATCTTCCGCGTCGTTGCGAGGGTTCGCCAGCGCCGGCACGTCGCGGTAGTCCGAGTTGCCGATCACCAGCGCGACGCGCTTTTCGGCCACCGCGGGGGCAAGCCCTGCCCAAAGTGCGATGGTCGCGGCCAGAAGCGCTGAGCGCCAATTCCACACAATGACCGGCTGCATAGCTGATTCCCCTGTCGTTCAGCTTTGTCGGCTCTCCGCCTCACGGATGGGACGCGGCAAGACCAACCATGCGGTCTTTCATACGACGCGAGCGAGGCATTTCCAACGGTGCCAGTGTCCGGCCGTCCCGTTTCCCAGCAACCCAAGTAGTGAGCCTCACCACGGAGTTGGAGACGCTTCTGCACGACCGCGGAAAGTGCCATACCATCGTTGCAATGGCGGCCGGTACCCCGTCGGGCAAGATCCATAGGGAGGATCGAATGGCAAGGCGTGCAACCGAAGTCCGCCCCATCGCCGGCGCGCTCGGAGCGGAGATCCGCGGCGTCGATCTACGCGAGATCGACGACGATACCGTGGCCTCCATCCGCAAGGCCTGGCTCGAGCACTGCGTCGTCTTCTTCCGCGACCAGCCTCTGCCGCCCGCGTACTTCCTGCGCTTCGCCAAGAAGTTCGGCGAGATCGTCGAGTATCCGTTCATCAAGGGGATCGAGGGCTTCCCGGAGATCATTCCGGTCGTCAAGCTCGAGTACGAGAAGACCAATTTCGGCGGTGTGTGGCACTCCGACACCTCCTATCTCGAGAAGCCGCCGATGGGCACCATGCTGATTGCCCGCGAGGTGCCGCCCAAGGGCGGCGACACGCTGTTCGCCAACGCGTATCTCGCCTACGAGACGCTCTCCGACGGCATGAAGCGCATGCTCGACGGCCTGATCGCCATCAACAGCTCGGCCAAGGCCGACGCCAGCCGCACGCGCGACGACCGCGTGAAGGACATGAAGCGGGACGACGCCAAGAAGGAGTACGTCGGCGAGCATCCGGTCGCGCGCACCCATCCCGAGACGGGGCGCAAGGCGCTCTATCTCAACGTCGCCCACACCGTGCGCTTCAAGGACATGACCGTGGCGGAGAGCGCGCCGATCCTGCGCTACCTGATCCAGCATCAGACACGCCCGGAATTCACC
>JRHI01001499.1_pt1 | contig 19267 bp, 23 predicted proteins | sample 215371 | NCBI WGS metagenome assembly JRHI01 (sample SAMN02929681, study PRJNA255918) | sediment metagenome | biome: cave system; feature: Ice Cave; material: Sediment; isolation source: sediment from deep within a dark volcanic ice cave with no known source of... ...
GGTCGTCCTATCTACATCGGATCAACCCTCCATGTTCGTGGCGCAACTTTCGCTGTCCTATAGGCCAGGAGGATCTTCACGCTCTGGCAACGCCTGTTTTCTTCCGGCGGCGGCAGGTGTGGAAGTTAGTCTTCCTCCGGGAACGGCTCGTCCGCCCTCGCGCCCGGCATGGTCAACATAATCGCCTGCACATCGGCGGCGAGCTTTTCTGCCTCAGCCGCCGCTTCCAAGGCGAGGTCTGGGCGCGTCAGCGTCAGTGCCTCGAGGAAGCCGAGAACTTTCCCCTCGGCCAAGTACATCCGCCCGACTACCTCGGCGACCTCCCCAGTTGTCCGGCCCGGTTGGTCATAGGAGCCGCGGGCGATCTGCACGCGGGCGTCCGCCACCAGCAGGTGGAAGCGCTCCAGCGGATCGGGGGCCCTCACCAGCGGACCTCTTCGTCCGACCTAAGCCCCAGCCTGAAACAGAGCTCGGCCGAAGCCGACTCGCTGCCTGCAACGCCAGGTCCTGCAGCAGGGCAAACGCCCGCTCCGATCTCCAGGAGTGACAACGCAAACAGCGCTTCAGCTGTCAGTTCGACCAGCGCCGCCTCGGAAGTAACCGTGGCCGCTACCCGATCACCGGGCGTGGAGTCGCAAAGCGAGTCACGGGCGTCGAGGAGGGCACCCGCTGATTATGTGACCGGGCGTGCAGTTCCAGCCATCCAGGAGACGCCTCCGGCCGGCGATTGATCCCCGGATCCGGCGACTCAGCACCGCCACGGACCAGTGCTCGGGCGACCAGCGCCACGGCTTAGGGTTGCGAGTCCAAGCTGTACTCGCGCTGCAGAGCGGATGCGCGGCTCACCTGCCCGGTCTCGAGGTAAGCAGCCCGCAAGGTCAGCGCGAGATCCTCACGGTCAGGACGCCGCTCCAGCGCTTGCTCAAGAAGTGGGGTCGCCTTACCCGCATCGCGCCTAGCCATGCGATCTCTAGCGAGCGCGGCGAGCAGGGTGACGCGGGCGTCCTCGGCCTTCAGTCTCAGGTCGCGCACGACGTCGGCCGCAGCGCCGCGCGCACCGGTCACCTCGCGCTCGACATCGTCCCACTCCGGAAGAAACTCAGTCGCATCCAGAAGCTGCGCCTCGATCTCGGCGACAAGCGCTGCCGACAGCAGGCCCTCCCGCGCCGCACACTCGCGAGCGGACTCGAAAAGTCGGACCACGTCCACCGAGCACTCCCCGAGATCAAATCGCACGAAGTCGTCCTCGATCTTGATCGGCTGCCTCAGGGGAGGTGGCAGCTCGGACAGAAGGTCGCTCAGGCGATCGCGCAACCGCTTGCGCTGCTTATCTGCACCGAGACCGGGCGTCAGTTCGTCGGCAAGTTGGGCACGACTGATGCGCACCTGCGGGTTTGCGATGGCGCGGATCAGAAGGTAGAGCCAGAGAAAGCTGTGGACACGCGATCTGAGAAGCGCCGGGCTCAGGTCCTCGGAGCCATCTCGGAGGATGAGCGCACCCAAGGTCCTGACTTCCAGCCCGCGCTTCCCGCTCTCAGCGACAGAGGGGTCCTCGGCCTGACTTGGGCGGTTACCGTGGGCGGTGGAGGTTTCGGGAGCGTGCTCGGGAGCATGCGCGAGGAACCAATCAGCCGCCATGGCTGGGCGCGGAATCCGGACCGCCGGTTGCGCCTTGGCTCGTGGCTGAGGCAGCCCAAGGGCCAGCAGGCGTCGGTCTGCTTCGGACTCATCGATCCGCTTTTGGAGAAGGTCTAGGAGGACGGCCGATGATGAGGATTGCCAGGCAACCCGCTCTCGGTCCAGGCAAGACGAAGCATGTCGTTCGGCCAGGCGGGCCGCCACGAAGACCGGGATGCCGAACTCGAGGATGCGCGGAAGCTCGGCGCGGATATCAGCAGCGAGTGTTGCGGAGTGGCGACGGGCCGGCTCAAAGAGCCACGCCCGGCGACCCGTGATCAGGTCTGCGAAGCGAAGAGCGAGAGAGCTCCAACCCCGCTTCGGCAGGATCAGCACGACCAGCGAGGTCAGCGCCAAAGCCTCGAGCAGCCGGATTAGGTCAGGCAGCATCCACCGCCTCCGGTTGGAGGAAGTCTGGGAGCGCTTGCCGCGCCGCCTCTCGAAGTTGGCGAGCAGCCAATGAATTGAAGGCGAGCGACCACGGCAGAGCGTGGGCGTCCGCCACCGAAACCGAGGTATCGACAGGGAGCTGGGCCTGGTGAAGGAATCCACTAACCACCGCCGACGGCACCCGCTCGTCCGGCCCTACGCGGTTCACTATGAGCGCAGTGCGGCCTTCGACCCCCCGCCGCCAGGCCTCGTCAGCCCACGCAGCAGCTGCCGCAGCCGATCGGCGCGTGGGAAGCCCGATCGCCGCGACAAGTTCACTCAACTCGATCGCTACCCCTGTCAGCCAGAGGTCGCCGGCCGGACAGTCGATCAGGATGGCGTCGTAGTGCTTGCGCAGGATCGGTACCAGCAGCCGCAGCTTCTGGCCGTTGAGAGCGCCGTCGGACACACAGAGCAGCTCGCACCCAGTCGGATGACGATTCGCCAAGCGGACGATCTCCTCGCCGATGCCTGCTGGATTGCGAGACAGGTAGTCGGAAAGCGGCTGCGGATCCAGCTCCAGTCGTGCGCTGAGACGGCCAGCCTGCAACAGGCAAATCGGCCGTGGACGACGGGGTCCGGAACCGTCCGTCACGAGCCCCTCAGCCGCGAGCAGAGCGCCCAGGTTTAAGCAGAGAGTGCTAGAGCCGGAACCGGTCTCCAGACCATGTATGGAGATGACCGGCTGTCGCCTGCGACTTGGTGGAAGCGCCGGCCGCGGGAGCAGGGGCTCGACGCTGTCCTCAGGCGCCGGTCGATCTGAGCGGAGCAGCTCAACGGTTCCGATTACGAGAGCAAGCATGAGCGCCGTCAGCACCAAGGCCGTCAGCCAGGCCAAGTCGAGGAAGTGCCGAAGTTCGAACCTCAGTGGATTGGCAAATGACGCACCCGCCCAGAGGGCGAGCGATAGCGTCATGAGTGCTATGGACAGGACGATGGGTCCCGGTCGGACTTGCGACCGCCGCTCGCTACTGACCATAGGCGAAGGTAGCGCTCCTTGATTCGGTGAGCGTCGCGGTGCCTAGCGCCAGCAGTTTCACCTTCAGCTTGCCCTCGACGGAGACCGTGTTGCCCTCGACCTTCACCGTCCAGGAGTCGAGGCCCTGCAGCTGGCTGACCTTCATGGATCGATCAACGGTTTGTCGCGCCCCGGTTGGATCAATGCGAACGGTCTTGCCGTCGCTGCTTCGGATCGCCAATTCGTCGATGGTTGAAGCGCCGTCCTCGGCCGAGGCTTGAAGTGTCTCCCCGAGCTCGGCGTAGCCGGCCTGGACCAGCCCTGTATCGATGACAAAGATCGACAGAGGCAGAAACAGGAAGGCCATTACAAGCGCCGACAGCACCAGGATTTGGCCCTCTTCCCCGCCCTGTCGAGCGTGCTTCATGGGTAGGGTCGAGCCGGGACGCAGTGCCAGCCTTTCGGCATGGTCCGTCTCCCCGGCCCGCCCACCGAACCGGACGTGCGTGTTGCCACGCATCCGGCTCTCCACAAGTTCACGCCGGATTGTCATGTCGTGGCCCCCGCGGCCTGGCTCGCCCATGGCGTAGGAATCCGCATGCCCCGATAGCGGTAACGGGTAACCCCGACCTTTCTCGGATCGAACAGCGTTATCGCACCATCGGTGGGCCGCCACCCTGGCAGGTAGCGACGCCTGAGCCACTTCCAGTTGCGCCCCTTATGCTTGGCTCGCAGCCAACGGAGGACCCGTTGCCACGCGAAGTACTCCAAGTACCCGAACGACCGGGATGAGAAGCCATGCCGGAAGTAATACGCCCAGCCTCGTAGCATCGGGTTGAGCCGATACAGGAGATCGCTGAGCTGTAAGTTCGTGTACGCCCTCGTGGTCAGCGCCCGCACCTTGCGCGTGATCGCCAGCATGGCGTCACGACTGGGATACGTGTAGACGTAGCGCTTTCCATCGCCCCGATTCAGGCCCCGCCGAATGCGGTAACCAAGAAAGTCGAAGCCCTCGTCTATGTGGGCGATCTTCGTCTTTGTCTCCGAGAGGCGCAGGCCCATCGGTCGCAAAGCCTCACCCGCTTGGTCCCGCACTGCTTCTGCGTGTTCCCGGGTACCGTGCACCATGACAACGAGGTGAGTCGCCGGGGGGAATCTCACCCCCCGGCGCTCTCAGAACCCGGCGTGAACCTCTCAGCTCACCGGGCTCCCATCACCCAGCCGTCCGGCCGAACGCCAATCCGCCAGTGGGCAAACAGATCGGGTTCCCGTCCTGCGACGGTGGCCACGAATTCCCGCGCCCTGGCCTCATGGCCGCGCAACCTCTTGTATTTCCTCTGCGCCCAACGAACCAGATATTCGTTGAGTGGTCTCAGGGTGTACATCAGCATGGACGGGTAGTAGCGTCCGTAGTAGTTGATCCACCCCTGTACGATCGGATTGAACATCCGCGCCAAGTCCCTTATGGTCTTGTCGCTGCGCAGTTGTAGCCGCCAGTGCCGAACCTCCGACCGAATCTCCTTACGGGCCTCGTCGCTTACCGCCGGGCTGAAGTTGACGAAGTACCGGTCGTACTTCTTGCTTCGGCTGAGGCGAGGGCGAAACGTGTACCCGAGGAAGTCGAATCGTTGGTTCCTGTAGGACCCTTTCCGGTTCTCATCCTTGCAGTAGACGAGTCGTGTTTTGGTCGGATGGATCTCCAACCTGCACGCCGCTAACCGCTCAGTGATCGCCTTGAGGATGTACTCGGCCTGACGCTCGCTCACGCAGTGCACCACCAGATCGTCACAGTAGCGCTCGAACCAGATGTTCGGGAACTCCCGCTTCATCCAGGCGTCGAATGCATAGTGCAGAAACAGGTTCGCCAAAAGTGGTGAGATCGCGGAGCCTTGCGGACTCCCCTTCTCTCGCGCGACCAGGGTGCCATCCTCCCGTTGCATCGGGGCTTCCAGCCACCGCTGTACGTAGAGGAGGATCCACTTCTCGCCGGTGTGATGCCTTACCGACCGGAGGACGAGCTCATGGTCCAGATTGTCGAAAAAGCCTTTGATGTCCAAATCGATCACCCAGTCTCTTTTCCAACAGCGCTCTCGACATACTCCCAATGCTTGCAGGGCCGACCGCCGCGGCCGATATCCGTACGAGTCCTCGTGGAAAACCGGCTCCACTTTGGGCTCCAGGTACATCTTTACGACCGTCTGGGCCATCCTGTCCGCGACCGTGGGCACGCCTAAAACTCTGACCCCTCGCCCGCCATCCTTGGGTATTTCGACCATCCGTACCGGCGGTGGGAAGTAGCTCCCCGAGGACATCCGATTCCAGAGCTTGTAGAGATTCCCTTTCAGGTCCTTTTCAAACTCCTCGATCGACTCCCCGTCGACTCCAGCCGCCCCCTTATTGGCCTTGACCTTCAGGTAGGCGTCGTACACGACCTGCTTCGAAATCACAAACGGCTTTGGCTTGCTCACCGGCTCCTTCCGCCTCGCAGTTGGCCGACCAACAAACCCGGGTGACCCGCCCCCTTCGCTCCGCCCGCATTACTGGGCCTCATCGCTACTACGGGGCAGTCCGTCCCTGCCCGCCGCCTCGGTACTCTGCCCCTCACGGTTCCCGCCGCTTGGGGGTCTCCCTCTCGCTTCCGGTCCGGGCCGTGCCCCGGCCTTCCGCAGTATCGGCGCGCAGGTTCCGACGTTCCGCACAGCCGCCTGAGCCAGGCTCGCGCCACCTTTATGCCGGGCGCCGCCTGGGCGGTAGGCAGGTTTCCCCCAGACTCATCCCGAGACAACGACTCCCCTCGGTTTTGACGCCGTCTATACGCTTTCGACACGTGCTCGGTGGTATCGCTCACGCTCACCTTCCTGGCTCCTACCTGACACATTCGATGTGCCTTTTCCGCAACGTTCAGCACCCCAGCTCTTAACTGGAGCACCTTGCGGTGGTTTGACGGCTCCCCCTGCAGGGCGCCGCCGGGGGGCCCACCCCCATCACCTGTGCAGCACCGCCTCCGGCGGTTCCATCTACTCCGTGAATCCTCCTTTGGCGTTCGTCGCACACAGTCATCCGCATAACGCACGATGCGGTAAGTGGCATGGCCCCTGCGACGTTGCAGTTCTCGTGCCCGAAAGTCATCCACCCATTGCTCCATGAAATGCTCATCGAGAGCAGAGAGGGCGATGTTCGCCAGCACTGGTGAGAGAATCCCGCCCTGGGGAGTGCCAGTGATCGTGTCCCCCGCGCGGCCATCCTCATGAAGGATGCCCGACTTGAGGAACGCCTTCACCAGGCCCAGTACACGCTTATCTCCGATCCGCTTCCTCACCCGGTCCATAAGGCCCGAGTGCGAAATCTCGTCGAAGCACGCTGTGATATCTCCCTCCACCACCCATTCGTATCGATTGGTGGCGAAGTTGTGAATCTCAGCTATCGCGTCATGAGTCCGGCGCCCCGGGCGGAAGCCATAACTGCATGGCTTGAAGTCCGCCTCGAAGATCGGCTCGAACACCAGCTTGAGCGCGGCTTGCACCACCCTGTCTCGCACGGTCGGGATGCCCAGGCGTCGTTGTTTGCCGCCGGGCTTCGGAATCATCCGTTCTCGTACCGGCATTGGGCGGAAGGTCCGCGCTTTGAGATCGTCCCGCAACCCGGCGAGGAACGCGTCCTCCCCGTGCTTGGCCCGGATGTAATGGATCGTTTGTCCATCAACTCCTGCCGTGCGGGCGCCCCTATTCCCCGTAACGCGACGCCATGCCACCACAAGGAAGGCTGGGTCGCTGACGAGGTTGTCGAGGTCGCTGAACCGACGTTGGGGTTCATCGACGCTCCATCGGTGCAGCTTGGTCTGGATCTCCAGTACCCGCGCCTCCGCCGCTTCCGGCGTCGGCCACGACGCGCCCGCATTCACAGGCGGCCTCCTGGCATTCCAACTCCAACACTGCGAACTTGCTGCCCCCCTTCGCCATGTGGCTGGCTTTCCCAACCTCGGACTACTACGGGGGCTCCGCCCCGCAATGAAGCCGTCAGAGGACGACGCTCCTTCCCTGCCTGCCACGGCGAGGGGGCTTCAAGGCGGTTCCCAGGTACGCCACGTCCCATTCGTCGGGGGTGGTGCCCAGCTCTTTCCCTACAGCTTGTCTCGGGTACGCCGCAGACCTTCCCCGAGACCTCGACCTCCTTACGAACCAGGGGAGTCCGAGGAGCGCGCCGTGACGCACGTTCTGGCGCACTCTCACTGCCTACCCGACCCATATCCACCAGGTTTGAGTCGGTACCGTTCTGAAGGGAGTTCAACCACTGGTTTCTGCATTCGTGCACCGTCCCGTCTTGCTTGCCGGACCGCAGCCTCTGGTGGTGTCGGCTACGCCCGTCGTTGTCGGGGCTGCTTCCGCCCTTCCCCTCGTCTCCGAGGTCGGGCTGCCCCCAGCTTCCGTACCCTGCTGCGACAGAGCACGGGTGGGCTCTTTCATCCCACATGGTTACGTGGCGCCTCACTGGCGCACCGTCCGACTCCGGTACGGCTCGACCAGCGAATGCGCCTGCCACTTGAGCAGCACACGCCGTCCCAGCACCTGCGACACGATCGGAAAGGCTTCGAGACTGACATAACCCTCGCCGGTTGCAGTGAGCGTGGCCCCGCGCTGGAAGCCCTGGCTATCGATCCTCACCTTGAAGTCAAGTACCTGCGATCCCTTGACGGCCTCCAGCGCCGCCGCTTGCCCAGCCTTCTGAGCGGCCTGCTCGCTTGGAGCCCGCGCGGCGGCGAAGGCTGCCTGCGTGACGGCGGAGCGCACCGCCATGTATTCGCCGACCACCTGGCCCACCGCCAGAAGGCCGAGCGAGAAAAGCAGAAGTATGAAGGCAGAGGCCGCCCACTCCACCAGAGCCTGGCCGGACTGCGCCCTGCTCATGGCGCTGACCCTGGCTGGAAGCGCTCCTCAGTGTGCACCGACCGCGAGCTGATGGGTAGGCGGGTGAAGGGCGGGATCGGGACCGGGATGATTGCCGGCGCGTAGGTCTTGGCGGTGATGATCACGAGGTTGCCCTGCCGGATCGCAGTGATGTCGACCTTGCCTCCTCCCGGCTCCACCTTCGTCCACAACTGCCGGGTTGCGAGCTCACCATCCTGCGGCTTATGCCCGACCAGGCTGGCCTGGAAGGCGCCCTCCCTGGTCGCGAAATCCAGGCTGTTCCGGTAGTGGAGGTAGATAGCCACCTGAGCGGTAGCCACGACCAGGAGCATCAGGAGTCCCACCGTCAGGGAGAACTCGACCAGGCTCTGCCCGCGCTGGCCTGATCGCGAGCGGCCTTTCACAGTTGGGCCAGAGTCCCCATGAGGGGCGAGAAGACCAGGAACATGATCAGGACCAGCAGCGGCAGGACAAAGAAGATCAGAGCTGGCACCGTCATCAGCACGGGAGCACGGGTGATTCGTTCGCGGTAGTCGGCATGCCAGCCGGCGCGCATGGACCCTGCAAAGTCGGCCAGCAACGCCGACATTTGGGTGCCATAACGGCTGCCGACGCGAAAAGCGTCCGCGAGACGATGGAGGGCGTCAATCCCGTAGCGATCGCCAACCTCGTCGAGGGCAGCTTCCAACTCGATGCGCCGCACCTCCTTGATCCGCATTGCCTCGCGAAGTAGATCTCCGGCTGGGTCCTGGTAGGTCGTTGCGGCCGTCGCCAGGGCTCCCTCCGGAGTCGCCGCGCCGCTCTCGAGGAGCACCCGGGCGCCTGTCAGGACCCGAGGCAATCGCCGCTGAACAGCACTGCGCAGCCGCCCGGCCCGCCAGCGAACCTGTAGCCAGATGAGGATGGGCAGAGCGGCAGCTCCGACCAGAGCCAGAGCGAGCGCCACCGTCGGAATGCCGGGCCTCCCGGCCAGAAGCCAAATCCCCAGTCCGAAGCAGGCGCCAACGGCCGCACCAGCGCCCGCCGCCGAGGTGATCCTCTCCGACAAAATTTGCACGCTTGCCGGCGCCTGCTCTCCGGCCAGCCTGAGGAGGCCCAGGTCACGTGAAGCCGCCTTCGCGATGCTTCGGTATCGCTCGGCTGACAGCAACTGCCTTCGCCAGACGCGTCCGGCCGACCGGCTGCCGGTTGTCGCATCGCCAGCCGCCGCCAGCGTCCGGCGGTGAAGGACCCACTCCTCCGCCGTCGGACGCCGGGGCAGCGCCAGATAGCATGCCGCCACCGATATTCCGCAGACGGCCGCCAGGGCCAATCCCGCCAGCAGCGTCGGCGTCACGCGACCGACTCACGTAGCCGCACTCGCTCTTCGCGTGGCGGCTCGGACATCCTCTGGAGCAATCGGTACCCGGCGACCATCCAGGCCACGACCAACCCGAACAGCAACTCGCCGGAGGGAGACCGGAGCGGAACCAGGAGCGCCGGCGCCAGGAGCTGGAGGGCGACAAGGAAGAGGAAGGGCAGGAAGGCCAGGAGCAGAACCGAGGCTTCCACGCCTGAGCGCATCGCTTTGGCGTCCCGCTGGAGCCGCAGCGTCAGTTCCCAATCGGTGACGAGTGCTTCCAGGGCGGGGACGAGCCGACCGCCCTGCCGCCAGTGCAGCGTGACGGCCAGAGCGAAGTCATCAAAGAGAGCGTCCGCGAGCTGGGATCGCACTAGCTCTACCGCCTCTGTAAGACGCGATGAGTCCGCCCGATCCCTGGCACCGACGACCTCCGCAAAGATGCGGCGGGCCTCAAAGGGGCCGCTGCCAGCCAGCGCCTCGATCATCTGGCTGGCATTGCCTGACCTGGCCATCACGGCAGCTCCGTAGCGGATCGCCTCGAGCAGCGCCGCCTGACGGCGCTCTTCAGACCGGCGCCTCCTCACCTCGAGAGCCATCCCGAGAAGGTGGTAAACGACGAGACCGGTTAGGAGGCCTAGGACGAGAAGGCCAAACCAGGCCCACGCCAGCGCAGCCAGAACGGCGGCGAGCCCGGTGCGGCCGGCAAGCCAGGCCGGCGCCGGTACCCATCCGAGCTCGGCCTGGGCGAGAGCGGTCACGGTGCCTTCGGCAGCCGCTATGCGTCGCAGCGTGGGACGGCTTCGCCGCCAGGCGGCTCGGAGGTCGGGCCCAGCCAGCAGCAGCAGGCAGAGCGCGGCACCCGCGAGAGCTGCTGTGGCAAGGACGAACCTAAACCCAACCATCCTCGATCACCTCGCGGATCAGCCCGTCAGGGTCGATGCCGGCGACCTGGAACTTGAGGCGGACCTTGTCCGGCATGTACTTGAGCGACTCCGGCCGCCACTGCCAGCCGTCGGACTCCACCCGGTATGTGCAGAGCTCAATCACCAAGGGCGCGCCCAGCGGGTCCTCGGGGTTCTCAGCAACAAAGGACAGGCTACCCAGGCGCCGGAAGTGATCCTCGCCGCGTTGATAGTTGCTCAGGTGGGCGACGAGGTCGACGCCGCTCCCGACCATCTGCCGGACGACCTGCGGCACCATGTTGGAGTCGGCCGACATGGCCAGCGCCTCAAGGCGGTTCAGGGCCATGCGTGGGCCGCTGGCGTGGAGGGTGGTGAGGCTGCCGTCATGGCCGCTGGTCATGGCGTGGAGCATGTCCAGCGCCTCCTTTCCCCTGACCTCTCCGACAATGATCCGGCGGGGCCGCTGGCGAAGCGCGCCGCGCTGGAAGAGGTCCTGCAGCGTGATCCGGCCGGCGCCCTCCACATTGGCATCGCGCTCTTCAAGGCTTATGAAGCCGCGCCGAAGCTCATGCAGCCAGAGCTCGGTCTCTGTCTCCAGGACACAGGTCCGCTCGCCTTCTGGGATCAGGAGCGCGAGCACCCGTGCGAGAGTCGTCTTGCCTGTTCCGGTGGGACCACTCAGGATCAGGTTCAGCCGGGCCCGCACTGCCGCCTCGAGGAGGCGAAGCGCACCGTGCGGGATTGTGCCCGCCTTGGCCAGGTCTTCGAGATAGAGGAAGCGCCGCAGCTGCTGCTTGCGGATCGTGATCGCCATCGGCTTGGCGACCGGCGGCAGGATCGCGTTGAGCCGGCTGCCATCCCTCATCGTCACCGTCACGATCGGGTTGGAGGGATCGAAATGCTTGCCCGCCTGCTCGGCGTAGAAGCGCACCAGCGCCACCAGGTCGTCCTCGGAGCCGTACTTCACCGGCAGGGGCTCCTGGTGATCGCCGAACTCGAGGTAGCCGCCCTCGGTGCCATCGATGTGAATGTCCTCGACCCCCTCGATTGCGAGCAATTCGCCCAGCGGCCCGAGTGCACCATGTGTGATGTAGAGCCGCTGTCGGATCTCCCAGTACTGGACCTGAGACAGGCGAGCCAGCACCTGGTCTCGAGCAGTAGCGGCGTGGTAGTCACGAACTGCCTTGTCGGCCAAGCCGAAGATGGCGCGGTCGTCAGTCGGCTGCGGCCGCGGGTCGGGGCGGCCCCTCAGGTACTCGTCGAGGCTTTTCCGGAATGCCGAGAGGATGAGCTCCTCGGCGCGCCTTACCTCTTCGGCAGAAGCCTCCAGGGTCTGCACGTCATGCGCCCCCTGCTCCGACGGGTTGCTGATCGGCTGCAGTGTTGGTTTTCGCTGCCAGCTCCTCAATCGCTTGGCGGGCCTTAAGCGCCTGTTCTCCATGCGCGTGCAGGTAGCGCGGGTGATCTGGATTGGCGACGCTGAGCGCGCGAGAAGAGTGCTCGAGCTCGACCCGACGCCAGTAGTCGGGGGTGTCGGGGACGCTCCCGGCAACCTCGAGCCCGTACTCCTCCCGGACGTACCTCCCCGCATCCGCGAAGGAGTGCTCGGAGAGGCGGTTCAGTACTAGCCGGATGGATGGGAGCCAGCTGGCGCCGCCATTTTCGAGGCGACGGTAGGTTCTCTCCAGCGCCTCCATTCCGAGCGGGCTGGGCTGCACTGCCCATAACAGCGAGACCGATGTCAGCGGATTGGCCAGCTTCCCACGCATCCGTCCCAGGTCGAAGACGATGTTCTCGAAGCGCTGTGAAGCAGCCTCGAGCAGGCTGGCAAGGAAGTGATCGTTGATCCGTTCGGCGTGCTCGGAGTGTGTTATCCCGGGCAGAACCGCCAATCCATCGCGCCAGCCGAGGTGCTCCTCCAGCTCGTCCGGGCTTACCGGTGCCAGCTGGGCGTTGTAAGCCATGTGGTAGATCGTCTTCGAGCAGCTGAGGTCAAGCAAGGGCGCCACCTCAGGGCAGTCCAGGTTGAGGTCGATTAGCAGTGTCCTGTCACGACCTGATAGGCAGGCGGCGAGTCCCACCGCAATCGTCGTCGCTCCGTCAGCACGCGCCGAGAAGATCCCGACTGGCCCTGCCATCAGGGGCCTCCCCCCACGGGCAGCTTCTGCTGGACCGCCCCCGGCTGCATCTTGAGCAGCACGATCCCGCCGTGGTCCGCGTACCACTCCACCTGTGGTATCACGTCAGGCTGCAGCCACAGGTCGGCCGACCCTGAACCGAGGGCCAGGACCTTCACGTCCTGGAGGAAGACGAACTCGGTCGGCGCGCCGCTCGTCGTGATGCCCGTCACGAGAAGAGCCACGTGATCACCCGGCTTGAGGTCGGCCGGCCCGCGTCTGACCGGAATGTTGGCAGTCCATAGCAGCGCGGTGGCCTGGGGAGCGGCAAGTCCAACCGGGATCAGGGAGCCCGCCCGCACATCCACAGCAGCGGTCTGCCCGACAAAATGGTCGCGGTCCCCAGCGAGAACCAGTGTCTGCAACACGCTGGGGTCCGCAGCACGGATCTGAGTTACAGCCAGTTCGTCACCTGTGATTCTGCTGCCCGCCCGGATGTCCTTCGTGGCTTTGAGTACGGCCACCATTCCGTTCGACTGAGCGGCGGGCCCAGCTAAAACGATGGCGTAGGTGGCGAGGCCGAGCGTCAGGATGAGACCGAGCAGGACGGCCATCCGCCAGCGGCGTTCGACGGTGGTCGCGACCAGGCGCGGGCGCCCAGCGCGCTGCGTTGCGACCGTCATTGACTGCTCACCGCCTCGGGTTGCAGCTGGAAGACGGAGTAGGAGCGGGAGTAGGCCTTCGTTTTCACACCCAACTGCTGCCATGTACCGCCGTTGACCGAATAGGTGACAAGAAAACGCAGAATGCCCGAGACTCGGTAGCCCTGCGGTCGGCCGTAGGTGTCGGTTTGGTAAACGTGCTGGACGTTGCTCGCTGCGGGGTATGCTTGGCCGACGTCGCGCGAGTCGTACTGGCTGCCATCCCCGAAGTCCCAAGTGGCACCGATGAGAGCAGCATGCACGTTGATCGTGAGCGGTCCCGAGGTCGCGGTGGCGTCGGGCATTGCAATGCTTCCACCGCCAAGCCAAAACCAGGAGGCTAGGCCGGTTAGGCCAGCGCCGGGGTTAATCCCAAGCACGAGATTGGGCCAGGGCTGTTTTTCGCTCGCTTCCTGCGCCAGCTGACGCTCTGGAGAGTTAGCCGGCTGCGCGACACAAACGCCGCCGAACGAGCCATTCCCTCCAGGGCCATACACCAGATAGCCGGTCTGCCCAGGCGGACAAGCGCTTCGCGAGCCGAGCTGGGTGAGGTTTGTCACACCACCGTTTCCGGCGACGAGAGGAGGCGCGATCAATATCTGGTTGTTGGGAATCGGGCGATAGGTGTAGTCAGATGCGCCGCTGGAACCTGAACCAACGGTTACGGGCTGGCCACTACCGGTGTCAGCGCGTGCCTCGATCCCAGGTGGGCCGTAGGCAGCCCCTCCTTGGCTGACGAGCCCGCCAGAGACCACTGGTCCTAAGTTGACCGTCCCTCGCTCGTCGCCGCCGAACTCGGCGCGCCCGACCACCTGGTTTCCAATGACTCCGACGAAGAGCAGCGTGATCAAGGAGACCACTCGTCGCATGGACCTACCCGCTCCGGGTCGGCTGGTTCGAGATCTCGGCGTCAGTGATCAAATAGCGACCGTTGACGAGCTCCAGCCAGAACTTGTCGTTGAACCGAAAGGACTCGCTTCGAATGACCTGCCTGTTTGACTTGGAAATGAAAGTGATACTCGCCGATCCCTTCTCCTGAACACACCAAGTCACGGATGAGGCGTTGGGGTCGACCAACCTGCCCACGACGATTGACGAGTAGCTGGTCTGCTGACGCGCGAATATGCCTTCGGCGTTGTACTGGGCGATCACTTTCTCAAGGGTCCGCGCGGCATTACCCGTATCGGCGTGAGCTAAAAGCGACGCGTCACCAGCCTCCACAGCTCGAAGCTCGATTTGACCATCGGACAAGAAGTCGGCCTTGACGCGATCCGCTTGAGCCGCGTTGATGAGGTCGCCACGATCACCCGGGTTGAACGGGTTCTGGTAGTAGCCAGCCGGCGGATAGGGATGGACCAGTGGGATGTTGGCGTAGCGGGGATCGCCAAGCCGCCCGGTCATGGTCAGCACGGCGAGAACTAAGAAGGCAACGACGAGTACTCCTGCAACGGCAAGTGTTCGAGGCCAACTTCCCACGAAGGTATCGCCCATTCTCCCGGGCCTACTCCTCAGACTCACGTTCCCCGGGAGCATTTTCCTACCGCCTTCCTAGTAGAGGTGCTGTCATTATCATTCGCGGCCAGCCGTTTTCCAACTCACACGCTAGTTAAGGGGCGCCCGCTGACCGCCCGCTCAGCGCCCGCTGACCGCCCGCTGTCCCCCGCAGACCCGCAGACGCCAAAGTCACCGCCCTGACAGATGCGCGGCCTTTGGCCCGGAAATCCTGGCTTCGCAGCTGAGGAGTGCCGCACCGACGAGGACGATTGAGTCGAATAGGCGAGATGGAACACGCTTCGGTTACCCAGACCGCGCAGGTGGGCGGCGCCGGCCTAAGGTCCTATCTCCAGGATCGGGAAGCTGGGTCCCATGTCCCCGATGCAACACTCCCGCTCAGCACAGGATTGAGCAGCTCAGCGGCCGCGTAGTGGCCAGCATCGAGCTCGGTGGCTAGCCCGATGTCTCCGGCCATCTTGCGGTATGGGATCCGCCACGTTTCCGGTGGTGACGGGAGTTCGGCCGGCAGCCGGCGCGTGCCCCGGCCTTCGAAGGTGCGTTGCAGGGCCGAGCGAAGGTTGGCAGCATCGAGTGGTGCACCCTCTGCGATCAGAACAAGATCGACCAGATCCTTGACCCGCGTGCTCTGGATTCCGTCTGTGCCGTAATCCCGGGCGTAGGCGTGAACCTTCTCGGCCACGTGCTGCGACAGTGAAACCGCAGGCACTTCGACCGGAGCGATGTCGGCAAAGGCTAGGAGATCCGGCCCGCGCAGCGTCTCCGGCTCGTCACCCATCGATTCTCCGAACGCGACGTCGACGATAACGGCCTCGAACTGACGTCCTGCAAGCTGGCATTCGACGTGGTAGCGGACAGCAGCCCCCTCCTTGAGCTGATCTAGGCGATCGGTGCGGCGGAACACGAAGACGAAATGATCCCCAAGATCAGCGGCTTGTGCGCTGACGAAATCCGCAGTCGCACCTTCCTCGTCGTCCCTGCGGCCGAGGTCGATATCTTTGGTGGTCCTGGTGCCAGGACCGAGCCTGTAGTCAAGCGCCAGCGCGCCCTTGAGCATCCAACGATTCGGGGCAACCGCGACAAGCCGAGCCAGCAGGCGGTCGAAGACCACCGACTTCCTCAGGCGGGCCAGTGACATGCCGGTCTCTCGGGATCGGGTTAGGAGCCGCCGCTCGAGGGCAGTCCGAAACGCTACTGCTGTCGCGTACTTCATGCGGAAAGGCGTCCAACGGCGGCTGTCACCAGGCCCTCCACCCGGCGACCTCGCTCCCGCGCCCGCTCGAGAAGCTGATTGGGGGTGACCAAGCCTCGGTCGACCGCCTGGCGGATCGCAAGACCCACTTGGTCTGGTGACATTCCGGCCTCAGCGACATCCAGGATGGTTCGTGCCGGCGATGTCACACGGATCCCGTCCCGCTCCACGGTCTCCCCCATTCCGAGGACCGACTGTGTCGTGTGCTTGGTCACGTCGGTAGGTGCCTGCCAGCTTCTTCGAGAACGTGAGACTGTGATGTGAATTGCGTCGGGAATGACGTCGGCCAGATCGAGGAGGTCTAGGGCGCTCTCGTGAGACACCACCGMTCCAGATCCGGCCGCCAGMYATGCCGCRAGCACCTCCTCGCGCGGCGATGAGGGGTATTGGTGGAACCTATAGAGTCCCCTCCGCGCCCGGACGAGTCTTCCGCTGCCGGTATGGTGGGACAGCAGCGCCCAGCTGTATCCACAGCTGCGAGCCTGAGCCGCGGTGAAGTATCCGCGCTGGCCGTCGGCGATCTCGAAGAGACAATTCGTATCTGGCTTCATGTCACAGATACCTCAAATAATACTTGAGTTCACGGCGACATAGCTAGTCCAGGATCTGCTCGGCCTCAAGTGGCGCGAAATCCCAATCTAAAACGCCGCCCACTTCAAAACCTCTTCACCGAGGATCGCGATCCCGGCCGCTCATCGAGAACGGGTAGCGCTGTGGGAGTGGTTCCCGGATAGCCCCTACCCCGGGTAGAACAGGTCCGGGTAGTGAGGACGCGCTCGGCGGGCGATGAGCGGGCGGTCCATTCCTAGCGTCAAAGGCACCAATGCAAGGAGGTGCCCCGACCAATGCTTCGACTTTCTGATCAGATCCACGCGACCTATTTGGAGGTGGCCGCCAGAGACGACCTTCGCCACGCGCAGCCCCTCCTGGACTGCCTCCGCGATTTCAACGCTCCGCCTGAGGACCATGACGCGGCCTGGACCGAACTCCTGGGCCGATATGTGCAGGGACCGCGACAGCTGTGGGCGGTCGCGGTGCTCGAAGCCATGCGAGTCGATTTACTGGTTGTGCTCGTCTCACTGCCTGCTCTACCCCCGGTCATCACCCGTGACGACATGGCCCAGCAGCTTGTGACGGAGATACTGGCCGCCGCGCTCGAGGGACCGCCCAATCCAGCGCGATGGGCGAGGCACCGCCTCCTTACCCGAGCCACCACCGCGGTCCAGCGTTGGCAGGCAGCCGAGATCCAGCGCCTCAGCGAGACATCCGATGACGAATGGCAGGTCTCCGACACCTCGGGGCCGGCCCTGGCGCTGGGCGAACTGCTGCTGGAGGTTCAGGCGGGCCGCCTGCCTGGGAAGGGGCTGGCGCTGCTCTACCGGCAGGAGGTTGTGGGCGAGTCCCTGGAGGAGCTCGCTGCCGAGGTAGGAATCAGCGTCGGCGCTTTTCGGAAGCGGAGGGATCGAGCGGTAGCCGCCTTCCGCCGGCGCCTCGCCGCCGCAGCCTGAGTTCACCGGGCGATCGGCGGGCGCCCAGGAGGCGCACAGCAGGCGCTGACGCCCGTCCATTTTCGACCTGTCGCGGGGGATACGCAGATCATGAAGTTACGCAACTGGACCCGTTGGGCCTGGGCATCTTTGGCGGGTGGCGGGGCGGCGGTCCTGATCACGTTCATGCTCGCCGTCCCCGCCTACGCCGCCACCTCTGACATCACGCCGGTCATCGACAGCATCCGGAATTGGATCACCGGCATTCTGGCCGCGCTGGCGACCCTCTTCCTGACCCTGGCCGGCCTGCGCTATCTCACCGCCAACGGCAATCCCCGGGCGCTCGAGCAGGGCAAGGATTCCATCCGCTCGGCCCTGATCGGATATGCGCTGGCGGCCCTGGCGCCGCTGCTGGTGGACATCCTGCGCCAGGTCCTGAGGGTCTGAGGTGGACATCACCAGCCAGGTCATCGAGGCGATCAACGGCTGGCTCCAGAGCCTGGCCCGTGCCGTCCTTCAGCCCGCGTTACGAGCGGCCGGCCAGCTTCTCTTCCAGACTCCTCAATTCGACGAGATCGACTCGGTCCAAAGGAGCTGGGAGGTGGCGCGCGGCGTCAGCGATGCGCTCTTCATCCTTGCCGTCCTGTGCGCAGGCATCTTGGTCATGGCCTCGGGGGCATTCGAGACGCGCTATACGGCCAAGCGCCTGGTCCCCCGACTGGTCCTGGCCGCCGTCCTCAGCAACGCCAGTCTGGCGCTGTGCGGCGCGCTGACCAAGCTCGATAACGCGCTCGTCCTGGGCCTCCTCGGCCCGGATCCGGGGCACGTCCTGTGGTCGCAGCTGACGGCCGGGCTTGCACACAGCGACATTGGCGGTCAGGTGCTGTCGAGCCTGCTCGGCCTTGTCGCAGCGCTGCTCGCGATTCTGTTGGTGGTCGTCTACGTCGTGCGCGACCTGGTCCTTCTGGTGGCCACCGTGCTGGCACCTCTTGCACTGGCCACTTATTGCCTGCCGCAGACGGAGGAACTGGCCGCGCTCTGGTGGCGGATCTACGCAGCCGGACTCTTCGTGCAGGTGCTCCAGGCGATCCTGGTCTTGGTCGGTGCCCAGTTGGCCGCGCACACCGACTGGCTCGGTGCCGGCTCAGCCCTGGTCAGCGGCCTCGTCCTGGTCACCCTCCTCTACCTGCTCCTCAAACTGCCCTTTCTCGCCTACCGCTGGGCGTTCCGACAATCGGTGCGTCAGAACCCGATCGCCAAGTGGGTGGTGGTGGCAGCTCGGGCCGTGAGCGTGGCGGCCTGAGATGGAACCGTCCAAAGTGCCGCAGAACCTCGAGCTGGAGGACGTGCTCGCCTGGAGCATGACCGCCGCGGATCTGCTCTGGCTGGGCGGGGGCCTCACAGCCGCCTGGTGGATCTACCTTCATCTGCCAGCTCCGATGCCGCTACGGATTGCCGTTGCGGTCCCACCTGCTCTGGTGGCTGGGCTGCTGGGCCCTTCTCGAGTCGGCGGGCGCCCGCTCCGCAAGCTCGCTTCGGAGCTCCTGGCCTTCTGCTCGCGCCCTCGGCGCCGCATCTACCGTGGCGGCCGATGACGCCGACGCGAGACCTGCTGGCCGTCACCGGCATCGAAGGCGGCGCCCTCCGTCTGGCGAACGGCGGGCTGCGTGCGGTCCTGGAGTGCCCGACGCTGGCCTTCGGAATCAAAGGCGAGGCCGAGCAGCGGGCAGTCGTTGACGGTTGGGCCTCACTCCTCAACTCCCTCGAACATCCGGTCCAGATCCTGGTCAGAACCCGCGGGGTCGAGGCCCGGGCCAAAGACGAAGGGTCCGAGGAAGGCCCTACCCCGCTCGCCCTTCTTCGCGATTCCTACCGAGGGCTGATGGCAGGGCTCACCGCGAGCCGCCGGGTGGTCAGCCGCCGTTTTTTCGTCGTCCTGCCCTGGGACCCCTCCCCCCTCCCCTCGGTCGCCGGCCGCCTCTTCGG
>JRHI01001500.1_pt1 | contig 19261 bp, 15 predicted proteins | sample 215371 | NCBI WGS metagenome assembly JRHI01 (sample SAMN02929681, study PRJNA255918) | sediment metagenome | biome: cave system; feature: Ice Cave; material: Sediment; isolation source: sediment from deep within a dark volcanic ice cave with no known source of... ...
CACCGGGAGAGGGGCGGGGGGTGAGGGTCCTCGCCCGCGCACCGCTGGGCGCCCGCTGGCCACGCCCGCTGGGCACGGCGGGGGTGAGGGCCGAGGCAGCCGTCAACCCGAATCCGTATTACTCCTCGTGCTTGGCGGCGTGGGCGATCCGCTGCTTGAGGTCTTCGCGCTGGGCGAGGAGGTCGTCCAGGCGCTGCTCAATCTGGTGCAAGATGTCCGGCCGGGGACGCTTCACGTATTCGTCCCGGAGCTCGATGATCATTTGCGCGATCCGCGCAATGGTGCGCACCGTGTGGACTGGGTCGTCTTCGCGCGACGGGACTGAGTAGCCGCTCATTCAACCGACTCCTGACTCTCGTCGAGGGTCGTCAACACCCGACGCGTCTCACGTTCCCGTCCTGCCTGTCTCGGACTCGGCGAGCACCGGTGCGGATCCCGGTTGGTTCAGCAGGCCCAGCAGCTCGGTCTCGCCGATGATCGGAACCCCAAGCTCGCGAGCCCGATCAGCCTTGCTGCCCGGTTCCTCGCCCGCGACGACGAACGACGTCTTTTTCGACACCGCACCGGCCACCGCGGCCCCGGCCCGTCTCAGCCGCTCCTCGGCCTGGGGCCGGCTCATCGTCTCCAGGCGCCCCGTCAGGACGAAGGTCTTGCCGGCCAGGTGCGCTACGCCGTTCCGCGTGGCATCGCCATCCTCGGCCAGCCGCACGCCCGCCGCGCGAAGCCCCGCTATGATGGCACGGTTTCGCGGCTCTTGGAAGAATTCATAGACGCTTGTCGCGAGGATCTCGCCGATACCCCCGACCGCGTTGATCTCAGCCAGCGAAGCATCCATCAGGCGATCGATGGCTCCGAACCGGTCGGCCAGCAGCGCGGCGGTCCGTTCGCCGATATGGCGGATCCCGAGGCCGTTGATCAATCTGGCGAGGGGGCGGGACCTGCTCTGCTCGACGCCGGCTCGCAGGTTGGCCGCGCTCTTCTCACCCAGCCCTTCGAGCTGCGCCACGGCGTCCCAATCAAGACGGTACAAGTCCGCCACGTCGTTGATCCAACCCAGGTCGACGAAGCGATCGGTGATCTTCTCGCCCAGCCCGGCGATGTCCATCGCGGTGCGGGACACGAAGTGGTGGAGGTGCTCTTTCAACTGCGCCGGGCAGGCCGCGTTCGTGCAATAGCGCATGGCCTGGTCCGGGTCGCGGTGCGTCGGCGACCCGCAGGAGGGACAATGCTGGGGCATCAGGAAGGGCCGCTCGGCTCCCGTCCGGCGCTCGGCAATGACCTTGACGATCTGGGGAATGACGTCGCCCGCCCGCTGGACGATGACTGTGTCGCCGATGCGGATGTCCTTCCGCGCGATTTCGTCTTCGTTGTGGAGTGTCGCCCGCTTGACGACGACGCCGCCGATGTTGACCGGCGTCAGATGGGCCAGCGGATTGAGCGTCCCCGTGCGACCGACGTTGACGACGATGTCCTCGACGACCGCGGTCTTTTGGATCGCGGGGAACTTGTAGGCGGTCGCCCAGCGGGGCTCCCGCGCGACGAACCCGATCTCCTCCTGGAGCCGGATCTCGTCGACCTTGACGACGACCCCGTCGATCTCATAATCGAGACCCTCGCGGTGGTCTTGCCACCAGGCACAGCTCGCCCAGACCTCGTCGATCGTCGAGACCCGCGTCGCGGACGGGGTCGGCATGAACCCGAACGATCGCAGCAGCGCCAGCGATTCCCAATGCGTCGGGGGTTCGGGCGCTCCCCGCAGGTATCCGATGCCGTAGACCAGGAGGCGCAGCGGCCGCGACGCCGTGATCCGCGGGTCAAGCTGCCGGAGCGAGCCTGCGGCGGAGTTCCGCGGGTTCATGAAGGGTTCGCCGCCCTCCGCCAGGATCCGAGCGTTCAGACGCTCGAAGTCCGGTTTCCGCATGTACACCTCGCCCCGCACCTCGATGGCCATTGGCAGGGGGGCATCATCCGGCCGCTCGAGGCGGAGCGGGATGGTCTTGATCGTCCGGAGGTTGGACGTGATGTTTTCGCCGACGAAGCCGTTACCGCGCGTCGCGCCGTGATCGAAGACCCCGTCGACGTAGGTCAGCGCGACGGCCAGCCCGTCGATCTTCGGCTCCGTGACGAATCCAAGCGGCGCACCGCCGGCGAAGCGCGCCGCGCGCTGCGCCCAGGCGCGGAGGTCGTCCTCGGAGAAGACGTTGCTGAGCGACAGCATGGGAACCGGATGCTGGACCTTCGCAAACGCCGTTTGCGGCGTGGTCCCGACGCGCTGCGTCGGGGAGTCGGGCGTGACCAGCTCGGGGTGCGTCGCTTCCAGCTCGCGCAGACGGCGCAGGGCATCGTCGTAGTCGGCATCGGAGACGGTGGGTTGATCGAGGACGTAATATTCGTAGTTCCAGCGGTCGATGTCGCGCCGGAGCGCGTCGATCTCTCGTGCTGGGTCGGTCTCCGCCATGCCGCGCGACGCTCCTGGACGAACGGTTGAACTTGCGGACAATTCAGTGAACGTACGCCTTGTCGGAAGATTCTAACATAGGCAGGGAGCCCGGTCCGACCGTTCCTCCGGAGACGGCGGGCTCCCTTGGAGCGACGCGTGAGCCTACCGCACGATGACGACGACCACCCGACCGACGAGCGCCCGGCAGGGAGCGGCGATGCCGAGGACCACGCCGGGCGGTATGGGTTTTTGATCCAACGGGCGGTGGCGTTCGTGCGCGCCCAGGGGGGGGCGGTTCACGAGGATGCACTGATCGCGTACGTATTTGGGGGCGGCACGGCGACGCTGTGGCAACCTTTCCTCCGGCAGGTGCTGACCAAGGAGTCCGGTCTCGTCCTGCGCGCCGATCGGACGTGGGCGCTGCCGGCATCTTCGTCCTCGGCGCAGCCTGGCGTTCTCGGCGAATTCGTTGCCATCGACGTGGAGACGACCGGACTGCGACCGCTCCAGCAACGCATCATCGAGATCGCGGCGATTCGTTTTCGAGACGGTGTCGAGGTTGAACGCTTCGAGACGTTTTGCAACCCGGAAAAGCGCATTCCCAAGTACATCGCCGATCTGACCGGGATCACCGACGAGCACGTCGCCGAGGCGCCTCGTTTCGCGGCATGCGCGGAGGCGCTGGAGCGATTCCTCGACGCGGCGACGATCGTCGGGCACAATGTCGGGTTCGACCTTGGGTTCCTCAACGCGGAGCTCAAGCGGCTCGGCCGGCCGCCCCTCGTCAATGACCGAATCGACGTCATGGCGCTCGCGATGAAGCTTCTGCCCGCGCTGCGCCGGCCCAGTCTCGACAAGGTCGCGCTGGCGGTCGGCCTGAACCCCCGGCACATCCATCGGGCGGGGATTGATGCGCAACTCGCGGCCGAGGTCGCGCTCCGTCTTGCCGAGCGTGCGCGGGACGCCGGTCTCGGCTCGTCTGACCAGCTGAAGACGCTCTCCGCGGCGTCCGAGCGACGGCCGAAGGACGGTGTGGGGCGCGGGCGGGCGGTGCTCGATCGCTCGCTGCTGGCCGATATTCCGAAGCGGCCGGGCGTCTACATCATGCGCGATGCGTCTGATCGCGTGATCTACGTTGGCAAGGCAAAGAACCTGCGGGACCGAGTTGGGTCCTACTACTCCCAGCCGCTGGGCTACACGCGCAAGATGGACGGCTTGCTGGAGTCGCTGGTCCGCATCGACGTCGAGGTCACCGGCTGCGAGCTTGAGGCCCTGTTGCTCGAGTCTCAACTGATCAAGCGGTATCAGCCTCGGTACAACTCGGCGCTGCGCTCGTTCGAGCAATATCCCTTCATTCGCGTCGACGTCGCCAATCCTTGGCCGCGCATCACCCTCGCGAGATCCCGCAAGGACGACGGGGCGCGGTACTTCGGCCCCTTTCGGAACAAGGGGGCCGCGCGAGTGGCTGTGGACCTGATCAACGCGAACTACCCGCTCAGGACGTGCCCGCGCTCCTTCAAGGACTCGCGGAGTTACGGCGCGCCCTGCATCCAGCTCGATCTTGGGCGTTGTCTCGGTCCCTGTGTCGGCCGTGCCGACCGTGATACCTACATGGCGCTGGTCCGCCAGGTCATTCGCTTCCTGGACGGTGACGACGAGGTGCTCTTTGAGCGGATTTGGCAGGGGCTGGAGGCGGCGGCGCAGCGCCTCGATTTTGAGCGTGCCCGGCGGTTGCGCAACGATCTTCAGCAGCTTCGGTTGGTGGTGTCGTCGCAGTCGGCGATCCGCCGGGCGACCGAGCGACACACGCTCGTGCTTGTGTTGCCGTCGGCCGCGCCCAACGCGGCCGAGGTGCTCCTTGTGGTGCGCGGCCGGATCTGGGCGCGGGTGCGGAGCCACCGGGACGAGGGACCCAGCGCCCTGGCGGGGTGCCTGGAGCGCTCGTGGCTGCGGATGGCGGCCTCTGGCGTCGCGCCGATCGACCACGAGGCCGTCGACGAAGCCAATATCCTCAATCGATGGCTGTTCAAGAACGCAAACCATCCCGCCATTCTGCCGATCAAGGACTCGGCCGAGCTCGATTGGATGAACCTGGCCGTGCGCGCGCACTCATTGACCGACGAGGAGCTTGCCGCCGACGCGCGCAACATGGACGACGAGGAGATCGGCGACCACGGCGAGGGCAACCCGTGGCCGATCGACTGCGCGCCGATTGCGATCACGTCGCAGGCGCCCCACGATCATTTCAAGCTCCTCCCCATTCCCCACCCCGACCACGACGTCGACGCCGGTCGGTAGGCGAAGCTTCTCCGACCGGCGCGCTCACGCGTACGTTGAGGGGATAGGTCATAGGCTCCGGTTCGCATGCACTCCTCCCACCCCGCCCCGGTGTCACATTGCGAGCTCGGTGGCACTCGTCTCCAGCGGTCGGTGGCACTCCTGTGGGGTGGGTATCGGCGGCACCTTCGCCCCGGCGGGGGCCTCACGCCGACGAACGGTGAAGGCCGCGCCGGCGCGCGCGCCAGCGGCCGGCTATCCACACCCGGGGGGGCGGGGGCATCTCGGCCGACCGAGGCACGGGCACGGCCCCCACGCCCCGAGGTCGCTCAGGTACGGGCCGACGAACGGGCCGACGATCGTGTGAAACGCGCAATCGCGGACGTCGCTGTCGGCGTTGCCGGAGCCCGAGATGTAGGTCCCGTCACCCAGGTCGAAGAGGACGGTCAGCAGGCGGCCCGTCGCCTGGCCGACGACCGGAATGTTGCCATTGGTCGTCTTCAGCGCGCCGTCCATCCGCCCATTGGGGTCGAAGGTCAGCTCCAGGTCCCCGCCCAGTTCCAGACCGGCGCTCGGTCCGTGGTAGACCTCCGCGAAGAAGGCGAAGCTGCATTGGTTCGGTCCGCGCCTGACGGGATGGGCCGGGCCGGGGAGGTCCTTCGCCTGGACGGCCGCGGGGGTTGCGTCGTGGGCGGCGGCCCGACGCGCGCCGGCGGCGGTCAGCACGGCACCGGCGAGACCGCCCGCGCCGACCCGGCGCACCGCCGTGCGGCGCGAGATGGCGCGACCCAGCGCCCTGGAAACGTCGTCGAAGCGGCCGGCATCCATTGTTCCCTCCTGTGTGCTCGCTGGGGGACCCCGGTGCGGTTCACGACGAACACCACGCGGGTTTCGGTGCTGAGGATACGGAACCCGTCGACGAATGGATCACGGGACCCCGCCCGCGCCGACCTACGACCGCAGCGGTCCGAAGACGAACGCTTGGCCTGTACGGGCATCTCGGCCCGGGCGAAGCGAGGCCGCAGGCGCCGGGACACTTGATCGAGTTCGCCCGTCCAGGCGCTGCCGGCCGTCGTCTCCATGCGCCCCTCCCTGCCGATCATCACCTCGGCGAGCTCTCAAGTCTACAAAACATCCACCGCTGGAATACTAGAGCATGTTATGCGGCTTGAGTCTCGATACTAGATAATGGAAAGATGATCTATCGCAGGAGACCGACGGGCGATCATCCGCGTCGTCACCAGTCTACCCTGGCGTATTGACAACGACCGGTCTCAGTCGTACCATGTTCTCATAAAGCACATAAGTACCACATATGTTCACAATGTGAACGAGGGGCGATGATGGACTTTGAACGAGCTGCCGAGCCCGGCTCGGTGCTATCGGTCGAGAAGGCGCTCTCCATCGCAGAACTTCTGTTGCAGTCGTCTTCGCCCTTGAGCGCCAGGGACGTCGCGGATCGAGTCGCTATCAACCGAACGACCACACACCGGCTGCTCAATACACTCATCCGACGAGGCTGGGCGGAGCGGTCACCAGACGGCGGCTACCAGCTCTCGGTCAAGGTTCTGGCCATGGCTCACGTCGCGACCCAACTTCGGGACTTTCTCTCCGAAATTCGACCGTCGCTCCTGCACCTATCCGAGTTGTCGCGAGAGACCGTCCACGTCGGCATTCTCGATGGGTATGACGTCATCCACATCGACAAGATCGAGAGTCTCGAGCGCGTTGGGGTTTCTTCCCGCATCGGTGCGCGCGGCGTCACCCATCAGACGAGCTTAGGGAGAGCTCTCTTGGCAGCTCAGACTGACGATTTTGTGACTGACTACATCGCACAAGGAGTCTCCCGCGAGCCGCCGTTCAAGGTGCAGTCACCCGAATCGGTGGTGCGCACGGTTGAACGAACGCGTGAACTTGGGTTCAGCACGGACGACGAGGAGGACTCGATCGGAGTCCGTTGTCTGGGTGTCGCGGTACGCGGCACGGGGGGCGTGCCGCTCTTCGCCATCAGCCTGACCGGTCCGTCCCCCCGATTCACCCGCGAGGTCTGCACCCAACTCGCACCTGATCTGTGCCGAGTGGCCGCCAAGCTGTCAACGCGCTTCGGATGGAACCGACCTGTCGCACAGGACTCCTTGGAAAGGAAGATTGGCGATGCCGCCAACGCCTGATACCGACCCGGAGGAGCGCCTCGTCGGTGTGCTGCGCGATCGGCTCTACACCGGCGTGGTCTCGGATGTGCTCGATAGCCAGGGCTACCTCACCCAGGCGATGAGCGCCCGCCTGCGGCCCATCGCGCCGACCATGCGCATCGTCGGCAAGGCCAACACGGTACTAACTGCTGACATCTACCAGCGACCCGCGGATCCGTACCGCGACGAGATCGCCGCGGTCGACTCCCTGAAGCCGGGCGAGGTCATGGTGGCCTCCGTGGGTGGCTCCGAGCGGACATGCTTCTGGGGCGAGCTGCTCTCCACCGCCGCTACCGCCCGGGGCGCGGTCGGCTGCCTCGTCGACGGCCACATCCGCGACTCGCGGCAGATCATCGAGATGGGCTTCCCGGTCTTCTGCACCGGCTTCCGGCCCGTCGACTCTTCCTCGCGCTCGACGGTGATCGAGCACGGCATGCCGGTGCTCTGCGGCGACGTGCTTGTCCACCCGGGCGACGTCGTGTTCGGCGATGTTGACGGCGTGGTCGTGATCCCACGCGCGCTCCTCGAATCCACTGTCACGCTCGCGCTGGAAAAAGTCGAGCGAGAGAACCAGAGCCGGGACATGCTCCGGCAGGGAGCCCTCCTCCGAGACGTCTACGACAAGTTCGGGGTTCTTTAGGGCTCGGGAGCGATTGGATGTCCTTCCGTATTGGGATCGACACGGGCGGTACGTTCACGGACCTCGTCGGCTTCGACGAGGCGACCGGTACCTACGTGTTCGCCAAGCAGCCCTCGACGCCGAGTGAGCCGTCGACGGCGCTCGGCCTGGCCTTGGCGGATGTGGAGGCGGGCTCGCGCGGGCTGACGAGCCTGGTGCTCGGCACCACCGTGGCGACCAACGCCGTGCTGCAAAGACGTGGGGCACGTCTGCTCTTCGTGACGACCAAGGGGTTTGAGGACGTGCCATTCATCGGCCGCCTCGACAAGGAGGAGCTCTACAACCTCAACTGGAAGAAGCCCAGCCCGCTCGTCAGCCGGCCCGACTGCTTCGGCATTGCCGAGCGGGTCGGGTACGACGGCGAGATCCTCTTGCCACTGGAGCCTGCCGAACTCGATCGGCTCGTCGAGTTCGTCCGCACGCGCCGTGCAGCCGATGGCGGCCTCTCGGTCGCGGTCTCTCTGCTCTACTCCTACCTCGCCCCGGCTCATGAACGGTTGATCAAGCAGGTGCTGCAGGGCGCCTTCTCCGACCTGCCCATCTCGGTTTCGCACGACGTTGCACCGACCTGGCGCGAGTACGAACGCGGCAGCACCGTCATTGGAGACGCCTACATCAAACCGGTCATCAGGGGCTACGTCTCAGGTGTGGCGCGAACGCTCGCCGCGGCGAACATCACGGCACCGGCCAGCATGCTCAAGTCGAACGGTGGGCACCTCCGTCTCGAGTCGGCGGACGCCCAGCCAGCGCAGTTCCTGCTTTCGGGTCTCGCCGGCGGCATCGTCGCGGCCCGCCACTACGCGCGGGAAGCGGGGGCCGAGAACGCCTTCTCGCTCGACATGGGAGGGACCAGCGCCGATATCGGGACGATCCATGGCGGGCGAGAGCGCTACCTGAGCGAGTTCCAGGTAGGGTTTGGCATCCCGATCGCCGTGCCGTGCGTCGACGTCGCGACGCTCGGCGCCGGTGGCGGGAGCATCGCCTGGATCGACAGAGGGGGGCTGCTGCAAGTTGGCCCCCGCAGCGCCGGCGCGGAGCCTGGCCCGATCTGCTACGGCGCCGGCGGCCTGGAACCGACGACGACCGACGCCAACCTCGCGCTGGGCCGCTTGAACCCCGACTTCTTCCTCGGCGGCAGAGTCCCCCTCGACCCACGGGCAGCCCTCCCAGCCCTCGCCGCGATTGGTCGCTTCCTGGGGTCCGCCGAGGAGCAGGCGGTCGATACCGCGGCGCTCGCCATCGTCGACACGGCGAACGAGAACATGGCCAACCAGATCAAGCTGATCTCCGTCGACCGCGGGCTCGATCCGCGGGAATTCGCGCTGATCGCGTTCGGGGGCGCCGGGCCGGTTCATGCCACCGCCTGCGCCCGGCTGCTCGGGATCGAGCGGGTGCTGATTCCGCCCCATCCCGGCCTGAGCTCGGCCTTCGGCGCGCTCGCCGCCAATTGGCGGGTCGACCGGGCGTGGACCGTCTTCGCGCGCTCAACGCATCTGGACGCGAGCGCGATCGCCGCTCGTCTCGACGAACTGACGCGAGAGGCGGTCGCCGAGCTCCGCGGCGATGGCTTCGCCGGCGAGCCGGTGGTGCTTCGAAGCGTCGACATGCGCTACGTCGGGCAGAACTACGAACGCGAGGTGCCGTTGCCGGAGGGGGCGTTCTCCCATGCGGTGGCCGCCTCAATGATCGGGCGGTTCGCGACGGCGCATGACGAGTTCTATGGTTTCTCGCTGGATGATGAGCCGGTGGAATTCGTCAACCTGCGCGTCTCGGCGATTGGCCCTTCGACCCTCGCCTCATCGCCGGGGCTGCCGGATCGCAACGCCGAGCCGCGGGAGGATCATCGTCGGCTCGTCTCGTTCCGGCAAGCCGGCCGGATCGAAACCTCGATCTACCGGCGGGAGATGCTTCCGGCCGGCTTCGTTCTGGTGGGTCCCACGATCATCGAAGAAGCAGACTCGACCACCGTCGTTGCGTCGGGCGAGCGGCTGACCGTGCTGCCCGCGGGGCTGCTCGAGATCAGGATCGGCGCATGAGCGCCGCCGCGTGCGGGCGGCTGTTCCGTCCTGCGCTGACATGGAGAACGGCCGATGCCCATTGACACCGTGACCCTAAACATCGTTCACAACGCCCTGACCAACATCGCCTCGGAGATGGCGCTGATCATGCTGAAGACGTCGTATTCGACGATCTTCAACGAGGGGCTGGACTTCACCACCGTTTTGCTGGACAAGAACGGCGATCTGATCGCGGAGAAGAACTACACGCCCTCGATGATGGGCGCGATTCCGCACACGGTGAAGTGGGCGGTCGAGGAGAAGGGGATCGATCACTTCCATCCCGGCGACGTGCTGGTCCACAACGACTGCTACCGGGGCGGCTGCCATCTTCCCGAGCACATGATGATGCGGCCGATGTTCGTCGCCGGCCAGCTCTTTGGGTTCGCCGGGAATATCGGTCACCTCGCGGAGATCGGTGGGAAGGCGCCGGGATCGTTCGCGGCTGACGCGACCGACATCTACCAGGAAGGCCTCCGACTCCCGCCCGTCAAATTGCTCAATCGCGGTGAATACGTCGAGGATGTCTGGCGCATCGTGCTCGCCAATCATCGCACGCCACGGAATACCTGGGGCGACTTCCACGCGATGATCGGCTCGCTTCAGACTGCCGAGCGTCGCGTTCAGGAGCTGAGCCGCCGCTACGAGCTCCCGCTCATCCAGCAGGCGACCGCGGAGTTGATGGACTACTCGGAGCGCCGCCTGCGCGCGGAGATCGCGGAGCTCCCGGACGGCGAATACCCGGCCAGCATGCTCGTCGAGGACGACGGGGTCTCCGCCGATCCGTTCGAGGTTCGAGTCAACATCGTGATCCGTGGCGACGAAGTGATCGCCGATTTCACCGGCACCAGCCCACAGGTGCGAGGACCCATGAACTGCACCGTGGTCGTAGTCGCGGCGGCGGTCTATAACGCGATCTTCTCGGTGACCGACCCGCACTCGCTCATTCCGCGGAACTCCGGGTGCTACCGGCCGATCAAGTTTATCGCCCCGGCCGGTTCGGTCGTCAACGTGGTCCATCCAGGCCCCTGCGTCGGGGGCAACACCGATCTCCAGCCGAAGCTGATCGATTTGGTGCTCAAGGCGCTGAGCCTCGCGGTGCCAGACCGCGTCGCGGCGGCAAGCGGGGGATCTTCGAGCAATTTCCTCTTTGGTGGGGTCCATCCGGTCACCGGCGCCTACTACACGAACTACCACTTCGATGGTCACGGCACGGGCGGGACGCGAGTCAAGGACGGCAACGACGCCGAGATCACGCGCCACTCGAACTGCCGCAACACGCCGATCGAGGTCTTCGAGGGCCGGTATCCATTCCGGACACTCGAATATCGGCTCGTCGCCGACTCCGGCGGAGCCGGCGAGCACCGGGGCGGGATGTCCACCACCCGAACGCTCGAAGTCCTGGCCGACGAGATCACGCTGAGCTGCCTCTTCGATCGCTCCAAAATTCCGGGATGGGGATTGTTCGGTGGGAAGTCTGGCGGATTGAGCCAACTCGCGGTTAAGCGCAAGGGCGATGACCGCTTTCGGTCGTTTGTCGAGGCGTTCAACACCGTCTCGCCGTCGAAGTTCACGAACGTCCTGCTCCATCGTGGCGATCTCGTCCGCTACGTCACGCCGGGAGGTGGCGGCTACGGCGATCCCTTCATCCGTGACCCGGAGCTCGTCCTGAATGACGTGCGCAATGGCTGGGTCAGCACCGAGGCTGCCAAGCGCGAGTACGGCATCGCGATCGCCTGGGACGCGGGGAATCCGACGCTCGCTCGAGCGGAGACGGAGCGGCTCCGGCGGCCCGGAAGCGGGAGCGTGGCCAGTGGGTGAGTGGCGCGAGATCAAGCGAAGTTGGCACGACACAGGGCTGACCAACTGCGCGCTCTGCGGGCGGCTGGTGCCGCGGAAGGTCTGGCTGGTCGAAATCGAGGGGGAGCAGCTCCCCTTCTGCAACGAGGAGTGCGAAGAGCTCTATCGTTCCTACTGGCTGCCGAAGTACGGGAAACGGCAGCCGGGTCACGCGGGAGCAAGCGAGCCGCCGGCAACCTAACTCGACGGTCGAGGATCCGGCGGCAACGCGCCAGCACAGAGGAGTGGGGCGATGGAATTCGCGGACCGTGCTTCCTTCTACTGGGGCAATCTCACCTGGGATGAGCTCAAGGCAGCGCGCGATCGAAAGCCGGTCGTGATTCAGCCGATCGGAGCGACCGAGCAACACGGCTTTCACCTGCCGCTCAACACGGACAACTTCATCGTGACCCGGCTGTGCGACGCCGCGGGGCGGTTAGCGCCCGACGAGCTCCTGGTCCTGCCGGTGATTCCCTACGCCTTCAACGCTCACCACCTGGACTTCCCCGGCGTCGTCGCGATCCGCTGGGACCACGTCATCACCTACCTGATCGACGTCGTGACCAGCGTCGCCTCGCACGGATTTGACCGCTTTATCTTCATCAGCGGTCACGGCTGCAACCCGCCCTACCTGGCGGTCGCCGCGAACGAGGTCAACACGCGAACCGGCGCACTGTGTGCCTCGCTGCTTTGGACCGTGCTGGCGGACAACGTGGGCGAGGTGCGGGAGTCGGTGATCCCCGGCGGCATGGCGCACGCTTGCGAGCTCGAGACCGCGGTCGTCCAGTATCTGGACCCGGCGCGCGTGCGGACCGATCGAATCGTGGACGAGGAGCGCTTCGTCCAGGGTCGATATTTGCAGATGGATCTCGCCCACGGCACCGGCGTGCATTTGGGCGAGCACTGGTGGAGCAGCTTCTCGCGGTCGGGCGTCGCCGGCGCGGCGTCGAAGGGCAATCCGGAAAAGGGCCGACTGCTCTTCGGGCGCGCGGCGGAGAACCTCGTCGCGCTCGTCCGCGAGCTGCGTGCGCGGCCGGTACCGGCTGAGACCCGGGTGGATCTCCACTGATGGGCTGTGCCGCCTGCAGGGGGCGACCAGGATGAGCGACAGCGTTCCCGGCGCCACGGTCGCGCTTGACCGGCTCTCGCCGCATCTTGCGGGCGTGCTGGACCTGCAAGTTCAGCTCCTTCGCGAGCTCGTCGGCTGCGAAACGGTCAGCACGCCGAAGCCGGAGCCGCACTTTCGGAAGGAGGTCGCCCGCGCCCTCGATCGGGTCGAATCCTTCCTCACAGAGGCCGGGTGCGCGGTCCAGCGTTGGGATGCCCGCGATGGATTCCCCACGCTGCGAGCCGAGCGGCGGACCGGGGGCATCCGACCGACCATCGGGTTCAATGGCCACATCGATGTCGTGCCGATCGAAGACCTCCGCCGGTGGAGTTCCTCCCCATGGGGCGGCGAGCGCATCGGCGACCGCATCTACGGACGCGGCACATGCGACGCGAAGGGATCGGTGGTCGCACTCCTCGGGGCGCTCGACCTGCTGCGCCGGGCCGGCCTCGAGCCCTCGGTCAACCTGCTCCTACACATTGTGAGCGACGAGGAGGTCGCCGGTCCCTGTACTGACGAGCAGCTCGCTCGGGGGTACCCAGACGCGGTGATCGTCGGCGAACCGAGCTCGCTGGACGTCTGGATTGCCGAGCCTGGCCTGGAGCATCTGCGGATCGAGGTGCTAGGCATCGCGACGCACGCGCTCAATCGCTGGCGCTCGTTGCCAGATGTCCCCGGTTCCGAGAGTGGGGGCGTCAACGCGATCGACAAGGCGTTCATCGTCGCGGATGCCCTGCGCGACCTCGAGCGGGAGTGGACGAGCGACAAGCGGTACCCGCTCCTCCCGCCGGGGTTCAACACGATCAACCTGGGCGCCATGATCGGCGGCAAGAGCGGCGCGGCCGGAACGATCAACGCGGAGGCCGGACCGGGCAGCGTTCCCGACCGGTGCGCCCTCGAGTACAACATCTGGTACTACCCGGGCGAATCCCTCGAATCGATCAAGGCAGAGCTCGAAGCCCGCGTGCTCGCGCGGTGCGAGCACGATTGGTGGCTGCGGGACCACCCACCCCTGTTCATCTGGGCGCTGCGGGGCCTGACGAATCCGCCGGCTGAAACGGAAGCCGGCCATCCCCTGGCGGCGGCGCTGCTGGACGCTTCCCGGCAACTTGAGCCCGACGCACAGGCCACGGCAATGCAGGGAGCTTCGCTGCTCCCCTGGTACACGCGCCGCGGCATTCCGGGGGTCATCTTCGGCCCTGGAAACGTCGGACAGGCCCACGGCGTCGATGAGTTCATCGACGTGAACAGCTTGCGGGATACGACTCTGGCGCTGACGCGCGCCCTGGTCGACGCGCGGCTGAAGGAGGTTCCTGGCAGATCACGATGACAACCGCCTGGGGGTCGGATTGATGAATCGGCTCTTCGCTCGAACGTCAGACCCGTGCGATCAGCCCGACGGCTGGAAAGGTGTAGAGACTGATGGGCAATGACGGCAAAGATTCTGGGAATCGCTCCCGACTCAATCCGACGCGCCGCGATTTTCTCAAGTACACGGCGCTCGCGGGTGCCGGCGCGGGTCTCGCGATGATCGGCGGGCCGGCGGCTCGACCCGCCGCCGCCCAGTCGGCAACACCGACCGCGGGCGGCTCGCTCAAGGTCGCGGTGGCGGCCGAGCTGAAGGTGCTCGATCCCCACATCACGACGCTCGCTGCCTACGCCACCACCATGCGGTTCACGATCTTTGAGACACTGATCGAGGCGGACGAGACGGGCAAATACATTCCCGCCCTTGCCGACTCGTGGCAGCTCGCGAGCGACGGCCTCTCGCTGACGCTCAACCTGGCCAAGGGCGTGAAGTTCCACAATGGCAAGGCTTTCACCGCCCAGGATGTCGCCTTCACCATCAAGCGTCTCAAGGATCCGAGCCTCGCTTCGCAGTTCGCGCCGCAGGTCAAGAGCGTAACCGGTGTGGAGACGCCTGACGATCACACCGTTGTGCTCAAGTTCGCCGCGCCGACGCCCGCCGTCCTCGACTACCTGCTCAATGTCCAGATCGTGACCGAGCAGGACATCGACAAGATCGGCCAGAAGCCGATCGGAACCGGCCCCTTCGAGTTCGTCGAGTGGGTGCTGAACGACCACATCACAGTCAAGAAGTTTGCAGGGTATCGTCAGGCCGGCCTCCCGTACCTGGATCAGGTGGTCTTCAAGCCGGTTCTGGACGCCGACACGCGGCTCTCCAACCTTCAGGCGGGCAGTTTCGACCTCATCGAGCAGCCGGCGCCGAAGGACGCGGGGCGGATCAAGGGCGACGCGAAGCTGCAGCTCATCGTCACCCCGCCGACGTCCAAGTACGACAACTTCCAGATCAACACGCAGAACCCGATCGTGGCGGATCCGAAGGTGCGCCAGGCGCTGAACTTCGCGTTCGACCGCGAGTCCTACGTGCGCGACATCCTCTACGGCTTCGGGTCGCCGGCGATCTCGCCCTTCCCGGCCAACAACTGGGCGTACGACGCGGCGGTCGTCGAGCCGTCCATGAAGTTTGACCTGGACAAGGCGAGCAAATTGCTCGAGCAAGCGGGGCACGCCGGTGGCAAGGGGCTCGATGGGCTCGAGTTCCTGAGCCCCCTCGGCTATCCCGAGCTCAAGCAGGCGGCGATTCTGCTCCAGGCCAACCTGAGCTCGATCGGCGTGAACGCCACCGTCAAGGAGTTGGAGATCGCGGCCTGGGTCGATCGGATCGCGACCAAACCCGATTACGTCGTGACGACCGACACCTACGGCTATGGCGATAGTGACCCCGCTACCTTCTTCACGCGAGACAATCTCAATCCAGACACCAACATCCATCAATTCAAGAACGACGAGTACAAGAAGCTCGTCGAGCAGGGCGCGACCACCGTCGATCAGGCGCAGCGCAAGCAGATCTACTCCAAGATCCAGCAGATCCTGATGGATCAGATGCCCGGGTTCTTGATCGCGCACCGGCAGGACTTCTTCGCGGCGAAAAAGTCGGTCCAGGGCTTCAACCCCGGTCCGCTGATCCGCCACCACTACGAGAAGACCTGGTTCGGCTAGCACGTCGTCTCGTCAGATGGTGACGGGTCAGCAACGACCCGTCACCATCCGGCGCTCGGGAGACGGGCCGCTCGCGGAGGGAAGTGTTGGGGACGTACCTGATCAGGCGCATCGCCGGCCTGATGCCGGTCCTGTTCGTCATCTCGATCGTGACGTTCTTGACCACGGCGCTCGTCCGCGGCGACGCCGCCTCGGTCCTGCTTGGCCCGACGGCCACCCCCGAACGGGCCGCCGCAGTGCGCCATCGGTTCGGCCTCGATCAGCCCCTACCGATTCGCTACCTGAAGTGGGTGGGCCAGGTGCTGCGGGGCAACCTGGGCAACTCGGTGCTGAATAGGCAGTCGGTCACGTCACTGGTGAGCGGGGCGATCCGCGTCACGCTTGAGCAGATCGTCTTTGCGATGGCATTCGCGATCGTGGTCGCGCTCGTGATCGGCATCGCGGCCGCGCTCGGCCGGGGCACCTGGCTCGACCATGGCCTGATGACGCTCGCGCTGATCGGCACCTCCGTGCCGACCTTCTGGCTCGGGTTGGTGATGGTCTATCTGTTTGCGGTGAAGTGGAACATCCTTCCGGCTTCCGGGTTCATCCCATTCACGGCAGATCCCTTTGGAAACCTGAAGTCGATGGTGCTTCCTTCGGTCGCGCTCGGCGTCTATCTGGCCGGGCCGCTCGCTCGGTTCATCCGGTCCAGCCTCCTCGAGACGTTGCTCCAGCCGTATGTGGTGACCGCGCGGGCAAAGGGGTTGAGCGAACAACGGGTCGTGCGCGGTCACGCGCTGAAGAACGCGCTGATCCCCTCGGTCACCTTTGCCGGTTTGCAGATCGGGGGCTTACTGGGTGGGGCGATCGTGACCGAGGTCGTGTTCGGGCTACCGGGAATGGGGTCACTGGCGCTGAACGGCATCCTGAATCGAGATTTCCCGGTCGTGCAAGGGGTGGTGCTGATCGTCGCCTGTGGCTACGTTCTGATCAACATCCTGATCGACATCATCTATGTGATCCTCGATCCCCGGATCAGCTTCGTCTCCGCATCATGACCGACCGCGCCGAGATTGATGCCACGACGTACCCGCCTTCGGACCGGCGATCGAGACGCCGGCCGGTCCCGCGATCGTTGAGCACTGCGGGTGCGGTCTTCCGGCGGCAGCCAGTCGGTTTGGTTATCGTCGTCGCGGTGATCCTCGGCGGACTCCTCGCCCCGTGGCTCGCCCCCTACAAGCCGGCCGCCGTCCACATGCGGGATCGCCTTCAGGGACCAAGTGCGAAGTACCTGCTGGGCACCGATGAGTTTGGGCGCGATCTCCTGAGCCGGCTGCTGTTCGGGGCGCGGATCGCCATCCAGGCCGGCCTCATCGCGGTCGGGATCGCGATGGTCGGCGGCGTCTTCATCGGGTTGCTCGCGGGCTATTTCGGTGGGGCGATCGACTTCACGCTGTCTCGGCTCGTCGAGGGGCTGCAGGCCTTTCCGGTCGTGCTGCTCGCGATCGCGATCACGGCGGTGACCGGGCCGTCCGTCCGCCACGCGATGATGGCCATCGGGATCGCGACGATCCCCGACTTCGCCCGGATCACGCGGGGCGTCGTGCTGCCGACGAAGGAGCAGTCGTTCGTCGAGGCGGCTCGGGTGATCGGCTGCCGCAGCTCGCGCATTCTGCGCACGGCGATTCTGCCGAACTGCCTCCCGGCGCTGACCGTCCTCTTCTCGTTCAGCGTCGCGAACGCGATCCTCTACGAGTCGGCGTTGAGCTTTCTCGGTCTGGGAGCGCAGCCCCCGCAGCCGTCGTGGGGCACCATGCTCGCAAGCGCCAAGAGCTTCATGTTCGACCACCCCGAGTACACCGTGGTCGTCGGTCTGACGCTCTCCCTGACCATCATCGCGTTCAATCTCGTGGGCGACGCGATCCGCGAGGTGACGGATCCCCTGACGCGACGAAGGCTGTAGCTCGGCGGCCCTCTCAGCCGATTGGAGGACTTCGTGAAGATCACCGATGTCGAAGCGATCATCCTGCGCCAACCGACGATGGACGTCTCCAAAGCCGATGGGAGCCAGGATGCGCTCCTGATTCGCATTCGCACCGACGAGGGGATCACGGGGGTCGGCGAGGTCGATTCACTGCCGCCAGTGGTCAAGGCGATCGTTGACGCACCGCCGTCGCACGCCATTGCGAGCGGGCTCAAGCACCTGCTCATTGGGGAAAACCCGCTCGAGACCGACCGGCTCTGGGACAAGCTCTACCGGGGCTCCATCTACTACGGACGCCGCGGTCCGGCGATCCACGCGATCAGCGGCATCGACATCGCCCTTTGGGATATCAAGGGCAAGGCGCTCGGGCAGCCGATCTACCGTCTGCTCGGCGGCCCGTTTCGGACGTCGGTTCGCTGCTATGCCAGCACCCTGATGCCGGACACGCCGGAAGAGACGGGCGAGGTCGTCAGCGGTCTCGTCGACCGCGGCTTCACGGCCATCAAGCTGGGATGGGGGCCGTTCGGGCGAGACGCCGATCTCGATGTCGCCCTGCTCGCGGCGGCTCGGCGCGCCGCCGGCGATCGCGTCGAGCTCATGATGGACATCGGGCTGGGGTGGCCGGACGCCGATCACGCGATTCGCCAGGTGCGCCGGTTCGAGGAGTACCGGCCCTACTGGGTCGAGGAGCCACTGTGGCCGGACGACCTCGACGGGTATCGCAAGCTCGCCGACACGGTCGAGACCCGGATCGCCTGCGGCGAGGAGGAATCGACCCGCTGGGGCTTCCAAGAACTCATGGATCGCACTCGGGTCGACGTCGTCCAACCGGATGTCACACGCGTCGGCGGAATCAGCGAGTGCCTGCGCATCGCGCACATGGCGGACCTCCGCGGCGTCTCGACCGTGCTCCATTCGTGGAGCACGGGAATCATCAAGGCGGCGTCACTGCAGGTGCTGGCCGCGATGCCGCGCGCCACCTTCTTCGAATACTGCGTGCAGGAGACCGCGCTCAATCAACTGCTGACCGTCGAGCGATTCCCGGTCGTGGACGGCATCGTTACCGTTCCCGAGGGCCCGGGCCTGGGTATCGAGATCGACGACGAGGTCGTCCGGACGTACGCGGTGCTCGCATAGACGCGCGAAAGGCGAATTGGCTCAGCGGCGACGCACATGAGTTGCTTGCGTCGCACGCCTCGCCACGACCTGCTGGCTCTCCCGCGGAGTGGGTGAACGCGGAGTAAGGTCGGATGAGGCGCTCGGGGACGGCGCGGCGGTGCGGGACGAGCGGACGACCCACGCCATCGGCCGTCGTCGGCCAATGGCGGAAGCACAGGTAGCCGCTCCGGTTGAGGACACGCGTCAGCGCGTCAAGCGCGGCGAGCGACCGAGGCGAAACGCGGCACTCCGCGGGCGTGGCCACTGCCCGCGCCGCCGGTGTGGCATGCTGCGCGACGCCACGCCCAATGGCTGCGAACCCGGCGGCAGGCACCAGCATCATGACCAGGCCCCTGCGTCCTCTGGAGGACGGCTTGGAGACGCGGTCGACCATCGCTCGCCCCGCTCGGTTCCCAGCGATCATCGGCGGGTTGTGACCCCGCCCCAGGGATGAACAGGCAGCGGCCGGCGGCGAGCGGGACGGGGTGGGTGGGCCGACGGGTCAGCGCCGTCAGCGGCCC
>JRHI01001501.1_pt1 | contig 19229 bp, 20 predicted proteins | sample 215371 | NCBI WGS metagenome assembly JRHI01 (sample SAMN02929681, study PRJNA255918) | sediment metagenome | biome: cave system; feature: Ice Cave; material: Sediment; isolation source: sediment from deep within a dark volcanic ice cave with no known source of... ...
GGATTACATTCGGAGGGGGGTTTGAATTAGCTCTCGCTTGCGACCTGATCATTGCCGACAAGATGGCGCGCTTTTGTTTCCCTGAACTGCGTCTGGGACTCATCCCAGGATTCGGCGGCATCCCGCGTCTGAAGCGTGATCTGGGAAATGCCGTGGTCAGGGATTTGTTGCTCACCGGCCGCAGTTTCAATGCCACTAAGGCGCAGCAAATTGGGTTGGTCTGCCAAGTGGTCTCCGAGGGCGAGGCCTTGCGAGCGGCCCGCAACACAGCGGCCCAGATTGGAAAATTCGACCGCGAGACGGCCATTGTTGCCAAGCGCTTCATCAAACCGATTCCACACGAGGAATTGCAGCGCGAAATCGACATCTTCTGTGAACTCTTCTCCCGGCCAGCAGTCGAAGCCGGGCTGAAGAAATTTGTGGAGAGCACAAGCCCTCAGCCATATCTGCCGTAGCATGGAAGTAGTTTCAAACAGGATCAATATGCCTACCAACGATAAGACGCTCGACGAAATCTTGAATCTGGCCGCGACCCACTTCAAGGTTTCCCGTGAAAAACTCAATCCCGACGAGGATTTTTTCAAGGCTCTTGGTATCGACAGTTTGCAAACTCTCGATTTGCTGACGCGATTGGAACATCACTTCCGCGTCGAGTTGCCGGACTACGAACTGCAGGGCGTGACGGATTTCCGTACGCTGGCCAACAAAATACAGGCAAGGTTATGAGACGGAATCGTTTCAGGATTGCGGACTTCAAGTTAGAATTGAGACCCCTTAGGTAACCGGTTGATAACTAAGCTTTCTCCTCATCCCAGAATCGGTGTGGTGAAATAAGTCTTTGATGCTCGATCTCCAACAATACAGCTGCCTGGGTGGGGCTCTGCGCGACGCGGTTGACCGCTATGCCGGTGAGGTCTGTCTAATCGAAGCCGAGCGCGATCGCGAGAAACTCCGGCTCACTTACTCGGACTTCAAAGAGATCGCACATCCCCTGGCACGAGCTCTTGAGGATGCAGACTTCGATCCCAATGATCGGGCTGCCATCATCATGACCAATCAGTCGAAATGGCTGATTTCGGCGTATGCCATTTTCTACTGTGGTGGAGTGCTGGTTCCCCTCGATTACAAATTGACAGCGGTCGAGCACCTTCAACTTCTGGCGCATTGCAAGGCGAAGGTAGTGATCGTTGAGTATCACCTCTGGCGGGCGATTACGCAGTCTCCTGACTTCCGGAATATTAAGACCAAGATCGTGCTGGTAACGGAAGCGCCTCTCGGGACCGACCTTGCCGGCGGATTCCGCTGGGAAGACTTCAAACGCAATGGCGCACCCGACTTCGTGATGCGGCAAAAAGATGACGTAGCCTGCATCGTGTATTCGTCGGGCACGGGCGGACGCCCCAAGGGCTGCGTGCTCACTCATGAAAACTATCTGGAACAATGCCGTGCGCTGACTGCGTGGTATCCATTCTGGCCGGGCGTGCGGTATTTGAGTATTCTTCCCACGAACCACGCAATTGATTTTATGGTGGGCTTTATCGGGCCATTCGTATGCGGCGCCTGCGTGGTGCACCTGCGAACGCTCCGGCCGGAGTTTGTGCGCGACGCTTTCGTCCGCTACCGGATCACTTACGTGGCGCTAGTGCCGATGATTCTAAAGAATCTCGAGAGAGGCATGCGCGCCAAGTTTGATGAGCTGCCGTCGTGGAAGAGATTGTTTCTCGATCGCATGGTCGGATTGAACAAACTGCTCACCCGAACCCGGCCTAATGTAAAACTGAGCCGCAGGCTGCTGCCGGGGGTGCACCGCGGATTCGGAGGGGAATTACTTGCCTTGATCACGGGTGGGGCCTTCATGGAGCCTTCCACCATGCAGTTTTTCTATGACCTCGGACTTCCGGTGGTGAATGGCTATGGACTAACTGAAGGCGGAACCGCGCTGACACTGAACGACCTGAAACCGTTTCGAGCCGACACGGTTGGCAAGCCACTCCCAGGCGTCGAGTTGCGCATTCTCAATCCGGATGCAAATGGCGTCGGGGAAGTTGCTGCCCGCAGCAAGACGCTAATGTCCCACTACCTGGATGATCCCGACCTTACCCTCGAAACCATCGTCGATGGATGGCTGCTCACCGGCGATCTGGGACGGTTTGACGGAAGTGGACATCTGCAATTGTTTGGGCGCAAGAAGAACATGATCGTCACCGAAGGCGGGAAAAATATTTATCCCGAGGATGTTGAGACGATCTTCGCAGGGCTGGCGGTAAAAGAGTATTGCGTCTTCGCGGCAAACTACGTCTGGCCCCAAAAACAGCTGGGGAGGGAATTGCTTGTGATTGTGCTACGACTGGAACCGAGCCAGCAATTCGACAGCAAGTTGCTGGAGGATGTGGGCGCGCACAATCGGAGACTGCCGGACTTTAAACGCGTGGGCGGCTATCTGATCTGGGACAAAGATTTCCCGCGGACCGCGTCGATGAAAGTCAAACGCCAAGCCTTGGCGGAGGAAGTCGGTAAGTCCGTGGAGCGGAGCGCGGTCGTGTCGCTGTAACTCCGTAATGTTGCACTCGTGAGATCGCTGAGCTCTGCACAACAAATTGAAAGGGATTTGCTGCTGATACCAGAACCAGCGGCATACTAACGCGTGGAACAATTCTTTCTGGCCATCGTGAATCCTGCAGCCGGTGGCGGCAAGAGCCGCAGGCTGCTGGGCCCAGCTCTGGAGCGACTACGTGCGGGTGGCCTCACAATCAAAGTCAAGGAGACTCGCGGACCTGGCGATGCTGCGCGAATTGCGCGCGAGGCTTACCAGCAGGGCATCCGCCAGTTCATCGCCGTTGGCGGCGACGGCACGTCTTACGAGGTTGTCAACGGACTCTACCCTGAGGCAAGTAATCCTGGGGCAAGTAATCCTGAGGTAAGTAATAGTGAGCGCCCAACCCTGGCGTTTTTGCCGCTGGGAACGGGGAATTCCTTTCTCCGCGACTTCAGCCATCGAGGAGTAGAACACGCGATCGAGTCGTTGCTCGCAGGAAAAAGCCGGCCGTGTGACGTTCTTCGTCTACGGCATCGCGCGGGGGTGGTTTACTACATCAACTTGCTGAGCATGGGATTCACCGCCGACGTGGCCACTCTTCGCGCGCGCCGTTTCAGTGGCTGGGGAGAATTGGGATACGTCGTATCCGTGTTCCTCACGCTTGCACGTTTCAACCGCCGTCCATTCCCCACGCGGGTTGAAGGGGAACCAGATTTCGACCGGAGAAAATGCCTCTTCCTCACTTTCAACAACAGCAAGTTTACCGGTGGAACGATGATGATCGCTCCCCAAGCCGAAGTGAACAGCGGCCTGATCGAATATGTGCGGTGGGGTCCCATCGGGCGATTGGGGCTGATCCGCAACTTGCCCGGCCTGTATGACGGCACCCACATCAAGCATCCGATGGCCGAACGAAAGACGGCACGCCGCATAGAATTTAATCTCGACGTTCCCGTGGACGTGATGCTTGACGGCGAAGTCCTGACCTTGTACTGCCAGGAATTGGACGTCTTGCCCGGCGCTCTCAATGTGGTTGCCTGAGGTCCGTAAGATGTGCCCGTGATATAAAAATAAGTCATGTCTGAGCAACGACGAAAGAAGCAGGGCCGAGGCGTGGGCGAACCGAAGTCTCGCGGGAAGATCGTGTGGGGCGTGATCATTGCGGTTCTCTTTGTCGGCGCATTCGCTGCCGGCTCTTACCGTAAGAACCATCGCTACGATTCTTTCGCAAAATGTCTGGCTTCGAAGCAGGCGAAGATGTATGGACTCTACTGGTGTCCGCACTGCCTGGATCAAAAGGAAATGTTCGGCAAGGCATTTCAATATGTCCCCTACCAAGAATGTGCGATCAAGGGCTCCCGCGAGATGGCGCCGGAATGCAAAGCCGCCGGTGCCAAACAGTTTCCCAGTTGGCAATTTGAGGGCGGTCCATTGCGTGAAGGAGTACTCTCCATGGAGGATTTGAGCGGGCGGACCGGGTGTAGCTTGCCGTGATGGATCACATCCTTCCGGCCAGCACGCAAGTTGAGCTTCGGCGTAGCACTCGCATTCTTTTTCTGACAATCTCCGTGTTGTCACTGGCGGGGATGATCGTGTCGGCGGTATCGCTGCAGCGCCATTACGCGAAATCCGCGACTTCGTATTGCGAATTCGCGGAAAAGTTCAACTGTGACATTGTGAACCGAAGCGAGTATTCCAGCCTGCTTGGAATTCCAGTCGCCGGAATTGGACTGGCAGGATACGGGTTGCTTCTGGTGCTCACCACATTTCAGCGGTTGGACAGTCGAACTCCGAAGCGCCTGCTCTTGGCCGCAGGCAGCGGCCTGGCGTTCGCCCTCTATCTGACTTATGTGGAAGCATACGTTCTGATGACGTGGTGCATCTTATGCCTCAGTTCGCTGGCTGTAATTACGCTGATTACGATATTAGCGGGGCTCGTGAAAATACAGCAACCGGAAAACTTGTGACAGACCCCCACGTGTGAGTATCGGGTCTCTATTCCATAAATCTTGATTTATACGCGATCCGTCTTTGATGGAAGAAATCCAGACCAACGAAAATCAGTCGGGGGATTTGTCGCCGGACGTGATCCGCGCGGACTCAGCTAGCGGGGATCTGCGCATTCACAAGTTCAAGAGCAGCATTTTCCGGAATACTCGATTTATCAGGGTCTGGCTGCCCCCAGCCTACGACGAAGATTCAAACCACGGCCGCCGCTACCCAGTTCTATACCTCAACGACGGCCAGAACTTGTTTGAGCCGGCTACGTCCTTTACCGGAGTCGAATGGCAAGTCGATGAAACCGCTGATCGCCTCATCCGCGAAGGCGTGATCGATCCAATGATCGTGGTAGGGATCGATAACGGCGCGAAGGATCGTTTTCGTGAGTACATGCCTCATCGATCGCTGCAGCCAATGATGCTTCGGGTGCAGGGCCGCCGTTACCCGGACTTCCTGATCAAAGAAGTCATGCCGTTTGTTGCCCACAACTATCGCATTGCTACCGGCCCGACAAATACTGGACTCGGCGGCTCATCGCTGGGGGCCTTGATCTCGGTTTACACTGCACTCGCATGGCCAGGTGTAATTGGACGGCTGCTGCTGGAAAGCCCCTCGCTGTGGGCTTCTAACCGTCAACTAATCAGAGAGTGCCGTGCGCGACAAGACTGGCCCGATCGAATCTTTTTAGGTACTGGAACCGAGGAAGCCGGAAGGCCCGACCGGAATCAGAGCGTAGTCGATGATGTCCGAGAGCTTGCTGCAATTCTAGGTCGCGCCGGTATGAACGAGAAACGATTGCGGATCATAATCGAAGATGGCGCAACCCATCATGAATCGGCGTGGGCGCGACGCTTTCCCGATGCTCTTGCCTTCCTGTTCGGCAAGTAAATGTCGGCCGTCAAATTCCCCTAATTACACTGATGCTTCCAGACTCTCGTTCCCCAACGGCCGTGCCATGCCGCTTGAAAAACGATTCATTCGCTTGCCAACCTGCCAAATCATAAAAATGACGGCAGTCATTAAAACAACCGAGAACTGTACGCGGATCCATTGGCTCAAAGGACCCAGCAGAGGGGATAAGTAGGCGAAGTAAAGAACAATCCCCATCCGGCGGCCGAAATCATCTTGTGGCCGCGCAATCAGCCAGTCCGCTAGTAAAAGAAATGCCGGAGCCAGTACGGCCATGTCATAAACGATCAGGTGTGGAGATGCGAGTACACTGGCGAACAGCACCCCCGAATAGCGAACCGGCAGCGGAAGCCGGCTGCGCCAAATAATGCTCACTCCAAAAAGCACGATCGAGCTGCTGACCATATACAACACGAGCGAGATGTGCGGCGGAATCAACAATAAGTCCCAGAACGTACGTAGGGAGTGCGTTTGGTAAAGCTTGGGTTCGAGCACAGAGAGCGAGTTGATCACGCCGAGTACCGTCCGCATCCATTCACGAAGCGGTCCCCAGCCATAGTAAGACCATGCGGCGACAATCTGCGCGGCGGCGGAGAGGGTTGCACCCGCTATGATCTTCCACCTTCGCATTGCAAAAAATACTACGCCGGCGGCCACGCCTAGTTGCGGCTTGAATACGAGTGCCCCTAACGCCAAACCAGCCAGGAATTCCTTCTCTTTGTCCAAGGCGAAGTATGTCAGGGTGAAGCACACCAGTGCGATGGCAGAGCTCTGGCCCCAGAGAATCAGGTGAAAGAATCCTGGGAAGGCAAAGGCCAAAAGAAAAGATGTTATTTTTTCTTGCCGAAGCGCTGGGCAATTGCACCACACCAAGAAAACGCACAGACCGTACAGCAGAAGACTTACAACCAGCCATACGATCAGCATCCGGCTATACCCAAAGCGGGCCATCGGTGCGAACAAGACAGAAACCTGCGGCGGATATAGCGGTACGTAGCGGATTCCTCTAGCGGCCGGCACGCGTTGCGCGGTCAGCTCCGCCTGGGCCTGCATGTTGTAGAGATCCGCGCCACGATGTTCAAGCGCAATGGAGCCGAGCGTGTATAGGTGGACAAAGTCTGTCCCCTTGAGATTGCCTACACGGTCGAGCAAGCCCGGAGTGGAGATATTCCAGACGTAGATTGACCACAGACTTAAGGCCAGAATGAATCCGTGACCACGCAGGCGTCTCGCCGTCAGCCATGAGCGAGTAGTGATTCGCGCTTTCCCCAAGCCGCCAATCATACTCGCAACGCGCTCTGCAGAACTGTCGCGCTTTACTTGCTGACAGCCTCCTCGTTTGAGGTTCGCTCGAAGAGGCCGTCAACGATCTGGATCATTTCATCATCCACCACCCGGTTGCGGGCGATTGCTTCCTTCAGAGGGATCGAAATGATTTTGTTGGACCGCAGCGCGGCCATGCAGCCAAATTCTCCGCGGTGCACCATGTCGATGGCGCCCAAACCATAGCGCGTTGCCAGCACGCGATCAAAAGCGGTAGGGGATCCTCCGCGTTGAATGTGTCCAAGAACGACGGCCCGCGTCTCGAAACCAGTCCGGCGTTCAATTTCTCGGGCCAAAACGTTCGCAATGCCGCCAAGTTTGGCATGACCAAATTCATCCTTACCCATGTCCTGCAGAACCGGAGTGCCAGGATCCGTGTCCGCTGAAAAATTCGCGCCTTCCGCCACTACCACGATCGAAAAATAACGTCCGCGCTCATGGCGCTGGCGAAGAGATTCGGCTACCTTTTCAATGTTGAACGGGCGTTCCGGAATCAGGATGGCATCCGCTCCTCCCGCGATGCCGCTGTACAGGGCGATCCAGCCGGCGTCGCGGCCCATGACCTCGACCACCATCACCCGGTTGTGGGCCTCAGCGGTAGTGTGCAGCCGGTCAATAGCCTCACACACTACGTTACAAGCGGTGTCAAAGCCGAACGTGTAGTCGGTGCCGCTAAGATCGTTGTCGATGGTCTTCGGCACCCCCACCACGTGGATGCCATGCTCGTGAAGTTTTTGCGCGACGGAGAGTGTATCGTCGCCTCCAATGGCGATAAGCGCCTGGATCTGGTGCCTTTTGAGCGTGGCAGTACAGCGCTCAATCCCGTCGGCGCGCTTCGAGGGATTGGTGCGCGACGTGCGCAGAATGGTCCCGCCGCGTGGCAGAATACCGCTCACGGTATCGAGAGTGAGCGGCATGGTCTTGTCTTCCACCAGCCCACGCCAGCCTTCGAGAAAACCGACAAATTCGTCGTCGTAGCGGAACACGCCCTTCCGCACAACTGCGCGGATGACCGCATTCAGGCCAGGACAGTCACCTCCGCCGGTTAACATACCAATCTTCATGATTTTCTCCTGAGCATGGATAAAGTCAGAACGAAATCCTTGGAATGCACCCCGGGCGCAGGGGCCAGACGAAACGTTGCCCCAATCAACCGCAGGGTTGGCAGTCGTTCGGAAGATTTAGATTATCACCAAACTAACTGAGGCTAAAACCGTCTCACACAAAGCCAACCCTCACAAAACAGGCGGCCGCTAATACCAAAATACTCAACCGCGATAGGGAACAATGCAATTGTCGAATCCCAATCCTCGGATTGGCATTGCGTTGGAGCACAAGATTCGCCACAATGCTCGACTGAGATTGAGATGAAGATGAATAAGACTTTTTCGTTTTTGGTTTGGGGAACCGTCGCCCTGCTCGGCGCGTTTGCGGTCGGAGTGATCGCTCTTAGGCGGGGAGAACCAATTAACGCCTTGTGGCTCGTGGTAGCGGCAACCTGCTGTTACGCCCTGGGTTATCGCTTCTACAGCAAGTTCATCGCAACCAAAGTTCTCGCCCTTGACGCCAAGCGCGCCACGCCCGCGGAGCGTCTGGAAAATGGCCGCGACTTTCTCGTCACCAACAAGTGGGTAGTCTTTGGCCACCATTTCGCAGCCATTGCAGGGCCCGGACCATTGGTTGGTCCCGTGCTGGCGGCGCAATTCGGCTACCTGCCCGGCACTCTCTGGATACTGGCGGGCGCTGTATTCGCGGGCTGCGTGCAGGACTTCGTGATTCTGTTGTTCTCCGTGCGTCGTGATGGAAAGTCGCTGACGGAAATGGCTAAAGAGGAAACTGGCCGCATCGGCGGCTTCGTAGCCTATGCCGCCGTGATCATCATTTTGATCATCCTGCTCGCCGTGGTGGCTCTGGTCGTGGTGAACGCGTTGAAGTCCAGTCCGTGGGGAGCATTCACAATTGCGATGACGATTCCTATCGCTCTGCTCATGGGCGTTTATTTACGACGGATTCGCCCTGGCAAGGTTCTGGAGGCTTCGGTGCTGGGATTTATCCTGGTGATGCTCGCGATTTGGGGAGGCCAATGGGTCTCGCAAAACCCTGCCATGGCAAGCGTGTTCACGCTCAGCGCCTCGGCCCTCGCGATTCTCATCATCATTTATGGCTTCGCCGCGTCAGCCCTTCCGGTGTGGTTGCTGTTAGCTCCGCGCGACTATCTAAGCACATTCGTAAAGCTAGGGACCATCTCGCTACTCGCGATTGGAATTCTGCTGTTGCGTCCAACGCTGCACATGCCCGCGCTGACCCGCTTCATCGACGGCACCGGACCCGTATTCGCAGGAAAGCTATTTCCTTTCGCGTTTATCACGATTGCGTGCGGCGCGGTCAGCGGTTTCCATTCCTTGATTTCGAGTGGCACTACACCCAAGCTCGTCGCGCGCGAGACCCAGACACGAATGGTGGGGTACGGTGCGATGCTTGCCGAGTCTGCCGTGGCCGTGATGGCCATCATCGCCGCCAGCGTGTTGCAGCCCGGAGTATACTTCGCCATTAACAGTCCGGCGGGCATCGTGGGCCAAGCACCAGCGGCTGCGGCCGCTACGATTTCAGGTTGGGGATTCCCCGTAACCGCCGCGGACATGCAAGCTCTGGCCCACGCCGTTGGCGAGCAGACGCTTTTCAACCGCACCGGCGGAGCCCCTGCGTTCGCCGTCGGTATGGCGAATATTTTTTCACACAGCCTGGGCGGCCAGGCCCTGATGGCCATCTGGTATCACTTCGCCATCATGTTTGAAGCGCTCTTCATATTGACGGTGCTCGATGCCGGAACCCGCGTCGCCCGATTCATGATTCAGGACGCACTGGCGCACCTGTATCCTCCGCTGGGCAGAACCAGTTGGTATCCCTCGATTCTAGCGACCAGTGGCTTAGTCGTCGCTGCATGGGGCTACTTCCTGTGGCAGGGAGTGAAAGATCCTTTAGGCGGAATTAACTTGCTGTGGCCCTTGTTCGGCATTGCCAATCAACTGCTGGCCACCGTGGCCTTGTGTGTGGCCACGACGATCGTCATCAAAATGCATCGAACCAAGTATGCGTGGGTGACGCTGGCGCCCCTCGCAACCCTGGTGGCAATTACATCGACCGCGTCGTGGCACAAGGTGTTGGATCCCGACCCTCGTATAGGCTTCCTGGCACAAGCGCGGGCATTAGCAAGCGGGCCCACAAGCAGCGCGACCGCACGCATGATCTTTAACAGCAGGCTGGACGCGGCAATCACAGCCTTGCTTTTCGTTCTGGTCAGCCTGGTGGTAATCGAGTCAGCGCGGGTATGGATCGGCATATTGACTGGTAAACGGGAGGCACGCATGAAGGAGTCGCCTTTCGTAGCGACGAGGCTCGTTATGGAGGGGCAGTAGAAATGATGAGACAGTTGATCGGGGCGGCACGCATTCTTCTAGCAGTGTTGTATGAAGTGTTCGACGAGGCTTCCTACAGCCGTTTTCTGCAGCACGCGCAGATAGCCTCGTCTCGCGAAGCCTATGCCCAATTTTGGCGCGAGCGCGAGCAGTCGCACGGCCGCAAGCAAAGATGCTGCTAACCTGGTTATCTTATTGACGCAGTTGACACTTCCACAGTTCTACTGAACAATGGCTCTTGAACCTAGGCTCTCAAACCTAAAGTTAAGCTTTAGATCTCGAAGGAGACTCCGATGTCGGAAGACACCGCTGAAATAGCTGTCGAGCATCAGTCGAATACTGGTAAGTGGATTCTCGTTCTTGCCGCTATAGTCCTGGTCGCGGCCTTCGGTTATGCGCATTACATCACGCATGCCCGGATGGAAAAATTGACGAGTGACCTTGACGTCAGCCGTGCCCAGCTTGCGGAACTGCGCAATCGCATGCAGACCGCTGAAGCTTCCGAAGAGACGATTGCACGCCAGGTGGGCATGACCAAGAAAGAATTGGCGGAACGCACGTCCCAACTGAGGGCGCAGCAACAGGCGGCCGAAAGCCGGCTGGCACAGGCGCAAAAGGAGCAGATAAGCGAGGTGACCGGGGAAGTCGCCGGGGTCAAAAGCGATGTGGGCGGCGTGAAGACAGACGTAGCTTCCACCAAGGCTGATCTTGAAGCTACGAAATCCAAGCTGCAGGGAACGATCGGGGACCTTGGGATGCAGAGTGGGTTAATCGCCCATACCCGTGACGATCTTGAAACTCTCAAGCATAAGGGTGATCGTAACTACTACGAATTCACGCTGCTCAAGGGCGCCAAACCGCAGCCCATCTCGACTGTGAGTCTCCAACTCAGAAAGGTCGATGCCAAGCGCGGCAAGTTCACCGTGAATGTGACGGCAGACGACAAGACGATCGAGAAGAAGGACCGCACAGTTGCCGAGCCGATTCAATTCTATTCGGGACGCGACCACCTGCTGTTTGAGCTTGTAGTTTGGAATGTAGACAAAAACAAAGCTACGGGATATTTAAGCACTCCGAAAAACGCACCCGTGCCAGTGACAGCTAATTGAACGGAGTGCTTTTTCCTGCGGGTTGGCATGTTGTGCTGCAGATCGTACTGCGCACAGGCGCGATTTATCTTGTCGTGTTGATTGGCGTCCGCCTGAGCGGCAAGCGCGAGGTCGGACAGATGACACCGTTCGACCTGACCCTTCTTCTTCTCTTATCTAACTCCGTGCAAAATGCCATGACCGGTCCCGACACGTCCGTGATCGGAGGAATTGCCGCTGCCTGCACATTGCTGCTGTTGAACTACCTGGTGGCCGACGTCTCCGGCGCAAATCGGCGCTTCCGCCGTTTTGTTCAGGGCGAGCCCAGCTTGCTGGTTCACGATGGAAAAATTATCGAGGCGCACATGGCCAAGGAGCACGTGAGCATGGACGAGTTGCAGCGCGCTCTCCGCGAGCACGGCATTTCTACGTATCACGACGTGGCGTTGGCGGTGCTCGAGGTGGACGGGTCGATCAGCTGCCTGAAGTATGACGAGATCAAGCCCGACGCCAACACTCACCTGGTGCGCCGAAAAGGTATCCAAAAGAAATAGTAGGACGAATAGACGCTTAATCGATCGCTACGAATTTCACACACACGGGCGACTCAACTTCAAGAACCTGCCCGGTCGCAGTCAGGCGGCCGGTTCCGGCATCGATTCGAAAAACAACAATGTTGTTCGACTTCTGATTGGCCGCAAAGAGAAGCGAGCCCGTGGGATCGATTTCAAAGCTGCGGGGCGTCTTACCACGAGTCGGAATATCCTCTACAGGCGTAAGCGTGCCCTTGACGGGATCGATGGCGAACACGGCGATGCTGTCGTGTCCGCGGTTCGAGGCGTAAAGGAACTTGCCGGAAGGATGTACCTGCACTTCGGCATCGTCATTTTCTCCCTTGAAGCCGGGAGGCAAAGTCGATAACGTTTGCTGCGACCGCAGCGTGCCACCCGCGGCGTCGTAGGAAAAAACAGTCACCGTGGAGTGCATTTCGTTGATGACATAAGCGAATTTGCCGTTGGGATGAAATGCAAGGTGGCGAGGCCCCGCTCCCGCATCCGCTTTGGCGAACGCAGGCTCGTTAGGGGTTAGTGAACCCCTGGCTGCGTCGAAGCGGTAGGCCAGCACCTGATCCAGCCCCAGGTCATCCGCCAGCGCAAAGTGGTTGTCGGCCGACAAATCGATGGAGTGGGCGTGCGGTCCCTCCTGGCGGTTCGGATTTGAGCCGTGACCCTGATGCTGCACAAACGCGGAGAAGTCTCCCAGTCGCCCATCGTCGAGCACAGGGAATACTGCGACGCTGCCGCCCGTATAGTTTGCAACCAGTACGTGCTTTCCGGACTTGTCCAGAGTGATGTAGCAGGGGTCTGCGCCGCGTGAAGGGACCTCATTCAAGAGCGTCAGTTTACCGTTAATGCGGTCGATTACGAACGCACTTACGGCTCCGCTGGCTTGGCCTTTGTATTTGCCAACCTCATTCACTGCATATAGAAAATGATGGTTAGGGTGCACCGCGACAAAGGATGGATTGATAGTCTCCGCCACCAAGCCAATCGCAGCGATCTGTGTCGTGGCGGGATCGAAGCGAAAGGCATAGATCCCCTTGCTCTTGCTTCCTTCCTCGGTGTAGGTGCCGACGTAGACAAAATACTTGCCCTTCGTCGTAGCAGCGTCTGCACCTGCGACGTGGAGGGACAACGGAAGCATTGCTACAAGCGGGACGACTATCGAGAAGATGAGTCGGTTTCTCTTCATGGAGCTATAGAAGCCCATCTGCGGGTAAAAACGCAAGCGCGGATTCGGCAGAAGTAAGTTTCATCGCGCCAGCTCATACAAAAATGTTTGGTCAAGCAGCCGAATGTTTCCGAAGCCGCAAAGTCTCACTTCGTCAATACGACGGGCAAAGGCTGGTCGTAGGGTTGCACGATCACGCTAACGGAACGCCGTTGATTGAAAGCATCGAGGGTTACGGGAAAAGCCATAATCACGGTGCGGGTTACGGCCTCGCCGGGTTGAAGCTTGGCCTCTGGACTAAGCGCTGGCTGAGCGCCATTCTTTAACGCGGGAAACGCCTGAAAGTAGCGGTCAAAGTCCACTGCGGAAACCGCCTCGCTGCTGAACTCCCCGCTCGGAGTGTTGAGCTTGCCCTCAATATTGTGAACATAAAGTATTTTGTCAGCCGTGTTTCGCAGAGTGAATGTCAGGGCCACCAGCGTAGCGCTTTGCCCCGAAATCTCAACAGCCGCCACATTGTCCAGCGACCCGGATGCTTGAGGCTTGGCACGATGCAGAAACGAAGCGACTCCTACAACGACTAATACGGCGGCGATGGCGAGTAGCACGATCTTCGCCGGCGGCAGATTCCTTTTCGCGGTGCCAAACTCGTCGGCAATATTGATCGTCGGCCCCGATGGAACGCTGGGCGGAAGAGTGCTCGGCGCGGGAGTGGTCGTGGCCACCGAAGCAGGCGAATTCGGCGGGACGCTACCCAAAATGTCGGGGCTGTCTTGAGGCATAGATTTCTCTCGCGACTCCTGATTCTACGCCTACCCCACGTGCTTCATCGCCTTGGCGAACGTCTGGGCAGGGAGGGTATTGAGCACATCATCTTTGGTCAGCCAGGCTCGGCGAGCTTGCAGGATGCCGTAGCGGATCTTTTCCAGGTGTGAAGTGTGATGAGCGTCAGTGTTAATCACAATCTTAACGCCTTGCTTCTTAGCGTGGCGCAGGTGCACATCGTTGAGGTCGAGGCGATCAGGATAGGAATTCAGCTCCATTGCGACTTTGTGTTGGGCAGCAGCTACGAGCACGGCGTGCATATCGAATTGGTAGGCATCGCGCCGCAACTGAATGCGTCCGGTGGGATGCCCGACAATAGAGATGTGGGGATTTTCGATTGCTTTGAGCAGACGTTCAGTCATCTGCGCCGGCTCCTGATTGAAGACCGAGTGAACGCTGCCGATCACCAAATCCATCTGCGCCAGAACATCATCCGACAGATCGAGGTCTCCGTTGGCCAGGATGTCCACCTCGATCCCGGCAAAAATCGTGATCCCGCCAAATTGCTGGTTGGCCTGCCGAATGCGCTGAATGTGGGCCAGGGCGCGCTTGTCATCCAATCCATTCGCGAAGGCAAGGTTCTTCGAATGGTCAGTGATGGCCATGTATTTATAGCCGCAGGCCTTGGCAGCCTCGGCCATCTCTTCGATGGTGTTGCGGCCATCGGTTTCCACCGTGTGCATGTGAACGTCGCCCAAAATGTCTGCCTGGGTAATCAACTCGGGCAGGCTGTGGCCTTGGGCAGCATCAATCTCCCCCAGATTTTCGCGTAGTTCGGGCGGAATGAAATCGAGGCTGAGCCTGGCGTAGATCTCATCTTCAGTCTTTCCGGCCACCGGTGTCTCGGTATCAAGGGTGGCAAGGCTGTACTCGTTTAGAGTGAAGCCCATCTTGAGCGCACGTTGACGCAGGGCGACATTGTGCGCCTTCGAGCCGGTAAAATACTGCATGGCCGCTCCAAAGGAATCGGGCGGCAGCAGTCGGACGTCCACCTGCATTCCGCTGCGAAGCTGGAAGCTGATTTTGTTGTCACCCTGCCCGATGATGTTCATAAGCGGAGGATATTTCGCCACGTACGCCACGGATTCCGCCCGTTGAGCCTCGGAACAACAGGCCTGCCCCGTAACTAGAATGTCGAGATCTCCCACCGTCTCCCGCCCGCGCCGCAGCGATCCGGCTGGGGTGATCTTCTCGAATCCCGGGAACCGGGCAAGATACTCGATCAGCTTTGTGGCCTCTGTCTCCGCCGTGTCAATCAGAAAGCGTCCGCCAATGCGCCGGTAGTCCTGAATCGCCTTCAGTAATTTCTGTTCATGCTTCTCGCCCATGCGCGGCAAGGTGCGGATCTTACCCTCCCGCGCCAGTTTCGCGACGCCATCCACGTCGCTAATCTGATAAGCGCTCCAGATCAGGGCGATCGTCTTCGGTCCCAGTCCCTGAATCTTCAGCAATTGCAGCATTGAAGGATGGTATTTCTGAAGAAGCTCGCCGTGCAGTTTAAGGCGTCCGTCGCTGCAGATCTCTTTCAAATTCAGCAGCATCCCTTTGCCGATTCCCGGGATGGCCAGCACCTGCTTAGGCTCGCAGATAATATCTTTTATCGGATGCGGCAGATTCTCCACTGCCTGAGCTGCGTTGCGGTAGGAACGGATACGGAAAGAGTCCTGTCCATCGATCTCAAGCATGTCGGCGGTTTCGTAAAGGATGCCGGCAATCGCTTTGTTGTCCACGACTAAAGAGTAAATTAAGTTTGAGCGGCAGACTAGTTTCGAGGCGCGAGAGGAAAGGGCAGGGTACGGTCACTTAAAGCGCGGGCTCCGGCTGCGGTTAAGTTACACACTTATCCCACGACGTTTTCTAAGTGAGGCCGGCCGAGGAGCGGGGAGGAATGCACTGGCCGGCTAGCGACTTCAAACAACCTTGCTTACGTTCGCCGCCTGCGGTCCTTTTTGACCCTCGGTGATTTCGAATTCCACCTGGTCGCCTTCTTGCAGGCTTTTGTATCCTTCAGAAGTGATCGCACTGTAGTGAACAAACACATCCGGGCCATCTGCCCGCCCGATGAACCCGTAGCCCTTCGCGTTATTGAACCACTTAACGGTTCCTTTCAGACGTTCCACATATCCCCCGCTTTCCGCACGCCCTTTTCCGGGGGATTCAAGGACGTGCCCGCAGTTATCTACGATGCATTTTGGAGCGACTGCGTAAGGCTGTCAAGAGTTTGGACCCTATAATAGTTTGTCGGAATGCTGAATATTTGAGGAAGGTGCTAATCGTGCGGCTAGGGTTTCTTCCGGAGTGCCTTTCCTGGGCCGGAGATTTTACTCTGAGCCAGATGGTGGTTGAGCCACAGCACTGACGAAATGGTCTTTGCATCGCGAATCTTCCCTCGCATTATCATTCGTACGGCTGCCGGCAGAGGGACGAGCCGCTTGAAGATTATTTCGTCGTCTTCCGGTTGCGCCTTTCCTTTGCGCAAGCCTGTAGCGAGGAAGACCGACATGGTTTCGGCTACAAATCCCGGACTGGCATAGAACTTCAGAATGTGACGCCAGCTTTCGGCGGTGTAGCCCGTTTCTTCCAGAAGTTCTCGCTTGGCGGCCTTCAGTTCCTGCTCGCCCGGATCAATCCGCCCCGCGGGAAGTTCCCATAGGTAGTCCTTGGCGGCGTGCCGATATTGCCGCTCCAACAGGACGCGCGGAGACGAAGTAGAGTCGTCAATCGCGAGCACCACGATCGAGCCGGAGTGGTGGATCAAATCTCGCCGGGCGCGCACCCCTCCCGGCTCTTGTACGTAATCGGTCGTGACCCAGAACACTGGTCCGCGATACACCGTGCGGGAAGAGAGTAGGCGGGCGATCGGACGTGCTGCGCCCCGTTTTTTTCTCGGACCGGAGCGGGAGGGTTTAGCCATGCACTCAAATATAAAGCAAGCTTACAGATGCCGCCGAGGGCTTCGGCTTCCATCCGATAATCGACGCTATGAAGCTGTTCCCTATGCCGACGGCTAGTCAAGCCGAGTCGGAAACCGAACTCTGCTATTCTGCCCGGCATGGCTACAAAGCCGCGCATCGCTATTGTCGGAGCGGGAAATTGGGGAGGTGCATTAGCGCGTGCGCTGCATCGGTCTGGATATATCGTCGACGCGGTAATTGCCCGGCCGGATAGCGTCTCTGGGCGAAGGGCGACGTCATTGTCGAAGCAGAAGGGCGGGGCTGCAATTCGGCCGGCTCAAATCCAAGCAGATGTAGTTTGGTTTTGCGTGCCCGACGGTGAGATTGCCAATGCGGCGCGACTGCTCGCGGGAAAGATCGATTGGAAGGGAAAAGTTGCGCTGCATTCAAGCGGCGCACTAACCAGCGATGAACTGGAGGTGCTTCGCCAACGCGGTGCGTCTCTAGCGTCGGTGCATCCTCTGATGACCTTTGTGCGCGGTTCGCGCCCTGCGCTCGTGGGCGTTCCATTCGCCATCGAAGGAGACGCGAACGCCACGCGGGCGGCACGACGCATTGTCCGCGAATTGGGTGGCCGCTCCTATCCCATTCGCAAACAAGACAAGGTTGCTTATCACGCGTGGGCTACGTTTGCCTCGCCCCTGCTTACGGCTTTGCTGGCCACGACTGAGCTTGTAGCCGCCGCGGCTGGAATTGGAGGAAAAGCCGCAAGGCGACGAATACTTCCCATCCTCCAACAAACGCTGGCGAATTATGCCATGTTCGGAACGGCAGGTTCGTTCAGCGGTCCGATCGTTCGTGGCGATGTCGAAACTGTGCGGCAGCACCTCCGCGTCATCTCGGACACTCCCGCAGTACAGGACGTCTACCTGGCACTGGCCAAAGCAGCTCTGGCCTACCTGCCAGCCAAGAACCGGCGGAAGCTCGAAGAAATTCTCCAGTCGCAATTGGAATAATCGAAACAGAATGATTGTTGCCAAGCAGGCGGTTGACCTATCTTGCGTGCCTAACGCGATGTGAAGAGGTGGCCGAGTTTCTCTTTCTTGGTCTTGAGATATTCTTCAGCATGTGGACTGGCGTCCACCTCGCAGGGCACTCGCTCCGTCACGTGAACTCCGCCACGCGCGAGCGCTTCAATCTTATCCGGGTTGTTGGACAGCAATCGCACTCGCGTGACACCTAACTGCTTCAACATCTCCGCCGCGAGGGCAAAATCGCGATGATCAGCCTTGAACCCGAGACGTTCGTTGGCCTCGACCGTATCCAGGCCCGCATCCTGCAATTCATAAGCTTGCAACTTCGCCATCAGGCCAATGCCGCGCCCCTCTTGCTGCTCATAAATCAGGATGCCGGCACCCTCTCCGGTAATCATTGAAAGCGCCATTTCAAGCTGCTGCCGGCAGTCACAACGCAGCGAATGAAACACGTCTCCGGTGAGGCACTGTGAGTGGATGCGAACCAGCGGCGGAGCGGAGTGCACGTCGCCCATCACCAGCGCCACTGCCTCCTCAACAGCGCGACCTCCATCGGAGCCGAACTCTGCCCGAAAACCGTGAATACGAAACCGGCCCCAGCGGGTGGGAAAATCGGCTGACGCCATCTGATGAACCGTGTGGGTGGTCACTACTCAATTATAAACGCCGTCTAAGGGCGAAGGTAGATGAGGCATTGCTTGCTGATCTAAGCAACTATCCTCTCGCGCGGAAGTGGAAAATGGCGTCTTGCTTCGAGGCGATAGCAACGCCGTTGCGCGTAGCCGGATTGAAATGCCAACTCTCAAGAGCCGCAATCACTTTTTCATCCAGCTTGGGTCCAAGACTCTGTAGCACAGTCTTGTGAACAATCTCTCCCCGCTCATCGATCGTGATTTCAACCACAACGTTTCCCTCGGAGGAGGGAAGTTCCCAGGGATACGCGATCGGGTCCGCCGTAGCCACAGGCAGTGCCGGACGGATCTCGTCCCCGAACGCTGGCCCATTGCTCAGTGCGCCATAAGGAAGGCCTGCGGGTGCTCCGTGCCCCAACCTGGAAAGCGTCTCCGCCTGAGATGGATTTGGCATTTCCGTTCGGGACAGCGGGACTCGCGCATTCAGCTTTGCTGCCTTGGACGTTCGTTTCCAAATCAGTTTCTCGTTGGTCAAACGCTGGTGGCGAAAGACCTCGGTGGCGCTGCGGGCCGAACTCGTATTGCTGTTGTCCGGCATTTCGGCCCTCCAATAAAGACGGGCGATTGCCCTGCCGTTCCGCCCCAGGGTGACGGAGCTTGGCGTTAATAATTGAGGCGCCGGAGCGTGCAGTAACCAAGCCAGCAGGACGCCATGCAGCGCCAGCGACGCAGATGTAAGCACGCGCTGCCTAGGCCAAACCTGCCTGCTAAGTTGCCCAAACATCGGGAACTGCCTCCTCGTTAGAAATACGTTAAGTCTCAGGTTAGACGGACTAGGGC
>JRHI01001502.1_pt1 | contig 19223 bp, 28 predicted proteins | sample 215371 | NCBI WGS metagenome assembly JRHI01 (sample SAMN02929681, study PRJNA255918) | sediment metagenome | biome: cave system; feature: Ice Cave; material: Sediment; isolation source: sediment from deep within a dark volcanic ice cave with no known source of... ...
AGCCTCACCCAGCGCGAGCCGGCGCACGATCGCCAACCGCGCCGGATCACCCAACGACCGAAACAGCGCCGCCGCCGGAACCAGCCCCACCCGAGCCGACCCAACACCAGACATTGTCATCGTGACAGATCGCCGAGTTCTTCGCCGTTCTCTGCACAACCCTCTATGGCCGCCTCATCCGGGCCCGTCGGTGACCGGGGCTGGGCTACGGCGCGATCCGCTTGACGGTGTTCGACCGTGCCTTTCCCAGATCGCCGGTCGCGAGGACGGTGGTGGTGGGTGCGGCAGCGCTCGGCATGTCAGTGCGTTCCCGAGGTCATGGCCTGCACGGTCCGCTCGATCTGGTCGGGAGCGGCGAACGGTGTCGGTGGGATGACCTGGCGGATGGTGCCCTGTCGGGTGACCACATAGCTCACCGGGAGGTAGGCGGGTGCGTGAAGAGCCCTGGTCACGGTGCCATCGGTGTCGTTGACCGACGGGAGGTGCACGCCGAGGGAGGCCAGCATGTCGAGGCCCTCGGCTGGATCGCTGAGTATCTGCACGCCCAGGACCTGCACCGCGCCAGCTGAGCGGGCGTAGGTGTCGAGCACCGGGAGTTCTTTGCGGCACACCTCGCACCAGCTGGCCCACACGTTGATCAGCGCGCTCCGCCCGGCGAGCACCGCGCCGAGGTCGACGCTCGTGCCGTCGCTGAGACAGCCCGCCCGCACACCGCGCAACCGACCGGGACCCTGTCCGTTGCGTCCAGGTGCAGGGCAGGGACTGAGCTGGGCCCGGACCCGGGCCGCGGCGATGTCGGCCGCGGGGCGCTGGGTAGCGCCCGAAGAGACGCCCGAGGAGACGGCTGGCCGCCGTGGCGTGTCGTTGGTGCGTGGCCACAGCGCCACCGTTGCGGCGACGGCGGCCGCGAGCAGCACGAGCGAGTATCGCCAGACCACCCGCCGGTGCGTCCGCGGCCGCGGCTGATCGGTGCTACTGCGGGTAGTCATGACGTGGCCTGCACTGTCGGGGTCACTGAGCGGGGACCGCGGGTCCGAGGGGGCGGGAGGCCGGCCAGCCGCCGGTGGCCGAGCAGGATCGTCGCGCCGATGACGACGACCAGCAGCGACCACAGCTGGGCCTGGGTCAACCCGAACAAAGCGTGGGTGTTGAGCCGCAGGAACTCGACGAGAAACCGGGCTGTTCCGGACAGGACCAGGTAGGTGCCGAACACCGCGGGCGGGGCGAGGCGCGGACCCAGCCACGCCAGCAGGCCGGCGATCGCGAATGCCGCCAGCGCCTCGTACAGCGGGGTGGGATGCACCGCCACCGTGGTCGGTACCGTCCCGTGCGGGAACGCCATCCCCCACGGCAGGTCGGTGGGTCGGCCGTAGGTGCCGTCGCCGGCCAGCAGGCATCCCAGCCCGATCCCATAGGCCAGCGACAGGGGTACCGCGATCAGGCCGCTGACCAGGCCCAGGGGGAGCCGGTGGCGGTGGATGACCACCAGCACGGCGATCGTGGCGGCGATCATCCCGCCGTACCAGGTGAATCCCGTGCCGCCGAAGTCGTGCCAGGTCAGGGAGCTTGCGTGCTCAGCGAGGTAGTAGAGCTTGGCTCCGAGGAACCCCCACAGCACGGCGGGCACCACCAGTGACCACGCGGCGGCGGAGGGCAGTCCCCGGCGCTGGAACGCCCGCGCGAGCACGAGCCCCGCGACGAGGGCGGCCACCGCCTTGCTCAGTCCGTAGGACCCCACCGGGAACCCGAAGACGGTGAACAGGACCGGAAGCACGCCCCCTCCTCACTGGTGTCTGGGCACGGCAGTCACGCCGTGGCAGGTGCGTCACACACCGAACTAATCTACTATATCCGTACGTAGATAGTAGGTAAGGGTACGGGATGCTCGCAGCCGACCAGGAGGAATCATGCAAACGCTGTTAGTGGGGCTTGCCGCCTTGGCGTGCCCGGTTGGTATGGGCGCCATGATGTGGATGATGATGCGCGGCGGGAATAAGAGCGCTGGTGACACCGGCGGCCAGGGGCAGGCCCAGGTCGAGCAATTGCGTAGCGAGATCGACCAGCTCAAGGCCGAGCGGGCCACCCAGCGCACCAACGGCGGGCAGTGATGGTCAGCTGGCTCGCCGCGCTCATCGCGGTCGCCGCGATCACCGCGACCTACTTCTTCTGTGTGCGGCCCATGCTGCGCGGACGCGGACATTGCGCCACGACAGGGGACTCGGTGCCGGACACCGAGGTGGATCGGCAGGTCGCCGAGCTACGCGAGGAACTCCGCGCGCTACGGGCCCAAGACGCCCTCGACAGCGGCCGAGTACCGAGCAGCAAGCCGACACCCCCCGCCAGTGGGTGACTCCCGTCTGGACGCCGGCGATGATGGCGAAGGAGCCGGACACCATCCGTCGTGGTCACCCTCGGAGGCGGCCGTTTTCCCGCTCATCGGGCTCGCCAGCACGCCACCCGGGTGACGAGGTGACCGGCGGCTCACGGAAAAAATGACCGCCGGCTGCGCAAAGTTCGACCGCCCGGGGTGCGGCCGCGTTGACGGCGCTGGTCACCCCATCCGGGGCGCCCCGTTCGATGTGTCAGTGAGGCCGTGATGTGTGGATGGGCGTCGGGCTGGATCTGGATCTGGCCAGTTCTGATTCTGATGGGTCTGCTGATGGTGGGCTACCTGGTTGCACGGCGCCCGCGGGGACGTGTGCCCTCGTCGCTGCCAGGCTCGTCGCCGGCCCGGCTGATCCTCGATGAGCGGTATGCCCGCGGGGAGATCGAGGAGGAGGAGTACCGGCGGCGGCGGGTTGAGTTGTGGTGAACCGCGCGAGTCATGTGCTGGTGTGCTGCTAGAACAGCCCGCCGCCCGCACCGGTGGACCACTCGCGGTCGGGCACCTTTGCCGTCCGGGCGTTGTGCATCGAACTGGGCGGCCTACCCGATCCACGCGCCGGGACCGCGGGGGGCCGGCGAGGCTGATCAGGCAGCGCCGCGTCCGACCCGGGCGCTGCGACCACCGTCTCCGGAGACCTGATCGTCATCGGGGCCAAACAGGGTGGTGACGACGAGAAGCGAAGGGCCGCTGACCGGCCGCGGGCTGCTGGCGATGTGGCTGCTCGCGGCCGTCGTACTGGGCGGGCTACTGGTGACCGCGCAGCTCACCCGCAGTCCGCTGGATGACCCCGATCCGGCCTACCAGCGACCCGGGATCCTCGACCTCGGGGTCTTGCCGGTCCCAGCGCCCGCCGTCACCGGGGACATCCCGCGGCACGGTCGGTCTGCGGTGGTGTTCTTCGACCGACCCGGCCTGCTGCCCGGGCTGTGCCAGGCGCTGGCCGGCACTCGGCTCGCGACGAACCCGGTCGTGGTGATCGTCACCCCGACCGGGGGCGCTGGATGCGGAGTCCTCCCCGTGGTCGAGGACTCCGATGGCAGCCTCGCCGAGGCCTACGGCATGCGCTCCCCAGCCGACGAGGGTCCTCCCGTCGGCTACGCCGTCGTCGATGGCCAGGGCCGGATCCGCTACCGCACACTCGACCCCACCGTCGCGGCCGAGCTACCCGAGGTCACCACGATCCTGGCGGCGCTATGAGGGGACCACAACCGACGGGCTCGGCACTGCGGCTGTGCCTGTGGTGCCTGCTCGCGGTGGTCGTCGAGATCGGGCTCTACTTCTCCTACCGCTTCCACGACGCCCGCTTCCACTGGTTCACCCACTTCTTCGTCGGCTCCTCGGCCGCGCTCGTGGTGATGTCGGTGATCGCGTGGCGACGCCGCCGCCCCGTGCCCTATCCACTGATCTGGCCGGTCGCCGCACACCTGGTGGCGATGTTCCCCGACTTCCTGTTCACCGCCGGCATCGCCCATCACTGGTGGATGGATGTTTTCCTCGGCCACATCAGCACCCACTTCGTGCCGGGCCGCAACCTCACCTGGTACCTGGTGTTCCTCACCGCATTGGGCCTCTACCTGCTCGTCGTGTCCCGGGCATCGGCACGCAACGCGCGAGCTGCCTGACAGTCCGCCCACCGTCCGCGAGGACTTGACACCACCGCCCGGTGCTTGAGTAGCTACGCAGGAGCAAACTTACTGACGGGTAGCTCTGGGTCCGAGGAAGCCGGTGGTGAGGGCGTTGCCGCCGCCGCGTTGATCAGGTGGCGGTAACCGCGTGTCAGCGGCCGCCGTGGCGGCGCCAGGTGAGGACCGCTTTGGCCGCGGCGCGGCCGGGTGAGCCGGCGATGCCACCGACGGGCGCGGTGCCGGCCCCGGTGATGAACAAGCCCGCTACTGGCGTGTCGTGCCCCGACAGCGCTCGGGTGGGACGCATCCAGCCCAGTTGATCCAGGCTGACGTCCAGGGACATCGGGTGCGCCCCCGGCCAGCGCAGCTCGTCAGCCATGTCCTGGGGCGTGCGGACGGCTCGCCCCACAATGGTGGAGCGAAAGCCCGGCGCCCGCACCTCCACGGTGTCGATCATCCGCTCGGCGAATTCCTCCTTGGCCTCGTCCCAGCCACCACGAACCCGGAACGGCGCCGTCGGGCACGCGAGGTAGACGGTGTGGTGGTCAGGCGGCGCGAGGGAGTCATCCAGCGCACTGGGCGTGAAGGCGTAGGTCGGTATCGGGTCATCAGGCAGTCGCTGGGCCTCGGCTTGCGCGAAACCGTCCGCCAGTGAGCCGAGGGTGTCGACGTAGGACTGCAACCCGTTGCAGTCCCCGCGCCGAGCCTGGGCATAGGCGGGCAGGGCCGTCGTCGCGAGCAGCACCAGCATCTGCACGGCGTTGCTGCGGTGGGTGGCCCGCAGCTCGGCACCGCGAATCCCGGACAGCGGCGGGTCGAGCAACTCCAGCAGCGCGGTCTGCGGATCGATCGCGGTCACCACGCAGGAGCTGGGGATATGCTCGCCGGATTCCAGCTCGACTCCGGTGACCCGCTGCCGGTCGCGGGTCACTCGGGCCACCGCCGCCTCGGTCCGCCACTGACCGCCGTAGGACTCCAACCGGCGGACGAGCGCGTCGATCAGTCCCTGTGAACCGCCCACGGCGTGCCACTGGCCGACCTGGTGGTAGAAGGCCTGCCACAACCCGTAGATCGCGCTGCCCGGCGCGGTGGGCGACGCCGACGCGTGCGCGGCGAATGCCGAGACCGGGCCGCGGACCCGATCACAGGTCAGGCGCTGCTCCAACACCCGCCCGTAGGGCGACAGCAGCAGCTGCGCCAGCCCCAACGGGCCGCCGTTGCGGGCCAGCGCCTGCCCAGCGGCCCACGCCCTGGCGGGCAGCTGGCGCAACTGGCGGCCGCGGTCGGCTCCAGCCTCCAGACCAGCGCGCATCGAGGTGATGATCGGCATGGTGTCCGCCATCCAGGCCCGATACCGGTCCGCGTCGACTGGGGCGACCTCGCGGATCGACTCGACGGTCTGCTCCACGCTGCGGTGGAAACGCACGATCGCGCCATCCCGGTGGACCGCGATGGAGAACGGGTCCATCTCCCGGTAGTCCAACCCGACCGCGCGCAGCCCGAGCTCCTCGACGATGCCGGTGGCGTTGATGATGTTGTGGGCAGCCGAGTGCGTGTTGAACCGGTAGCCGCACACCAGCTCCTCGGTGCGCGAGCCACCACCCAGCTTGGCCGACTGCTCCAGGACCAGCACCTTCAGACCCGCGCGGGCCAGGTAACAGGCAGTGACCAAACCGTTGTGCCCACCACCAACGACAATGTGATCAGCCATCTGCTCCGTCCAAAGGGGTGGGGTGTCAGCCGATCCGCGTCTTGGCGCCCGAGGCGTGCGGAGGGCTCGGTTTCGGGGGTACTTAAATGGGTGTGGCGGACAGGCCCCGGACAGGGGCCGCAGCCCTGGCAGGGCGTCGCGCTCACCCAGGCTTGTCCAGGGCGTTGATGAGGTGCTGGATCCGTTCGCTACGTTCTCCGGGAGCAAAGTCGTGGGTCAGGTAGCGTAACTGCCCGGCAGCGTCGATCACGGCGTAGCCGGGGCCAACCCGGCCGGCGCTGGTCGTCATCGCGTAACGCGCGGCCAGTACTGACTCCGCGCACCGCACGGATTGCGCGCCGCTGATCTGGGGCACAACGCAGTCATTGGCGCCAAATATGATCACCACGGGTCGGCCACGGTCCATCGCGAGCTCATCGAGGCCGGGCGCGGGCTCGTCGATGAACAGCACGTCGAGTGGGGGAAGGCCAGTGGCAGGTGCCCACGCGCTGGTCCGAGCGCGGCCGACGACGTCGCCGTCGCGATGACATGCCGGCTGCCCTCCGGTTGGTCTGCTCTGCGCACCGCATGATCGCCGTCGCACTATCATGGCGTCGCCGTCCTGATGGTCATTGCCGGTTGCCACGGTGCTAGTCAGCGCGGCGCGGGCCAGTGCCCACCCGACGCCAGGCGACCCAGGTGGACATCACTGCGCACCCTTCACGCGTTCGGCCTTGAACTGGCCGATCTCCGCGCGCAGCTGCGTGACCTGCCGCTCGCTGGTGTCACCGGCACCCGTGCGCTGGCCGCGCACCATCATCCACATCATCAGACCCATCCCGACCGGACAGGCCAGGACCGCAAGGCCCCACAGCAGCGACTGCATGGTTCCCCCTCAGCGGCATCAACTTCGTCTACCATCTACGTACAGAGATAGTAGATGATATCCGGGTGTGTCACCACTTTCCGATGCTGGGATGTGCACCGCCCATCGGAGAAGCACGTCATGACTGCTGGCAGCACGACCGACGGGCAGTGTGTGTCATGCCGAGCCGCCATGTGCCCTTCGACGGCATTGTCAGGTTGTTCAGCGTCTGGGGTGGCCGGGTTGTCTTCACCCGGGATGTGGCTCTGCGGCGACCGGGGTCAGGCGGCTGCGGGCACGCCGACGACCTCGTTCCAGGCGGTGAATCGGGTGTCCATCTCGTGGCGGTAACATTCACCGCCGATCAGCTCCCGCTCGATGACCGCGACCCGGCGGTCAGCAGCCGGGACGCGGCGACCTCCCCGCCGGGGCCCATGCCGATGACGATGGCGTCGAATTTCTCTGTCATGACTCTCCTTGTCCTGGTATGCGGGGGTTGTGTGGCCGCTGGGGTTAGGGTGTCGGTGATCCCGGGCGCCGGTGGTCAGGGGCGTCGGTGGCGCAGGACCCACGCGGTGTCGGTGACCGCGGCGACGGTCAGCCCGAAGGCCAGGTGGTCGGCGAACCCGCGCAGGTGGGTGACCAGCGGGTAGGCGCGGTTGGGTGCGGAGAACCCGGCGGCGGGGGTCATCAGCTCGTCGGCGAGCAGGCTCATCGCCGAACCGGTCGCCAACCCAGCGGTGATCGGGCGCAACCCGGTGGCGCGGCGCAGCAGCGCATACAGCGGGGCCCAGGAGATGGCCAGCCCGTAGTGGAACACCAGCGCCGCGGTGTCCAGCTGCTGCTCATCAAGGCGCACCCCGATCAGGATGGTGATCTTCTCGGCGGCGATCCGGTAGGGCGGCCCGGGGCGGGCGGCGTCCTCGGCCTCATGCACCCTCGCGGTGCTGCTCGCCGTGATCACCCAGGCCGCCGCCACGACCTGGGTCGGCGTACTCGCGGTGTTCACCACCTACGCCACCGGATCGGCCCTGCTCCTGGTCACCCTCGCCCTGTTCGCCGCCACCGCAGCCACCCTGCTCACCCCCATCATGCGCGGCGTCGCCCGCTACGCCTCCCGCCTCGCCGGGGCGCTGCTCGCGCTGTCCGGGGCTACCTCCTCTACTACTGGCTGCCACAACTACTCGGAGCAGCCCGCCCCGGCGACGACGGCCTGGCCGCACTCTCCGCCCAGGTCTCCACCTGGATCAGCGCACACCAACTCGCCGTCGCGCTCACCGCCGCCACCCTCGCCCTCGCCACTGCGGCCGCGATCGTCCACGCCCGCCGTACCCCCGCCACGAGAACGACGATCACCGCAGCGACCCACTGCTGCCCACCCGCGTCTGATCAGACCGCCCCCGCACAACCCGGCGCCACCTGCTACTCGCCCCACGGCAGCGCCATCGACCAGTAGCCGACGGCGAACACCCGCGGCACGCAGTCGAACTGCGACACCCCGAAACGAGGCGCCGCTCAGTCGGCCAACCAGTAGAGCCAGACACCACGCTGGCACACCAAGGCGGCAACCGGGCGGCGGCGTATCTTCAGCGGCTCGGGCCGCTTGTGCTGCCCGCGAGGTGCTGGTCTTCTGCCGAGCGGCGGACCGCCGGTCCCTGCCGACCGGGCTCATCGCCCAACTTCGGCCCTTCGTCACACGCCTCCTCGCGCCGCTCCGCGCTGGTGCCGGCCCTCGTCCACCGCCGCGAGCCGACCGGCGCCGGGCAGGGCCGCGGCGCAGCGGTCAGCCGCGCGGGGCGTACATGATGACCGCGACACCGACCAGGCAGGTCAGGGCGCCAATCACGTCGAATCGGTCGGGCTGGTAGCCGTCGGCGACCATGCCCCAGGCCAACGATCCGGCGACGAACACCCCGCCGTAGGCGGCCAGGATTCGCCCGAACTGGGCGTCCGGTTGCAAGGTCGCCACGAACCCGTAGAGGCCCAGGGCGATCACCCCGCCGCCGATCCAGAGCCAGCCGCGGTGCTCGCGTACGCCCTGCCACACCAGCCAGGCCCCGCCGATCTCGAACAACGCCGCCAGCACGAACAAGGCGATCGAACGCAGGATCAGCACGACAACCTTTCAAGGTGTGCGGACAACGGCCGGTCAACGGGCCAGCGCGGTCAGCCCACGGCGCCGAACAGCTCGGCCACCAGCGGGGCCGCCTCGGCCGGGGTGCGCACCTCCAACTGCAGAGTGCCGACGACCAGCCGCAAGGCGAAGTCGAAAAACGCGCAGCAGCCCTGCTCGGCTGCGGCGAGCTCGGCGACCGGTCCAGCCAGCTCGGCGGGCAGGTGGATCCGCAGCCCGCCGGCGGAAAACCGGCCTCCCACGATTCCGCACCGTCACTGTTCGCCCCGACGACACCGGAATGGATACACCCGGGGGTATGTTGGTTGGGGTGGAGGTCGTGTGATGGAGATGAGTCCCGCTCTGCTGGGTGATGCGTTGGTGCGGTTGCGGCGCGCGCAGGGTCAGCTGGCCGGTGTGATCCGGGCGATCGAGGGGGGCGGGGACTGCGCTGAGGTGTTGACCCAGCTTGCCGCGGTGTCGCGGGCGTTGGATCGGGCCGGTTTTAAGATCGTCGCGAGTGGGATGCGGCACTGTCAGGCGGCCCGGGACCGAGGGGAGCAGCCTCCGATGACCGAGGACGAGCTGGAGAAGCTGTTTTTGTCCCTGGCCTGAGTTCAGCGCCGTCCACCGGTGAGGGGTGAGCTGGTGTGACCGGGTCAGAAGTGTGTTTTTCAGATACCCCACCGGGTATCCCTGAGATGGAGGTGATGTGTCGTGCGAGTGCGCGAGGTTGATGTGGAGCAGTTCGCCGCAGAACGTCGCGAGGACGTGGCGGTGGTGGATGTGCGCTCCCCTGAGGAGTTCGTCTCGGGTCATGTGCCCGGGGCGGTCAACGTACCACTGGAGCGCGTCGTCGCGGATCCGGCCCGTTACGCCGGGCAGGAGTTGTACGTGATCTGCCAGTCCGGGGGTCGCAGTTCCGAGGCGGCGCAGGCATTGGCCGCCGCGGGTGCGCAGCCGGTGTCGGTGGCCGGTGGGACCAAGGGCTGGATCGCGTCCGGTCGACCGGTCGACACCGGTACCCAATGACCGGAACCGGACCGACGAGGAGGGGACTTGTTGTGATTGACGTTGAGGTGATCGAGACCTCGTCGTTGGGTGACCGCAGCTACCTCGCCACTGATGGTGAGGTGGCGGTGGTGGTCGACCCGCAGCGTGACGTGGACCGGGTGCTCGCGGTGGCCGGGCGGCTGGGGGCGCGGATCTCGCATGTGGTGGAGACCCACGTGCACAACGACTACGTCTCCGGCGGCTTGGAGCTGGCTCGCCTGTCCGGCGCGGTCTACGCGCTGTCCGCCGAGGACGACGTGGAATTCGAGCGAACCGGGGTGGCCGACGGGACCGTGCTGGAGGCCTCGCCGCGGCTGCGGCTGCGGGTGCTGGCCACCCCGGAGCACACCTTCCACCACCTGTCTTATGTCCTGGAGAGCCCCGACGGGGCGCAGGGCGTATTCACCGGAGGGTCGCTGCTCTACGGCACCACCGGGCGCACCGATCTGCTCGGTGACGCCCACGACGAGACCCTTGCCCGGGCCCAGCACGCCTCGGCGCGCACCATGGCCGACACCCTGCCCGAGGGTGCGCAGGTCTGGCCGACCCATGGGTTCGGCAGCTTTTGCACCGCCACCCCCGCCTCCGGTGACTCCTCCACGCTGGGCCGCGAGCGCCAGGTCAACCCGGTGCTACGGCTGGCCCGTGACGCGTTGGTCCGAGAGACGTTGTCCGGGTTGGGTGCTTACCCCGCCTACTACGCCCACCTGGGCGCGCTGAACACCGCCGGCACGACGCCGGTAGACCTGCGCCCACCCTCGCCAGCGGACCCCGTCGAGTCTGGCGAGCCGGCTGGACGCCGGGCAGTGGGTGATCGATCTGCGCACCCGCAAGGCTTACCTCGACTCCCACCTCGCCGGGACCAATCAGCCTCGGATTGGACGGACCCATGGCGACCTGGCTGGGCTGGATGGTGCCCCACCGCGCCCCGATCACCCTGCTCGGTCAGGACCCGGTGCAGGTCGCCCACTCCCAGCGGGAACTGGTCCGCATCGGCATCGACCGCATCAACGCCGCCGCCACCGGCAGCCCGAGGAAGTTGGCCGCGGACCCCGCGCAGCTGACCGGGCTGCCCCGTGCGAGCTTCGCTGACCTGGCCGGCGAGCTCACCGGCCGCCGGGCCGCGGATCTACCGCCCGCCGAGGTGGTCCTCGACGTCCGACTCGACACCGAGTGGAACACCTCGCACGTGCCAGGCGCGGTACACCTCCCGCTGCCCGACCTGCCCACCCGGGTCGAAGACGTCCCGCCCGGGGCGGTGTGGGTGCACTGCGGCAGCGGTTACCGCGCCACCGCAGCCGCGTCGCTGCTGGCCCGCGCCGGGCGCACCGTCGTGGTCATTGACGACAACTACGGCAACGCTGAAGCCGCCGGGATCGCGCTGACCACCCCGGCGTGACCTCGCCTGCGTCTACGGCCTGGTCACCGCCACCCGGGGTCGCGTCCGCGGCGCTGTTCGCGCCCGCCGCCCTGAACACCGGCTCAACCGCAGCCCTTCCCATCCGGCACACCGACATCGATCCGACACAGCGATGGAGCCCCGGCCATGGATTACGCCATGACGATCACCCTGGATTTGCCTTACGCCCAGGCTGTCCCTGCGGTGAAGCAGGCCCTGCGGGAGCAGGGGTTCGGTGTTCTCACCGAGATCGACGCCCGGGCCACCATGAAGGACAAACTCGGCGCGGACATGGAGCCCTACATCATTCTGGGGGCCTGCAACCCCCAGCTCGCCCACCGGGCACTGGGCCTGGACCGCCAGATCGGGCTGCTGCTGCCCTGCAACGTCGTCGTCCGCGCCGACGGCGGGGACCGGACCGTGGTGTCGGCCCTGGACCCGCAGGTCATGGTCACTGTGCCCGAGCGTGAGGGACCTTCGCCCCGTCGCTGATGAGGCGACCCAGCGCATCCGCCGCGCTGGACGCCCTCACCGCCGGGCACCTTCCTCCGACCACGGGTAACGCCTGAGGTGGGTCGCGGCGGTCCGCCGACACGAACGGGAGTGATGACCATGATGGGCGCCTCGATGATGGGCTGGTTTTGGATCTGGCCGATGCTCGTGCTGATCGGGCTGGTCCTGCTCGGCTACCTCGCCTACCGGCTCGTGCTCGGCGGTGGGTCCGGTTCGGCGGGTCCGGTGTCTGCGCGTGAAATCCTCGACGAGCGTTACGCCCGCGGGGAGATCGACGACGAGGAATACCGCCAGCGTCGTGCCGGGCTGCAATGACCCCGCGACCGATCAGCCGGCGGCGCGCGGTCCTGCTGGGCGGGCTCGGCGCAGCCAGCATCGTCACCGGCGTGACCGGCTGGCTGGCCAGCAGTCGCACCACGGGGACGGGCCGCCGGTTGCAACCCGCCGACACCGGCGCCGCACTGCACCAGCCGCACGTGCTGGCCAGCCAGGGCGGGCGGCTGCAGGTTGAGCTCACCGCCGCCGCAGGCGTCCGGCTGGCCGGCCGGGATACCAGCGCGCTGGTCTACAACGCCACCTCACCCGGGCCGACGCTGCAGGTCCGCCCCGGCGACGAGCTCGCGATCCGGCTGAGCAACCGGCTCGATCAACCCACCAACCTGCACACCCACGGGCTACGGATCTCCCCGCAGCACAACAGCGATAACCCGTTCCTGCGCATCGACCCGGGCACCTCGTTCGACTACCTCTACCGGATCCCGCCCGACCACCCGGCCGGCACCTACTGGTATCACCCGCACCACCACGGCACGGTCGCCGACCAGATCTTCGGTGGGCTGGCCGGCGCGCTGCTCGTCGACCTGCCGCGTGAGCAAGGCCCCGACCTGCCCGTCACCGACGACCGGGTGCTGCTGGTCACCGACACCACCCTCGACGACGACGGCCGGGTCACCCCCGTCAGCGCGATGGACAAGATGATGGGCCGCCAGGGCGAGCTGGTGCTGGTCAACGGCCAACACCAACCCACCATCTCCGCCGCGCCGGGGGCGACGCAACGCTGGCGGATCATCAACGGCTGCGTGTCCCCGGTCCTCGCCCTCCACCTTAAGGGCCACGAACTCGTCCAGGTCGCGCACGACGGGACGTTCCTGCCCGCCCCGGCCTCCCGGGATCGGGTGGTGCTCGCCCCGGGCAACCGCGCCGATGTGGTCGTGCGCCCCGCCGGCACGGGGCGCTTCGCGCTCACCGCCGAGGCCTTCGACCGTGGCGGCATGGGAGCAATGATGGGCGGCGGGAACGCGACCAGCGGACCGGTCACCCTGGCCACCATGGACACCGCCGGCTCAGCCGCCCCCTCGCCACCACTGCCCGCGACCCTGCCCGCCGAGACACCCCCCACCGGACCGGCGACCACCCAGCGGCAGACCACCTTCCAGATGGGCATGGGCATGGGCATCGGCGGCATGGCCTTCACCATCGACGGCCACACTTTCGACCCCCAACGTGACGACCAGACCATCACTCTGGGCACCACCGAGCAGTGGACCGTCAACAACCCCAGCCCGCTAGCGCACCCCTTCCACCTGCACGTATGGCCGTTCACCGTCCTCGCCACCAGCGACGCCAGACCACCGTTTGGGGTTCCCCAAGACGTCGTCCTTATTCCGGCCCGCGGATGGGTCCGCCTGCGCATTCCGTTCACCAGATTCTCCGGGCGCAGCGTCTACCACTGCCACATCCTCGACCACGAAGACGCCGGAATGATGGCCACCGTCAACGTCCGCGGCTGATCCGACGCGCACCCGGACCCCGATTCGGACACTGCCCCCAACGGCACTTCCCCCGACGGTCGGCAGGCCCCACTGATTGGATCGTTTCCGGACTCTCTGCGTAGCGCTGGCGAGCCAGGACTCGCTGGTCTACACCCCAGACCGCCATTTCCCTAGTCACCCTGAACCCTGAGGGTGGGGGCGCTGCGGCTTGTCCTCGCGCAGCGCAGCTTCCGGCACCGACGAGCACCGACGTGCCCGTCAGCGCCCGTGTCTTGTCCTCCCGCCCCGACCGGTGTCTGTCGCTCACGCGGTACGGCCGCAAGAATTGGCATCAGCGGCGCAGACCGGATTTCCGAAGATCGTGAGCAGGAGAGGAAACCTTGTGGCTGAGTTGCGACTTGTAAGGATGGCGACGAGGCAGCAGATGCAGGCCGTTCCCCGCCCGGTGGAGGGAGAACCGGGCCTGGTGGAGGTGGACACCACGTGGGGGACCATCCAGCCGATGGAAGTAGCCGAAGGCGTCCGGACGGTCGGTGAAGTGGAAGTGATCGAGCATCTGGAGAAAGGGTTACCCGTCGTCGATAGCCGTGATCGGCACTCCTACGACGAGGCCACCATCCCCGGCACGACCAACCTGCCCTTCGCCGATGCGGCGGCGCGCAGAAGCGAGCTGCACCAGGAGCATCCCACGGTGTTTTTCTGCAACGGCCCACAGTGCGGGCAGTCACCGAGGGCCATCCGTGCTCTGCTGGAAGCCGGCCATCCCCCGGAGAGAATTAGATATTACCGAGGTGGGCTGCACGACTGGATCACCCTGGGGCTACCGGTAGCTCCCCGGTGGGTCGGCGCTGCACCGGCAGTAGCCGGAGACTGCTGAACAGGTCGGTACGCGGCGGGGATTAGCCACGCCACCGCGCCGACGACGCGATGCTCCGAGGTGATGGACCGATAGCCGAGTCCGACCTGCTCACGTGCCGCCGCGACCGTGAGCTGACCGGCCGCTGCGGCTGGCCGACACGTGCGCCAACCCGGCACCGAGAAGATCGAAAAGATCTTCGACAAGATGTCCAGCCGCTACGACCGGGACATCGGCTTCATCGAGCGGCTCATCTTCGATGGCGCCCGATCCTGGGCAGTCTCGCAAGCCCGCGGGGAGGTAATCGAGATCGGTGTGGGAACAGGGCTCAACCTCCCGCTCTACGGCCCCGCAGTGACCCAGGTCATCGGTGTCGACCTGTCCGAGGGGATGCTCGGCGTGGCCCGCAAACGGGTAGCCGGCCAACAACTGGACGGCGTGGAACTGCGCCACGGCGACGTGCAAACCCTGGACCTGCCCGACGACAGCGCCGACACCGTCGTCTCCACCCTCACGTTCTGCTCGATCGCCGATCCACTGATCGCCAGCCGGCAGGCCTACCGGGTGCTGCGCCCCGGCGGGAGGTTCGTCCTCGCCGAACACGGACCCTCCACCAGTGCCATCGGCTGCGCCGTCATGCGAGCCATCGAACCGTTGACTACCCGATTCCTGGCCGACCACCTCACCCGCGACCCCGTGCCCTACCTCAAGGAGGCGGGCTTGACCGTGGACGAAGTCCATCGGGGCGGTCGCGGCGGCATCATGTTCCGTGTCCTCGCCCACAAGGACCATGGATAGCCGGTCGCGACCAAAGAAGGCCGCCGAGCCTGGCGCGGCCAGCACTGCTGCTGAGAAGCCCGCGAGGTGATGGTGGTTCGTTCGCTGCTGCTGTTCGTCCTTGCGGCGCTGACGGAGATCGGCGGGGCCTGGCCGGTCTGGCAGGGCGTTCGCGAACACCGGGGCTTGCTCTGGATCGCCGCAGGTGTCCTCGCTCTGGGCGCCTACAGTTTCGTCGCGGCCTTCCAGCAAGATCCGCACTTCGGGCGCGTTCTGGCCGCCTACGGTGGCATCTTCGTCGTCGGCTCCCTGGCCTGGGGCGTGGTAGTGGATAAGTTCCGCCCGGACCGTTACGACCTTATCGGTGCCCTCATCTGCCTGATCGGCGTTGCCGTGATCATGCACACGCCGCGGACGAGCCCGGATGACGACGCCCGCGGTGATCGACATCACGGCAGCGGCAAGGCCCGATAGCCGAGCTGTTCGATGGTACTGATCACGTCCTCGGGGCGGCTTTGGGTAAGGTCGAGTTCTACGGTGCTCAGTCCCGCCTTCACCCGGGTCTGGGTGCTACGGACGCCGTGGAGCCTGACGATGCCGTGCTTCCCGAAGAAATCACTACGGCGTCGCTGCGGCGGCGGTGGCGCGGTTATGACCCCACCCAAGTCGAGGCGTTGCTGAATCGGATCGCGACCGACTACAGCGGCGCCATCGACCGGATCGCCACCCTCGCCGAGGAACGCGCCCGATACCGAGCCGACCAACAACAACTACAACAACGGCTCAACGAGATCGGCGACTCCGCGCGAGAGACCGCCGAGGCGACCCGCCACGACGCCGACACCGACGCCGAGAAGATCCGAGCGCGCGCCGAGCGGGCCGCCGCACTGATCATCAGCCAGGCCGAAGAAGCAGCAGCCGCCTGCGCCCGCCAAGCCCACACGCTGCGCGCAGACGCCGAGCAGGAAGCCAACACCGCGCAGCGGCGCCTGACCGAAGCCGACCGCCGCGCCCAACAACTCGAAGACGCCGCCCGGGACCGCTGGGACGCGATGCGCGCCGAAACCGAGCAACGATTCGAGCATCTGCAAATCGCCGAACGCCGCTTCGCCGAACGAGTCCGCAACGTCGAGGAGATCCTGGCCACGGTCCGCACCGAATTCCAGCCCGGCCCGCCCCCAGCCGACGACGGTGACCGCACCAACGGCCGCCAGCGGTAAGCACCAGCAGCGGTCTGTTGCCAGCTTCGCGCGGCGAGAGACGTCAGCTCAGATCACTGGGTGTGGTCGCCAACTGCGTAAATCTTCCAAATCACTTCGAGCCCCGACTCGTCCTCCGTAGGGTTCGTCGTCGACGGTAGCTGTCCTCGAACGCCGGGAGCGGCCAGCACCCGAAGCCCAGGCCGGTCTACCACGCTTGGCGTGTCCAACTGGCCGCACGGCGCGTAGCGCGCCAGGTAGTCGCGGGTGCGGTGTAACAGGTCGGCCAGCGCCGGCTGGCCGGCACGGATTTTATCTGCGATCGAGGTATCAGGCGGAGTCAGTGGGCGCTCTTACTCGGTGGTGACGTTGTAGTGGAGCAGGCCGCACCGCATGAACAACCCCGAGGCTTGGCCCGTCAGATCCCAGGGAGCAGGTAACTATGACCACCGCGACTCTTCATCGGCCGCTGAGGTTTCGGGATCTTGTGAGGCCCTTTGCCCCGATGGCTGCGCCGGTCCCGGCGCAACGCAAAGACCAGGCGAGCCTGTCACAGGATGAACGAGGGTATTTCCTCCTCGCCTTGAACACGCTCCTCCGCCAGGGTACCTATGCGCAACTGGTCGCCATTCACTCTGATATGACACACACTATGCACAACATGGGCGACGGGAGTCCCGAGGCGGCGCTCGGCCAGCAGCGCTTCCTGCCGTGGCACCGCGTCTACCTGTACCAGTTTGAACGCCAGCTCCAGCGCGCTTTGCGCGATCAGGTCCCGATCACTGTTCCGTACTGGAACTGGGAGACAGCGCAGGAGCAGAGCATCCCTGGTTGGCTTGAGGATGTACTGCCCACGGTGGCTATCGGAGCTGGAACGATCTCGGTCTTTCGATCTCCTCGAACCTCGGCAGATCTTGAACAGATTCTTGCCGGCACGGCCGACCCCACCGTCCCGAGCCTTGCCACGGTGAAAAAGGCCACGACGTATATAGATTTCGCGACCGGCTTGGAAGGCGTTCACAATCTAGTTCACGACTGGGTGGGGGGTACTATGGACTCCCTTGTTACTGCATCAACAGATCCCATCTTCTGGATGCATCATGCCAACCTAGACCGGCTTTGGTTGGAATGGTACCAAGGCCCGCAGGGGCACGGGCTGGATCCGCAGCTGAGTGGCGTTGACGCCATCATGGATCCATGGCGCTACGACGAGCCGCAGACACGTGATATCGCCAACTTCAACTATTCGTATGTCTAGCGCCTCGAACCCAACGGTCAGATCGTTAAGCGCCATCATTGAGTCCACCGAGCAGAAAGAGGAACGATCATGATGCCATATTCGAGCCGTCGGTGCATCCTGTCGCCGGGTGTGCTGCACCGCTTGGCACGGTCGGACGACACGGAGTTGCGCGCCGCGGCGCTGGACACGCTGGCCATTGACACCCGGTTCCGGCTGGCCCGGGCCGAGTCCGCGGCCTCGATGCTCCGGGCGCCGCAGCTGGTGACCTTCGGCCGCGCCGGCGGCCAACCCCAACGGACCATCTACGACCAGCACCACAGCACATCCCAGACCCCGGGTCAGGTTGTGCGCGCTGAAGGCCAGGCGGCGACGTCGGACAAGGCAGTCAACCAGGCCTACGACGGGCTCGGCGCGACCTACCAGTTCTACTGGACGGTATTCCAGCGGGACTCGATCGACGGCGCCGGTCAACCGCTGATGGGGTTGGTGCACTACGACCGCAACTATGACAACGCGTTCTACGACGGCGCGGGGCACATGTTCTTCGGTGACGGCGACGGTCGGATTCTCACCCAGACCACCGCCGGGCTGGATGTGATCGGTCACGAGCTCACCCACGGCGTGACCCAGAACGAGGCCAACCTGGTCTATTCGGGCCAGTCCGGGGCGCTCAACGAGTCGATGTCTGACGTATTCGGCATCCAGGTCAAGCAGATGGCGCTCGGCCAGGACGTCGTCCAGTCGGACTGGCTGATCGGTGCGGACATCGTCGGGCCGGCGTTGCTTCCGGCGTTGCGGTCGATGAAGGCGCCCGGCACCGCCCACCCGGGTGACGACCAGCCCGCGGACATGGACGGCTACGTGCAGGGTGGGGATGTACACACCAACTCGGGCATTCCGAACCACGCATTCTACGTGGCGGCCACCACCCTCGGCGGGCATGCCTGGGACGCCGCCGGCCCCATCTGGTACGCCACCCTGCGCGACCCGCACCTGCGACCCACGGCCACGTTCCACGACTTCGCCATCATCTGTGTGCGGCAAGCCCAGCAGATCTATGGTCAAGGCAGCACGGAGGCCAAGGCTGTGCAGCTAGCCTGGCAGACGGTGAAGGTACTGCGGTAAACCGTCGACCTCCGGGGAGGCTTGATGCGAGTACGGGTGGTGCGGCGGGGCGGTATCGCCGGTGTGGCCCTGGAGACCACAGTCGACACATCGGAGCTCACCGACCTCGAGGCTGCGCGGGCGGAGTCGGAACTCGGTGACCTTCCCTGGGGGCGCCCGGCCGCCGCCCCCCGCCATCCCGACCAGTTCTCCTATGAGCTCAGCGTGGCCGGCGACGACCGGGCTGTGGTGCTCAGCGAGGACGAAGTCCCCGCAGGCTTGCGGCCCGCGCTGGCGCTACTCACCCAGCGCGGGACGATTCGCCCGGCCTCGGGCTGAAGGGTCACGCCCCTAGCAGCAGTCCTCGCCGCGCCAGGCTTGGCGGCCTTCCCAGACGGCCAGGGCGGCGATGCCCAACCCGACGATGGGATCGAGCCACCACCAGCCGAATGCGGTGTTGGCCAGCAGACCGGTCAGCACCCCAGCGGCCAGGTAGGCGCATAGCAGATTCTGGCTGCCCCTCACCCGCGGTGGCCATCGAGGCGAGCAGGAAGAACGTGACCGCAACGGCCTTTTGCGCGCGTGCCTCGGCGGTCTGGGACAGGGTGCGGGTGCCGGTGAACCGCCAGAT
>JRHI01001503.1_pt1 | contig 19219 bp, 21 predicted proteins | sample 215371 | NCBI WGS metagenome assembly JRHI01 (sample SAMN02929681, study PRJNA255918) | sediment metagenome | biome: cave system; feature: Ice Cave; material: Sediment; isolation source: sediment from deep within a dark volcanic ice cave with no known source of... ...
GCCAACGTCACACAAAGCAGATCTCAGAAGTAAAGGCTGATCGAATTTTCCGAAGAGTTAGTTAGTCAAGCAATTGCATTCACACGAGAGGAGCGAAGGCGATGAGTAGAGTACGAGTACTGGTAGGGACGCGCAAGGGCGCATTCATCCTTGAATCAGACGGCAAGCGCGAGAAGTGGGACGTCAGCGGCCCGCACTTTGCAGGCTGGGAAATGTATCACTTGAAGGGATCGCCGGCAGATCCTAATCGCATCTACGCATCGCAAACGAGCGGCTGGTTCGGCCAGATTATCCAGCGCTCGGATGATGGCGGCAAAACCTGGCACCAGCCGGGAACGCCGCCCGGAGAAGTACCTGCCCCGGGTCCTCCGAAGACAGCAAGCAATAAGTTCGCGTACGATGCGTCTCCGGAGACTGGCAAGCCGCTCACTACGCACCAATGGTATGACGGCACGCAACATCCCTGGGAGTTCAAACGCGTGTGGCATCTGGAACCTTCGCTCGAAGATCCGGATACGATTTACGCCGGAGTGGAAGATGCGGCCATTTTCCGCTCAACGGACGGCGGCGAGAACTGGAAGGAACTTTCCGGGCTGCGCGGTCACGGAACCGGACCCAAGTGGCAGCCGGGCGCGGGTGGCATGTGCCTGCACACGATTATTCTCGATCCCAGCAATCCGCAGCGGATGTGGATCGCGATCTCGGCAGCGGGCGCCTTCCGCACCGACGACGCCGGAAAAGCTGGAAGCCGATCAATCGCGGGCTCAAGTCGCAATACATTCCCGATCCCAACGCCGAGGTCGGACACTGTGTGCACCACATTGCCATGAATCCAAAGCGCCCGGGCGTGCTCTTCATGCAGAAGCACTGGGACGTAATGCGATCGGACGATGCCGGCGACAACTGGAAGGAAGTCAGCGGCAATTTGCCGACTGATTTCGGTTTCGCGATTGATGTACACGCGCACGAGCCGGAGACGATTTACGTTGTTCCTATCAAGAGCGACTCCGAGCACTTCGTACACGAAGGCAAGCTGCGCGTCTTCCGCAGCCGCAGCGGCGGCAATGAGTGGGAGGCGCTCACCAAGGGTCTCCCGCAAAAAGATTGCTACGTGAATGTGCTGCGTGACGCCATGGCCGTGGATACTTTGGACAAGTGCGGAATTTATTTTGGGACGAGCGGTGGGCAGGTGTACGCGTCGGCTGATGCGGGAGATAGCTGGAATCCAATCGTGCGGGATCTGCCGGCGGTGCTGAGTGTGGAGGTGCAGACGCTGGGATAAGACAAATCTTTGAACGGGTCCTATGGCTCGCACTGACACCACCCCTGCGGCACAGACGGTCCAGCTCGAAATTCAGCGGGAAGTGTCAGGAGAACAGCGCATTCTGCTGGCCTTTGAGCTGATCCTTTTCGCCTGGGAACTTGCCACGGCGGGAATTCAGCACGATCAACCCCAATGACCGGAAGTGCGCATCTTTTTCAGTACAAACAGTACGGACAACAGTAATGATTCGCGTCATACTCCCACAACATCTGCGAACGCTAGCGCATGTCGGCAGCGAGGTCACTCTCGAGGTTGAGGGTAGGGCAACGCTGTGCTCCGTCCTTGACGCACTCGAGGCTAGCTATCCGATGCTGCGTGGTACGATCCGCGACCACATCACGCAACAGCGCCGACCATTTCTGCGCTTCTTTGCCTGCGAAGAGGATCTGTCCCACGAAGTGCCGGACGCTCCACTTCCGGACGCTGTCGTATCGGGGAAAGAGCCCTTGGTCGTCTTAGGGGCAATTGCCGGCGGCTAGGCACGCTACTCCCGGTGTGTAGAATTGCGATGAGTTCCGCTTACCTGGAGTGTCCGAACCCGTGCGACCGGCCCTAGCGAAAAAACGTTTAAAGGCTTTTAAAATAGAATCTGTTCCTTTCCAGCTCATTTGAAATTTTGAGGTTCACGCTAATGTGCAGGAATATCAAAACGCTTTTCAACTTCGATCCGCCCGTGACCGACGAGGAGGTTCGAGCTGCGTCACTTCAGTTCGTGAGAAAAATTAGTGGCTTCAACAAGCCGTCGAAGGCCAACGAACGCTCGTTCCTGGCTGCAGTCGAAGAAGTATCTGGCATCTCGTCTCGCCTTCTCCGTTCGCTCGAAACCACTGCTCCGGCGAAGAGTCGCGAAGAAGAGGCGGCAAAGGCGAAAGCTCGCGCAGCAGAGAGATTCGGCTCCTGACTCCAGCCCACCGCGAGGTCTGCCGGCTGCAACGCTCGTGATAGCCCGTTTCCAGTCATGGTGTATCCTCATGCCTTGCAGGCTCGGGTTTAAGATAAATTAGTGGAGTCACAACACAGAATTGCAACCTTCTGGGCATCGAACTCACCCCAACTCCAAACATTGTCGAGGGCCGGAACGAGGTTGCTTGTTGGACCCCCATGTTGCACAGACTGTACGATCCAACTAGATTTCAAGAACGGACCACAAACGCCGGGAAAGCTGAGGAGACGTTGTGGCATTGCCCCAGGACCCACTCTGGTACAAGAACGCGATTATCTACCAAGTCCACGTGCGGACTTTCTTCGATAGCGGTGGGGACGGAATCGGAGACTTCCGTGGGCTCACGCAGAAGCTCGACTATCTGCAGGAACTAGGAATCACAGCCTTGTGGTTGATGCCGTTCTTTCCCTCGCCCCTGCGCGATGACGGCTACGACATTGCCGACTACCGCTCCGTCCACCCCAGCTACGGCACCGTCGAAGACTTCAAGAAATTTCTGACCAGCGCACACGAACGTGGAATCCGGGTGATCATCGAGATGGTGTTGAATCACACATCCGACCAGCATGTGTGGTTTCAGGAATCGCGAAGCTCCCAGGACAATCCGCGCCGGGACTGGTATGTGTGGAGCGAGACCGATACCCGCTACCGCGGTGCTCGGATTATTTTTCTCGATACGGAAATGTCAAACTGGGCGTGGGACACGATTTCCAAGTCCTACTATTGGCACCGTTTCTTTAGTCATCAGCCTGACCTTAACTACGACAATCCTGCGGTTCGGGAGGAAATGTGGGATGTCATGAAATCGTGGCTGGAGATGGGTGTGGATGGTTTTCGCCTGGACGCTGTCCCCTACCTCGTCGAGCGGGAAGGCACATCTTGCGAAAACTTACCCGAGACCCATCAGATCATTAAAGACCTGCGCAGAAGGCTTGATGAACAATTTCCCGGAAGGCTGCTTCTGGCCGAAGCCAATCAGTGGCCGGCTGACCTTCGCCAGTACTTTGGCGAGGGCGATGAGTTTCACATGGCCTTTCATTTTCCGATCATGCCGCGAATGTTCATGGGTCTGAAACTCGAGGACCGCAAGCCGATTATCGATATTCTCCAGAAAACCCCGGAAATCCCGGACGCGTGCCAGTGGTGCTTGTTCCTTCGCAACCACGATGAACTCACGCTCGAGATGGTCACCGACGTTGAACGGGACTACATGTACGACGTCTATGCCCGGGACAAAACCATGCGGCTGAATATGGGCATCCGGCGTAGGCTGGCGCCTCTGCTTGAAAATGACCGCCGGCGCATCGAATTAATGAATGGAATGCTGCTGTCTCTTCCGGGAACTCCTATCATCTATTATGGCGACGAGATCGGTATGGGCGACAACGTGTTCCTTGGGGACCGAAACGGAGTTCGCACGCCCATGCAATGGGATGGGGGCTGGAACGCGGGTTTTTCTACCGCCGATCCCGAGAGCCTTTACTCGCCGCTCATTCTTAATCCTCTATACGGGTATCCAGCGGTCAATGTGCAGTCGCAGCGGCGCTCTGAGCATTCGATTCTCGCCTGGATGAAGCGCATCATAGGTGTGAGGAAATCCACGCAGGTTTTTGGCGGGGGCTCGATCGAGTTTCTTCATCCTGCAAATCATCGCGTGCTGGCATATGTGCGACAGCTAAAAAATGAAACCGTGCTGGTGGTTAACAACCTCTCCAGTTCCGCACAAGCGGTGGAACTCGATTTGAAGCGTTACGAAGGCAACATCCTGATCGAGATGTTCGGCAAAAATATCTTTCCCCGCGTCGGCAAGTTGCCCTACCTGCTGACCCTGGGGCCCTATCAGTTTTTTTGGTTCCGCCTGCGGAAGATCTGAATAATCTGTGCTGGAGGCTAGTCTGGCTGAGAGAAGTGTTCTTAACGATGATTTTCTTCGTCAACTTATCAGCGTTGGCGAGGTCGATCTTCTGGTGGGGCTGCCCACGTTTAATAACGCGAAGACGATGGCAATCGTGGTGCAGGCCATTCGAGCCGGATTATTGAAGCATTTTCCCCGGGAGCGAGCTGTGATCATCAATGTCGACGGAGGATCCAGAGATGGGACGCCCGAACTGGTGAAGGCAGCTTCAATAAATGATCTGCAACGCTCAACCGAACTGTACACGCTGCGCACTCTGCATTCCATCAGCACTGTTTCCGGTCACGGCTCGGCAACCGGACCAGCCTTACACACGATTATGGCTGCTGCGGACCTGCTGCGCGCGCAAGCTTGTGCAGTAATCTCGCCGGAATCCATCAACATTGCGCCAGAATGGTTGGATAAGCTTATTCGTCCCATCTACCGGGACAGGTTCGACTTTGTAACTCCTACTTATCGGAGGCATAAGTTCGATGGCCTGCTGCTGCGGAATCTGCTATATCCAAACGTGCGCGCGCTTTACGCCAAGCGGATAAGGGAGCCATACCCATCCGATTTTGCGTTCTCTGGACGGTTTTGTAATCATTCGCTGGAGCAAAATGTTTTCGATCACGACGAGAGCCGTTCTGGGGCAGAGATCAGCTTAGTTATCCTCGCAATTGTCGCGCGTTTTCAGATCTGCCAGGCATTCCTAGGCACGAAAGCTCGTGGTTATCGAGATTCTGCCGAACTTGTGCCCGCCATGCGACAGTCAGTCGGTCCGCTGTTCTCATCGTTGGACACGAACTATCAAGTCTGGAGCGCCAACGGCGTCGCGGAGGCAATTCCGACGCTCGGACCTGAGTCCGAACTAACATCGGAGCCGGTTCGAGTGAATCGGAAGCAACTCCACCAGATGTTTACATCCGGAGTCGCTGAACTGGAGCCGGTTCTTAAGTCGATCCTGTCACAGCAGACTCTGCTCGAAATCCAAAACATCACCAAAATCGCGGAAGATGATTTTCGATATTCGCATGAACTCTGGGCGAAAACAGTTTATGAATTTGCGGCTTCCTATCACAAATCCGTAATCAGCCGGGATCACATTATTCAGGCGATGGCCCCGCTTTACCGCGGAAAAATGTATACCTTCCTCGTTGAAAACCGCGACTCTTCCGGGGAAGAGGTGGAAGCGAACGTAGAAGCACTTTGCCAGACATTTGAACGATTGAAGCCGTCCCTGCTTGCACGGTGGGACGGAGGGAAGTGAGGTAAATATGTGGCAATTAATTGTAGGTGAGTTGACACGCGCGACGCAGGAACTTGCCCGAGATTTTGCGCATTTCCTGCCCCGCCTGCTGGCCATGCTGGTTATCGCGTTTCTTGGTTGGGCAATCGCATACTTTTTTAAAGTAGTGGTCCGCGGGGCATTGCGTCTCGCAAAGTTTGACAAGCTTTCTGAGAGCGCGGGCGCCAACCAGTTGTTGACTAAAGCGGCCTTGCCCTCATCCACTGAACTAGTGGCCCGCCTTGTATTTTGGCTGGTCTGGATGGGTTTTGTTCTATTGGGCGTTGAGGTGCTCGGCGTGGTGGGCCTGCAGCAATATGTTTCGCGATTTTTTCTGTTCCTGCCCCGATTGCTGGTCGGGGTATTTATCGTGTTTTTTGGATTGCTGGCTGCGACATTCTTTTACCGGGCTGCTTTACTGGCAGCGGTGAACGCGAATCTTCCATCGGCGCGTCTTCTTGCGGTCTCGCTGCGTACTGTAATCGTTATCCTTGCTGTGTCCATGGCTTTTGAGGAACTTGGATTGGCGGAGCGCACGATCATTGTCGCCTTTGCGATTGCTTTCGGCGCTCTCATGCTGGGTCTCGCTATCGCGTTTGGGTTTGGAGGCCAGGATCTGGCACGGCGGTTCCTGGAAAGAAGGTTCCGGCCTGATAAGCACGAACAAAAGCAGGACGAATTTTCACCGCTGTGAGGAGGGAAGAGGCGGATTCAGGAAAATCAATATCCGAAACCGCTGGGCCCGCGATGCGGCCTACTGATTTCCAGTTGCGGCTCGCAGCCCGGTAAATCCCGTCTCACGGCAAAGCAGCAAGTCTTGCCGCGGATGGTTGAACGCACGATGCCCGCGATCCTATTTGACCGTGAAATCCATCGTGGTCGATGTTTCAGGCAGCGTACCGCCGCCACCATACGCACCCATCCCGGGAGTGCCTGGGTTGGTCACAGAAATCTTTGCGGTGCCGGGCGCTGCGATTGCCGAGGCCGGGATCATGACGGTAAGCTGGTTGCCGCTCACGAAAGCGGTATTCGTTTGCGCCGTTCCGTTCCAGTTCACCGTCGCCTTGCCGGCAAAATTGCTGCCGTTGACGGTCAAAGAAAATGCAGGACCTCCCGAGGTCATGCTGGATGGAGCAAGCTGGGTAATAGCGGGCATCGCCCCTGGCTGCGGTGGAGCGGCGGCCTTTGAACTATAGCCGCAGGCCAGCGCGCTGGCAATCAGTCCAACTAGGAATAGTATCTGTATGGCTTTCATCGTGGTCCCCCTATGGGCGACGGCCCATTAGAGAAGTCTAGGATGAATGAGAATTTGCGTGTCATGATTGAGTCCTTTTGATGTCAAGATATTGTCAGAGATGAAAAGCCTGGAAATCGCGCAGCACTTCCAAAGCAGCTTTGGTGCCGCTCCGACCGTATTTCGCGCGCCGGGACGCGTGAATCTGATTGGCGAGCATACGGATTACAACGAAGGCTTCGTTTTGCCGGCCGCCATTGGTTTCTACACCCAGGTCGCGATCGGCCCAAGGACAGACCGAAAGCTGGTCATCCGGTCCAGCGAGTTCGCTGGAGATTTCGAATTTGACATTGAGAATCTGCCCTCGACGCGAGTCGGCGCGTGGTGTGACTACGTTCTCGGTGTGGCAGTGATGCTGCGTCAGCGAGGACTTTTGAGTGATGGCGCGAACTTACTGGTGCATGGAGAAGTCCCTGTGGGCGCGGGACTGAGTTCGTCCGCAGCCGTGGAGGTGGCCAGCGCCCTTGCTCTGTTGAGTCTCGGGGGATCAAAACTGCCGATGGTTGACGTAGCCAAGCTTTGTCAGCAAGCCGAGAACATTTTTGTTGGCGCGCGCGTGGGAATCATGGACCAATTCGTATCCTGCATGGGAAAGGCGGGAAACGCTTTCTTTCTGGATTGCCGTTCGCTCGAGTTTGAGTTCGTTCCGATCCCCGCTAAAATTCAGATGGTAATTTGCAACACGATGGTGAAGCACGACCTGGCGGCCGGAAGCTACAACATCCGGCGGCAGGAATGTGAAGAGGGCTGCAGGATTCTTGCGAAAAGGGATCCGAAGATTCGTGCCCTGCGAGATGTTTCCATTGATCAACTACAGCGATATGCCGGCGACCTGTCGGCCGTGCTGCGCAAACGATGCACCCACATCATCCACGAGAATCAGCGTGTACTCGATGCGGTGCAGTTTCTGGCAGACCAGGAATTGAAGGGCCTGGGGGACCTCATGCGCAATTCGCACCGTAGCCTTCGAGATCTTTACGAAGTAAGTTGCCGCGAGTTGGACATTATGGTCGAGGTCGCTGAAGGATTGCCCGGGCACTTGGGCGGACGCATGACAGGCGGCGGTTTCGGAGGATGCACCGTCAATCTGGTGCTGGCCGGTAATGCAAAAGATTTCGCGGCCCAGGTATCTGAGCGGTATCAACGCAAGACGGGAATCGGTCCCAATGTCTACATCTGCTCCGCGGCGGATGGGGCTCAGGCATTCACCTAGCGCCAACGCGAAGGCATGCGTCAGAGCTGCAGCTTGATAAGCTAATTCGCGGGCTCTGGCAGGATGGCAAACTTCGGCAGCTCTCCGCGTACCATGGCGACTTCATCGCAGCAATGAAATCTTGGACACACATGGCAGTCCTTGTAGATTTTGTCGGGGAGATCCTCGCGCTGCGCAACCGCAAAGCCCATGTGCGCAAAAAATTGCGGGGTCCGCGTAAAAAGACAAATGCAAGCGACGCGATGTTTTTTTGCCTCGGCCAGTAACGCTTTCACCAGGCGTCCGCCGCCACCCTTGCCTTGCGCCCAAGGCGCGACCGTGATGGAGCGGATTTCCGCGAGATGTATGCCGTATAGATGGAGTGCACCGCAGCCAATGATTCGTCCCGAATCTTCGAGGACGACGAAGTCCCTGACATTTTCACAAAGCTCGGCCAGCGTGCGCGGCAAAAGCGTGCCATCGCTGGAATATCCGGCGATTAGCTTATCAATCTGATCCGCGTCGGGCAAGATCGCTTTACGCGTGCGCATGTCGTTCCTCACGCAAAGACTCGATTGTCTTCCTAGCCGCGGCAATTGCCTGCCGCACGCGCGCCGGCGCAGTTCCCCCAGGCACATCGTGGATATTCAACACAGAAGCGAGACTCAGAGAATCGTAAAAATCCTGGTCAAACGCGGGATTGAGTGACTGTAACTCATTGAGCGACAAGTTTTGAAGTTCACAGCCCTTGTCCCCGCAGATCTGAACTGCCTTGCCGACTTGGTCATGTGCTAGTCGCGACGGGACGCCGCGCTTTACCAGATAAGTGGCTGCAGCCCATGCGTTCATGAATCCCGACCGCGTCGCCTGCAACATTCGCTCGTTGTGAAAGTCCACTGCTTTCATCCATCCTGTAACGAGCGGCAACATCGCGAGCATGGTGTCGGAGGAGTCAAAGATTGGCTCCTGCGTTTCCTGCAAATCCTTGTTGTAGGCCAGCGGCAACCCTTTCAACGTGATCATAAGGCTGGTTGCATGCCCGATAATTCGACCGCTCTTGCCGCGAACCAGCTCAAGCAGGTCCGGATTCTTTTTCTGAGGCATCGCACTACTGCCAGTAGAGTAGCTTTCGGGCGAGCTCACGAATCCGTATTCCTGCGAAGAAAATATGATCATCTCTTCCGCCCAACGGCTCAGGTGCAAGGCTAGAACTGACAGGGAATTTACGAACTCGATGGCGAAATCCCGGTCGCTGGTGGCATCGATGCTGTTTGCTGTGGGGCCATCAAAGCCAAGTGTCTCAGCCATGAACTCGCGGTCCAGCGGTAACGTCGCTCCCGCAACGGCGCCCGAGCCCAGTGGACAAACATTCAGCCGCCTGCGGCAATCGGCGAGCCTGTCGGCATCCCGCAAAAACATTTGTACGTACGCCATCAGCCAATGGCCTACCAGCACCGGCTCAGCGCGCTGCAAGTGCGTGTAGGCTGGCATTGCCGCATCGGCCGCCTGTTCCGCGCGGTCGGACAAAAGGCGGCACCATTCTGCGAGTTCTAATCGCAGGTGATCAATCGTGGCCCTGACATATAGGCGAAGGTCGGTTGCGATTTGTTCATTCCGGCTGCGCCCGCTGTGCAGCTTGTATCCAGTCTCGCCGATCAGTGCGACAAGCTGCTTCTCCACGAAGTGGTGAACGTCTTCGGCGTGGCTGTCATCGAGAAACGACGGCGAGGTCTCGGCGTTCAATTCAATCTGCTTCAATCCCTGCAGGACGCTAATTAATTCCTCAGCCGACAGAACGCCGGCCTTTCTCAGGGCGCGCGCATGTCCGCTGCTGGCAGCAAGCTCGTAAATCAGAAGCCGCTGGTCGAAGCCAAATGATCGCTGCCACAACTCGAAATGAGGATCGAGCGGTTGCCGAAACCTCCCCGACCACATTTTCATCGGGCCACTTCCTGTCGGTGCTGCGCTCGCGAGCGGGACGGCAATCCAAGAATGCGGATGAATCCCGCCGCATCTTTTTGGTCGTAACCGTCCCCCATCGTGAACGAAGAGAGATCTGTGCGATACAGCGAGTGTTCCGACTCGCGGCTAACAATTGAGGCATTCCCCTTGTAAAGCGAAAGCGTCACGCTCCCCGTCATTTCTTTTTGGGTGCTATCCACGAATGCGTCAAGCGCTTCGCGGAGCGGAGTGAACCACAAGCCGAAGTAGACGAGCTCCGCATATTTCAGACCAACGTGCTGCTTGAAGTGGGCCACGTCGCGCTCCAGACAGAGCGCCTCCAACTCGCGATGGGCAAAGATCAGAAGCGTTCCCCCAGGAGTTTCATAACATCCGCGCGACTTGATTCCGACAAAACGGTTTTCAACCAGGTCCACACGGCCGATGGCGTTGCGAGCGCCGATTTCATTCAGCAGTTCGACCAACGGTATAGGGCCCATTTCCATTCCGTTCACTGATATCGGAACCCCGCGCTCGAAGCCGATTTTGACTTGTTCCTCTTGATCGGGTGCTTCCTGCGGTGAACGGGTAATTTGCCAAGTGCTGGGCAAGGGAGCATTGGCGGCATCCTCCAGTTCACCTCCCTCGTGACTGATATGCCACAGATTACGGTCGCGGCTGTGAATCTTTTCGCGGCTGGCGGCTACAGTGATTCCGTGCTGCTCGGCATAGTCGAGACAATCTTCGCGGGATTTTAACGACCACTCCCGCCACGGCGCAATAATCCTGAGTTCCGGGGCGAGCGCCTGGTAGGTCAATTCGAATCGCACCTGATCGTTGCCTTTGCCGGTGCATCCATGGGCGACGGCAGTCGCGCCTTCTCGGAGCGCCACTTCGACCTGATGTTTGGCGATCACGGGACGCGCGAGCGAAGTGCCAAGCAGATACTTATGCTCGTATACGGCTCCGGCCTTCAGGGCGGGAAAGACGTATCCCGTCAAGAATTCCTCGCGCAGATCCTCGACCATAACTTTGCTTGCGCCGGTGGCGTATGCCTTTTCAACCACCGCTTCAAGATCATCTCCCTGGCCAACGTCTCCGACCATGGCAATAACGTCGTAGAAATAATTGTTTTTGAGCCACGGGATGATGATCGACGTGTCGAGTCCCCCGGAATAGGCGAGCACAACTGTTTCAGGCATGAGAACTCCTTACCGGCAGCCGCACTGCGCCGCCCAGCAGCAAATACAAAATGGCTTTTTGAACATGCAGGCGGTTCTCCGCCTGCTCGAAGATGAGTGAGTAGTCCGAGTCCATCACTTCGTCAGTGACTTCCTCTCCGCGATGCGCCGGTAGACAGTGCAGGAACACCGCGTGGGGCGCGGCTTTCGACATGAGCTCGCAATTCACCTGGTACGGTGGGAAGATCGTTGCTCGTTGATCAGCTTGGGGTTCCTGGCCCATGCTCGTCCACGCATCAGTGTATACCGCGTCAGCGCCTGAGACCGCCGCACCCGGATCGCTGAGCAATTCGATCGTTGCACCAGTTTGCTCTGCAATTTTGCATGCATCGGCAATAATCCTGGCATCAGGTTCATAGCCAACTGGAGTCGCAATCCGGATCGATGATCCCAGGCAAGCGCAGGTCAGGGCCAGCGAGTGCGCGACATTATTGCCGTCGCCTACGTATGCCAGGCGAATGTTCTTGAGATCGCCGAAACGTTCCTGCAGCGTGAAATAGTCAGCCAGTCCCTGACACGGATGTTCCAGGTCGCTGAGTGCGTTGATCACCGGAATTGATGCGTGCTTCGCCATGCCCTCAATCGTGGCCTGCGCGAACGTACGCAACACAATGACGTCGACCCAGCGCTCAAGGTTGTGCGCGATGTCACTGAGTTTCTCGCGGGCATCGAGCCGGCCGGAGGTCTGGTCTACGAAGTGAGAGATGCCGCCCAGGCTGGCCATTCCCGCTTCGAATGTAAGCCGGGTCCGCAGGGAAGCCTTTTCAAAAAACATCACCATTTGTTTCCCCGCGAGCGCCCGCTGGAAAACGGACGGCCGTGATTTCATAAGTTCCGCGAGGTAGAGCACCGCCTCAACCCCCCGCGGTCCCAGGTCACGCGTTGAAACCAGGTCGGGGCGCCAGAAGGCCTCGGGAAAGGTTGCGGGGGCTGCCGCCGTTCTGTCCTGCAATCGCAAATCAGTCTTCAATTCCGACTCCTCTTTCTTGGCCACGGGAAACTCGCGGACCGCGACTGCGGCGAATGGTCTAATACCCTCTTCATGCGCAAGTCACCTCCGTCCCGCAGGTCAACTTCGTAAGGTAGAATTCCGGCAGGATCTCGGCCTGCGACGCGGGCAAGATTCTCACCCGCCCAACTCCCTGCTTCAGCGCCTGTCGGCAGGCTTGCAGTTTGGGCAGCATTCCTCCGCTGATGATTGAGTGCGCTGCAAGGTCGTCCGCCTGCTTGGTGCTCAGCCAGGGAATGACCGCGCCTTCGGCGTCTTTCACTCCTGGCACATCGGTAAGAAAGATAAGCGCATTCGCATGGCAAGCCGCGGCGCAAGAGGCTGCCATCTCGTCCGCATTCACGTTGTAGTACTCGCCGTCCGTGCCCAGCGCCATTGACGCGATAACCGGGACCCCACCTTGCTGCCAAATAGTTTCGATCCAGCAGGGCTCCGCGAAGCATATCTCGCCCACGAATCCGAGATCGCGGCCGCGAATCAGTTTCCGGCGAGCGCGAAAGGTCATCCCATCGCCACCGCAGAAGCCAATCGCCGGCATTCCGGCTCCCTGGATGGCTGCCACCATCTTCTTGTTGACGATTCCGCCCAGCACCATCAGCGCCACATCGCGGGTCTCCGCGTCGGTCACGCGTAATCCGTTCACGAACTCGCTTTTCTTTCCGAGTTGGTTGAGCATGCGCGTCAGCGCGCTGCCGCCACCATGCACCACGGCGACGCGATGTCCGTCCTGCGCTAACTCCGCGATGGCTCGGGCGCACTTGCGCAGGGTGAATGAATCTTCGAGCGCCACTCCCCCGACTTTGACCACGATCGTCACTGCAGGCCTTCTTCCTCAGTCCATCCGAACATGAGGTTCATGTTCTGGACCGCCTGCCCGGCAGCTCCTTTTAAGAGGTTGTCGATCGTGGAGATCAGCACCAGGCGCCGGCCGTCTTCAGCGAGGCAGAATCCCAAATCGCAATAGTTAGTGTGCAGGCAAAATCGCACTTCGGGAAGTTTCGGCGTCGCGAATACTCGCACCCAACATTTGCCCGCGTAAAAGTCGCGGAAACACGCTTCCACTTCGGAAGGGGGCATAGCACGGTTGAGGCGTAAGTAAATAGTGGAAAGAATTCCTCGCGGAATGGGCAGCAGGTGAGGGGTGAAAATCAATTCCTCCACACCCAGCTCGAGTTGCTCGACGATTTCACCTACATGACGGTGACTGAACACCGAGTAGGCAGAAAGATTATCCGCCACCGACACGAAGTGCGTTCGCGCGGTCGGTTCCTTGCCTGCCCCAGACACTCCCGACTTCGAATCGGAGATGATTCCACGCTCCCGGTCTACCAGGCCGGCTTTGAGTAGGGGCGCCAGCGCCAGAATTACAGAAGTTGCATAGCAGCCGGGATTCGCCACCAGCTCCGCATCGGCAATCTGATCACGATTTAACTCGGGCAGTCCGTAGACCGCTCGCTGCGTCAATTCGGCTGCGCTCACGGAATCCGAATCCTGAAAGCCGTACACGGCGCGGTGCCGGGCTTGTTTTAGCCGCCACGCTCCGCTGAGGTCGATCACGCGCATGCCCTGGGCCATAGCCTCTGGCACAAGTGCTCGAGATGTTTCATGCGGAGTCGCCAGAAAGAGCAACCGGATATCTTGTTGCTTCAACGCCGTCCACGAGAGCGCCTGCAGCGGGTATCCGCCATTTCCCGAAAGAGCAGGGAACACGTCGGCCAAATCGGTGGCACCGCCATTGCCGGGACGGCGGCTCAGCAGAACCGGCTTTGCCGACCGCGGATGACGCAGCAGGATCCGCGTCAACTCCATACCGGAATAGCCGGTAGCGCCTAACACAGCCGTTTTAAGTTTTGCAGTCATTGTGGTTGGCCGTCATTGACTGAACATTTCTAAGTGAGCATCTCTTCGAGCCGGCTCGCCAGTCTCTTGGCCTCGTCCTTGTCCGGACAGACAATGAGAATGGTGTCGTCCCCGGCAATGGTGCCGACAACTTCGGTCCAATCCGTTTCATCCAGTGCGGCGGCTACGGGCTGAGCGCTCCCCACGATGGTCTTGATCACCAGAAGGTTTTGGGCCGAGCGAATGTCCAGCACGAACTCCCGCACCAGTCGTGGAACCGGGGGCAGAGCCAGTCCGGCGGCGTTGCCGCCTTGCGGGAGTACATATCCTTGCGCCGTTTTGCTCAGGTTCAGATCGTGAATATCCCGCGACAGGGTCGCTTGGCCTACCTTGAATCCCCGCTTCCGCAGCACGCGTTGCAGATCCTCCTGAGTGGAAACCGAGCCGTGCTTCAGCGCGTCGAGAAGTGCCCGTTGCCGCAGAACTTTATTCATAATGAATAATTATGCATTATAATGAATAATTATTTGTGTATATTACGTGACCTGCCGGAAATGTCAAGAAGAGTTCTGTTTCGTGTACCCGCAACCTAAAAAGTTCCTCTTGCGAAAAGGGGCGCCAATAGAAAGATCGCTTTGACGGGGACATTGCGGAACGACATGAGGAGCTGTGGATGTCAGCAAAAGAGCGAAACCGGCTGAAGGTCTGCACGAGGTCGGAAACGGCACGCGCTACCTGAAATTATTGTCTTCCCGTGCTCGGGAGGCGTAGTCGTATGAGCCGGGCGGGATCCAGGTAGGTGCCTTGCCAGCGGACCGCGACGTGGAGGTGGGGGCCGGTAGCTCGTCCCGTGCCTCCGCTCAGGCCGATAACTTCGCCGCGCTTTACGGTCTCGCCCTCTTTCACTTTAAATTCGGAAAGATGCAGATAGAGGGTGAGCAGTCCCTGCCCGTGATCGAGCACGACAAAATTGCCTTCGAAATAGAGTGGCTGGGCCAGCAGCACCGTACCGTCATTCATGGCGGCGACGGGAGTCCCGCTGGGGACACGAAAATCCAGGCCCAGGTGTGGGCTCGAAATTTTGCCATTGAAAACACGCTGCGAGCCGAAAACGTCGGAGATGGCCGCCTCGGCGGGCGCCGAAAATCCGCCGGACCATTCGCGCTCGGGAGTGACGCGGTTCAGATAATCCTTCTTGATCTGTTGAGCTTCTTGAATTTGCTTCTGCTGCTCCGGGGTGGGCTCGGTGAATTTCCCCTCTACACTGAGCTTGACGGAAATTTTAGGATACTTGCCGCGGACGATGACAAACGTGCGCGTGAATGAGATCGTTTGGCTCGGTATTTTTCCGGGAATCGCTTCACCGCTCAACTCCAGTGGATAGGTTCCGGGCGCGGTTTCCAGGCTAACGCCTGCCAGCGCATACCACCTTCTGGTAGTCGCGTCGAAGCTGAAAGCAACGTTGTGTCCCAGCCAACTTCCGGTGAGCGATTGCAGCCGTGCCGGCGGCTTCACTTGAAATAATGCGGGGCCGCCGTTCACCAGCCTCGCAGGCTCAGAGCGCACAGCCCATTGCGCGGCCAAAGCTGGAGAGACTGCGCAGCATATCCAGAGAAGAAGGAGAAGGGGTATGCCGCGAGAGGAGGGGATCTTTGCCAGCCGACAGTTCACCATATCAGCGTAGCATCCCTACTCATTTGGGTGAATTGGCGGACGTGGTTGGGATCGAACCGACGACCTCCTCCAGGACATTTTCACGTTCTGGCGCTGTAGGGCTAGTTTTGCTTGGTGGTCGCTTCGCGCTTTAGTGCGAGCTCTAGCGTTTGGTCTAACGCGGATTTTGCTTTTTCGTATTCTTCCTGCGAAATGCGGCCTTGCTTGCGCTCGACTTCCAGGTCGAAGAGTTCTTCTTTCAAAGCTTCAAGCAACTTAGAGGACGGCCGCAACGTCGCCGGAGACTTTGGCCGGACCGGTGAGGCTGCATCCGGCATTTCGTAATCAAAGTACTCGTCCTCTTCCTTGGTATTAGTATTCGCCGTCAGAGGCTTGGCACTTCTCAGTGCGCGGTTTGCGGCTTGTTGTCGCGAGGCTACATAGACGCCGCCAACGATTAATAGGCCGGCAAATCCGCCGAGGATATACCAGCGATACTTCTGGAGGGGATCCGGGGCGTCGATGGGCGGGCCAAGTCCCCCGCCGGGGCGGCTTTCGGCGGATGCGGCACTGCCTGACGCGCCATCACCAGAGTTCCCTTGTGCGCCGCCACCTTCTACGCGCTCACTCAGCCTCCCTTCGCCTGCAATTTTGAATGCCAGGCTTTGTCCAACCTTTGTGTTGGAGGCAACCTGAACGTTGGCATCCGGCTGATTGGGATCGTTCATGGACTTATAGCTGGTGCCGGGTGCCGCGGAGAATTCTATCGCCTTGGGAAGAATGGCGACGAAGTGCTGAAGCGGGTAGGCCGTCTTGGGATCAATGTTCGCGCTGCCGGTGTATGGCACCTGGTAAGCCACCTGAAACTGAGTGGTGCCGGGGCGCAGCGGGAAGATGAAGGAGTAGCGAGTTTTGTCTCCTTCCTGGACCGGCGCGGAATTGAGCGGATTGCCGTGCTCAGTGACCGCCTGACCTTCGATGATTTCGGCGCCCTGGGGCACATAGAATTCGAGGCTGCGATCGTTCATCTGAGTGCGCGGAGGCTTTGACGTGTTTTGCACTGCGAACATGCGCACGATCTCAAGCTGTCCTTTTTCGACCTGGACGCGCATGATGTCGGCGACGACGGCGATCCCTTCAATTTTCTTGGCGACGTCATAGACGTCAACTTCGACCGAAGTCGTTCCCGGAGGCGCCATGCGGTGGTAGGTAACTTCCTGATGAACGGCGCGGATCAGGTGAGGCGTCTGAGGATCATCGAACGTGAAAGTGAAATTGCCCTTGGCGTCAGCTTTGGTGCGGCCAGCTTCCTCCATGCCCTGCCCCAGCTTGAGCAGGATCACTTCGTCTCCGGCCGCGGGTTTGTTGGTGGTGGCGTTTTTTATTGTGCCGGTGATGGTTTCGGCGGAGCAGAGGGAGGTAAGAAGGGCGAGAGCGACGACCAGAGCGGCACGAAAAGGAGTTGTCGATCGGCGAGTGGCGGCGCACCCATGTGAGAACTCCCTGCGAAGCCGCGGTAGCAGACGGGCGGGGAAGGGATCCTTCGACTTCACGGGAGGTGCGCTATGCGGACTTCCCGCTACGCTCAGGATGACAGTAGTTTTCAGGATTTGTATTATTCGCATTGGTTTAGGAGCGTGCCCTACTTGGCCCGGATGCGGCGGCGCTTTCCAGACGAGCGATCTCGGCCAGCAGGGTCGCGGCTTCGTCCTGCAGGGATGATTTCAGCGACTGATAGTCGGCGGCGGGTACTTTGCCCGCTTTGAATTCAAAATTCAGATCCCGAAGGTTTTCGTAGACGGCATCTTTGCGTTCACGCAGGTAGCCGGCGCGCGTCTTTCTGGGACCGAGATAAAGCTTGCCGGGCAGATAGAAAACGTAGAACAGAGCTGCAACCGTTATCAGCAGGCAGACTGCGAGTTCGAAGGTCATAGATCGGTCTCCTTGCGCGCCTGCTCGCGGTATTGGTCGCGTTCGGCTCCCCGGACCGGGCGCAGTCCATCGGCGATTGCGGGGGCAGGACGTTTTTTCCAGGCGCGGATCACCGTGACGACGGCCACAAAACCAAGAAGCAGCGCGGCGAAGGGGACAATCCATGCAGAGCGGTTTACAAAGCCAGTGGTCGGAGGCGCCGCCAGCACGGTCGGACCGTATTTTTGCACGAAGGCTTGTTCCACCAGACTGTCGCTGTCTCCGCGGGTCATACCGGCCATCAGCTCATTGCGCATGCCATCAGAGTCGGGGCAGCCGACGTGGTTGCACTCCAGCAGAATCTGGTGGCAGCCGCAGATGCACATCAACTGGTGGCCAAGTTCGCTGAATCTCGAGGCTGGATCTCCGGCGGCCATCAACAAACCAACAGCGGCGCAAAGCACTCCGACGCGCAGTGCTCTTCCGAGGGTGCGCCGTGGGCGCGCTAAATTCAGCGACCTAAGCACCTTCGTCACAATTAACTCCCCGCTCCCACGGGAACGGCATCATTCAGCGGCATGGTCGCGCGAACGCTCAGGGGTGCGGGAGCATTGGGGACCAGGGCAAGAATCGTGCCGCCGATAATTATCCAGACGCCCAGCCAGATCCACATGACTAGTGGGTTCAGGTGGGCCTTGAGGATCGGCTTGCCCGTCGCATCTTGCCCTTCGTAAACCAGGTAGAGATCCTCTTTAAGCGTGGAGCGGATCGAAGGCATGGTTTGCGCCTGCTGGCTGGCCTTGTAAAAGCGGCGCTCGGGATAGAGAGTGTCGATGGGGCGTCCGTTCTTTTCGATGTCGATGATGGCCCACTCACTGGCGTAATTCGGCTTGTCTTCCTGGGTGTAGGAGCGGCAGATCAGAGTGTAGGCCCCAAGGGTGAGCTTATCGCCGAAGCCAAGCGCCTGCTCTTGATCCTGATTGAAAGCTGTGCCGGCAAATCCGATGATGACTACCACAACGCCGAAGTGGACGATGTACCCGCCATAGCGGCGGGTGTTGCGGTGGGTTAATTGCACCATGGAGGCGAACATATTCTGGCCGGTGTGCTTTGCGATGACGCGGCCACCGCGGTAAAACTCCGAGGCCACGGTCAGCGCAACCAGAGCGGAAAGAGCGATCGCCATTAACGAATAAAAGTAGGAGAAGTCTTTCCACGGCCGCAGTCCGAACGGCGAGCCCCAACTTTCGGGAGTGATCATCAGGAATACTGCGACCGCAATGGCACCAATCGTCGGCCAACGGAAGTTGCGTTTCAGGCTTTCCAGCGAAGTCTTGCGCCATGCCAGCAGCGGACCCACAGCCGTGAGTAGCAAGAGAAGCATGGCCACGGGGACGGCGACCCGGTTGTAGAACGGGGCTCCGACGGTAACCTTGTTGCCTTGAGCTAACTCCGAAATTTTCGGGAACCACGTTCCCCATAGGACGGTGAAGCACAGAAGAACGAAGAGCAGGTTATTGAAGAGGAAGCTCGACTCGCGAGAGATCAGCGACTCGAGTTTGTGCTCGCTGCGCAGGTGCGACTTATTCTTCAGGAAGAAGAACAAGAATGAGACGAAGCTAAGAATGAGGAACCAGAAGAACCACTCGCCGATCGAGGATTGCGCGAAGGCGTGTACGGAGCTGATGAT
>JRHI01001504.1_pt1 | contig 19211 bp, 21 predicted proteins | sample 215371 | NCBI WGS metagenome assembly JRHI01 (sample SAMN02929681, study PRJNA255918) | sediment metagenome | biome: cave system; feature: Ice Cave; material: Sediment; isolation source: sediment from deep within a dark volcanic ice cave with no known source of... ...
AGCTGCAGTTGCTCGACCCCCACATATACCTTGGTGTTGCTTACTTGCAGACTGCCAACAACTATGACTTCCCAAAGCTGCGTGGTGTTGGTTTAGGCTTAGAAAAGCTCCCTGATTTCGATCCATCTTTTGGCGTGTACTTTTCCGCCTTCTACTATCCCACGGTGACGGGAAAGTTCACCAACTCAGACATGACAAGCCTGAACTTCGGGCAGTCGTTCACCCAACAATACCGTCTTTTGAAGTACGACGTGGGCGTGGACATACCGATCCAAAAATCGCCCGTCTATCTGGCAGCGGGGTTTGGCGGCGATCGCTTCTACCACCGACACGGCGCAGCCATTGATCAGACGCACGCAGGTCCCTATATAGCTCTCGGTGTTCGGTTTTAGCCTTTTTACGACCGTCTTTCTCTTTTTTACAACCCTGCGAGTTCGAACTTAATCCAAACGAATGGGTCAAACGTTAGCGTAAAAACGTGTGAACTTTACACGTTGAGTTAAGCTGTTCGTCGGAGGTAAACAATGGTGGGACAAAAAATGCGCATTGCGGGCGCGATGGTAACCATGGCTCTTTTGGTCGGAGCGCTTTCTCTCTACAACACGCGTCCCGGACAAGGCTCTGATCACCAAGACTCCCCGGCTGTGGTGAACCGCCCGGGCGCCGACATCACCGACGTATACGTATTTCCGCCTCCCAACGCAAATCGAGACAGCAAAGTCGTGCTCGTCATGGATGTGTACCCCTTGATCACGCATGCACAGCTCGGCAGCACATCGTTTGACCCTGCCGTCATGTATCAGTTCAAGGTGGCACACGGCGCCAGCAGCGTGGAAGATCAAGTGATCCAGTTTAGTGCCAGTGGCAGCGGTACAAGCCAAGTGATCACTATGTATGGCCCCGGCACGCCAAAGGTCACCGGCACCTCGTCGGTCTTCCTCTCGCCGGTCGGCAGCACACAACTCGATACGTCCTCAACGTTGCCGGGCGGCATCCAATTCTTTGCCGGCCACCGCGCGGACCCGTTTTTCTTCGACCTCGCGCAGTTTTTCAAGATCATACCGGATCGAAACTACGCGAACCATCCCACCGTACCGCCGCCGACCGCGACGAGCTTTCGCGGCTTTTCGGCTGCATTCAATAGCCTGCATGGCACCGCTTGTGACCTTTCGCCCTCCAACGACATTCTTTCAAGCAATGGTTTCAACGTTCTGACGCTCGTGGTGGAGATCCCACGCACGCTGCTTACCACAACCTCGCCCCTCATCCACGTCTGGGCGACCACCAGCACCACCACCGGTAGTTAGGAGAACTGCAGACATGCAAAAAATAATCATAGGGTCCGTCATTGCCGGCGCACTGGTCGTGGCGGCGGCCGGCTGCGGAAACAGTAGTGCCCCCGCGTTCAATCGTGCGGCAGTATATCAACAAATGGAGCGCTTGTCGCGCCCGGCGGTCAAAGAAGCAACCGAGGCGTTCAACAACCACGACATCACCAATCGTTCGAATCCTTACAATAAATCTACCGACGCACAACTCGACGCCGAAATCGTGAGTTTCGTCGGTCCCGGCGGGGTTGCGAATCGCTCGACGCAAATCACGCAAACCATCGAAAGCATACTGATTCCCGACGAGATGACGGCCGATCTATCGAAGACGGGGGTCTTGGCAGCCTACTTGGGCGTTGAAACTGGAGGAGCAACCGGCAGCTTGTTTGGTGGCCGGAAGTTGCCGGACGATGTTATCGCCATTGACCTCGGCGCTATTTTTGGCAACACGATTCCGGCAGTCGTTCCGTCTGTGCCGGATGACGGCCACGAGTCTTGGTGCTTGACTAACGACAACGTCGCCTATCCGGGCGGCAACGGCACCACGTTTCCCTACTTGGATGTGCCGCGCTGAGCAATTATAAGGCAGGCTGCTGGATGCCAGGCTTGCAGGTACGCTCGCGAGGAAACGCAATCGCGGACGTGCATAGCGAGCCTCCATCTAACCTCGCCGCTGTGACCACAGGTTTTCCAATCCAGCCAGCAGGAGCATGCGGCGGAGCCGTGCGTTTTGTATTTGCTTTTTTGATGATGGCGCTGACAATCGTCATTGCTCTTCCCGCACAAGCACACCCTCTCGGGAACTTCACCATAAACCATCTGGCAAAAGTGCGAACTGACGCGCATGGGTTGACCATTCGCTACATCGTCGACATGGCCGAGATCCCAACGTTCCAAGTGATGCGTGCGCGCTCGATCGAGGCAAACCAGCACCTGGACCGTCTCAATGACTGGGCGAAAGAGGAAATAACCGTCGTCAAGAGCGGTCTGGACATACGGGCCGATGGAACTCCTTTGGAACTGCTGGCTGATCCGCCGCAGGTTTCCACCAGGCCGGGCGCAGGCGGACTTCCTACGATCTACTTCCTCGACGAATTCCACGCAGTGTTTCCCAAAGACACCGCCGCGCGTAGCATTACGATTTCCGACCGTGTCTACCGCGATCGCATCGGGTGGAAAGACATCGTGGTCGCTCCCCAGACCGAGCCCACACATGAGTTGCGCTCGTATCCTAATGCGTTGCTCGCTTCTCCCCGCAGCACGACGAGCGTCGCCATCAGCCGCAGCCTGAACGGCGCCGCAGTCGCGCGTGATGTTTCCGATACGGTTGTCGCGGGTGCCGCCAGCGCAACCTCTCAGACGCGTTCGAACTTGCTGTCGGACATGCTGTCACGCGGTTTGAGCAACCCGTTGTTCGTGGTGCTCACCTTTTTGATCGCGATCGGGCTAGGTGCTCTGCACGCTCTTGAACCAGGACACGGCAAAACGTTGCTGGCCGTTTCGCTGGTGGGAGCGCGCGCCACACCGAAGCAAGCGCTGATTCTCGCAGTGGCGTTAACGCTCGCGCACACGGCGGGCGTGCTCGCGTTGGGAGCGGTTTTGCTTGCGCTCGCGCAGTACATTGTGCCCGAGCAAGTTTATCCTTGGATTTCGCTTGTGTCGGGCGCACTGGTCGCGGTGCTTGGTGCAGTTGCCCTTTCGCGTTTTGTGAAAGCGCGGCGCGGTTTCGCGCATTCGCACGGACACGTTCACGAGCACAGCGGGCATGACGGCGATGGCCTCAGTGGCGAGCATGGTCACCATCATGACCACCACGTCGCGCCAGGCGCGGCGCCGCTGTCTTTCAAAAGCGTTGTGCTCATCGCGATGAGCGGCAATGTCGCTCCCTGCCCGGCAGCACTGGTAGTGCTGCTGACGGCGCTGACGCTCCATCAAGTGGCGTACGGCCTGCTCGTCGTCGTCGCGTTTAGCGTTGGCCTTGCTGGCGTTCTGACGGCATTAGGAATCGCCGTTGTTCACGGCGCATCGTGGCTCGCCGGGCGGCGCGGCTTCGATCGCATTGCCCAGTACGGACCGCTGCTAACGGCGATCATCATTTGCGTCATCGGCACGGTCATGTTCGGCAAGGCCGCAGCAAGCGTGCTGCAAACGCCGCTCGCTCCCGTCATGCTGCTCGTGCTCGCTGCGATCGCAGGCTTTGCTCTCGCGCCCGGTCATATCCACGCGCATGGTCACGCGCATCATGGCGTTCCCGTACGCGTTCCATCCCTGGAAAAGGAAGCGACATGATCAGCCATCCCGCTGCACCGGAAGCTTTTTGGGTCGCTGCCTTTTCGGTGTTCGTACTAGGCTTACGCCACGGCGCAGATCCGGATCATTTGGCTGCCATCGACAATCTCACGCGCAACAGCTTGAGCGTCCGCGACCGCCTCAGCCGCTTTGTCGGCGCGCTGTTTGCTGGCGGCCATTCCATCATGGTGCTCGCCATCGCCGCGCTTGCCGGGCTGCTCGGCAGCCGCGTCGCCATCCATGGCGCATTGCTCGAGAACATAGGAACGTGGGTGAGCATCCTCACGCTCTTCGTCATCGCGGGCCTTAATCTGCGTCAACTGGCAGCCAATCGGGTGGGCCCCATCGTCGGTTTTAAGACGGCCATGCTTCCGAAAGTCTTGCGCACCGCCACCAGTCCGCTTGCTGCGATTCCGATCGGCCTGCTCTTTGGGCTCGGGTTTGATACGTCAAGCCAAGTAGCCACCTACGCATTGGCACTGACGAGCGGCGGCGGCTTGATGCTGGGACTGTTGATCGGTATTGTTTTTTCGCTTGGCATGGCCGTCACCGACACGCTCGATAGCATTCTGGTTTACAAGTTGTGCACGCGCCACCCGCTCGAACTCGTTCGCGCGACGCGCGTGTGGATTATTGCCGTGACAACGCTGGCGCTTGCCGTAGGAAGCTACGAGCTTGCGCAAGCGTTGGGATGGCATTCGCCGTTGCCGGATCTCACCGTGAGTGCGATCCTTGTCGGCGCGCTCTTCCTGGTCTTCGCATGGACCTTTACTTGGTCGGCCCGCGCACCACGCACACCGGGTTCTGGCCGTTCTTCTCTTGGAGGCACTCAGATGACTCGCAAAGCCCTCGGAATCATTGCAGCAGCCATCGCGCTGTTTGCGATGGCTGCCGTGTTTACGCTCTACGGCCTCCGACCCGGCATGACTTCCGACCACGCCGACTCGCCGGCCGTTCTGGCAAGACCTGGCGCAGACCTCACCGACGTCTTCGTTTTCCCCGCTCCCGACAACGATAACAACGTCGTGCTCGCCGTTGATGAGCACCCGCTAATCCCCGCCGGCATGGGTCCGAAAACATTTTTCGATCCTGGCGTGATGTATCAGGTCAAGATCGACAATACGGGCGATCATGTCGAAGATCTCGTCATACAATTCAAGGCAAGCGCACCGCAAGGCGGCTCGCAGAGAATCACGCTCTACGGTCCCGGTAAACCAAACTTGATCGGCACGAGTTCGACCTTCATTCAGCCTACCGCCACGTTCTCGTATAACCAACCGACAATGCTCGCGGGTGGCATCAAGGTTTTCGCAGGACCACGCGAGGATCCGTTCTTCTTCGACCTGGCTCGCTTTTTCCAAATCATCCCGGACCGCAACTTTGGCAACCATGGCCCCGGGAAAAAGGTTCCACCGCCGAGCGCGAGCAGCTTCCGTGGCTTTCCCAACGGCAGCGGCTGCGATACAAGCCCCTCACAAGACTTCCTAACAGCCAACCGGTTCAACGTGCTGTCGCTCGCCATCGAGCTGCCGCGCAGCCTGCTCTCCCGTTCACAAGGGAAGATCAGCGTATGGGCAAGCACGTCCGTACAAGTTGCGAACTCAGGAGAGGTATTCACGCAAATCGAACGGCTGGCGCGGCCCGCTGTCAAGGAAGCCTTCCAAGAGTTCGATTCACACGACACGACAAACCGTAGCACACCCACCAATGATCCAGCGCTCGCAAACGCCGTCTTCAGCTTTACCAAGCTAGTGGCGGGCCGTTCTGACGCGACAGCAGGGGTGCTCAAGGCGGTGCTCATCCCGGATGAGATGTTGGCCGACCTTTCGCAACGCAGAGTCGAGGCTGCTTATCTGGGCAGCGAGACCGGGGGTGCGACCGGCAGTAAGTTCGGTGGCCGCGGCCTGAGCGATGATGTCATCGACATCTCGCTGGGCGCGATCTTCGGCAATACCGTCGCCGCCTTGAAACTCGCGCCCGACGATCACAAAGAGTCGAAGTGCCTGACCACCGACAACGTCAACGCATCGGGTCACCACTATCTCAACCAGTTCCCTTACGTGGGCAACCCATACTAAGGAAGCGACACTCTACGTGAACCAACGTATCCTCATGGTCTTCGCAGCGGTGGTTCTCGTGGCCATCGCTGCCTGGCCATCCTATTACAATCACCGCACGATAGCGCAAGCGTCAGTTGCGACACCCGCGCCTGTGATCGCGGACTATCTTTATCGAAACCGGGTGATCGCGCTGTCCGAAGGCAACGTTCGGCGCAACCCCGATCAAATCACGACCCGTATGCTGGCATCGCAGTACCTGATGCGTTACCGTGAAACGGGCGACGTTGGCGATCTCTTGCGCGCCGAACATACCGCCATCGAGTCGCTCAAGCTGCAACCGCACTATAACATGGCCGGTGAAATGACTTTGGCGTCGGCCCAGCTTTCACTCCATCGTTTTCATCAAGCACTAACGCATGCGCGCGAAGCGATGCTCATAGAACCCTGGAATACCGGCGCGATCGCGCAGACCGCTGGCATTGAAACTGAGCTTGGGATGTATCAGGACGCAGACCGCCTTTTGCGCTCGGCGCACCCTTCTCCGATCACGGACCCCAATCTGTACACGGCACTCGCACGCTATAACGAGGTCACCGGGCATTCAGCGGAAGCGCGAACCCTCATTGCCCGCGCAATGATTCAGACAGACAGCGTCATCGATAACCCGGCAGAAGCGCGCGCCTGGTATCATTTCCGCGACGGCGAGCTAGCTTGGAACATAGGTGACGTGGAAACCGCAGAGCATCGTTTCCGCGAAGCGCTGGAGATCTTTCCAAATTACGCGCGTGCGTACAACGGCTTGGCACGGCTGTACTGGGGCCAGCGACGCTGGCGCGAGGCGCTCGATGCCGCTACACACGCAGCCGATTTGGTACCTTTGCCGGAAACCCTGGGTTACAAAGCAGATGCGCAACGAGCGCTAGGTGACGAGCAAGGTGCCAAAGCTACAGAAGATCTGATCTTCGCGATCGAGCGCATCGGCAACGCCAGCGGTCTCAACGACCGGGCACTGGCGATATATTACGCAGAACACCACCTGCGGGTTGCGGACGCTCTGCGGATTGCACGCCGTGACGTAGTCTTGCGCGACGATGTCTTCGCGGAAGATACGCTCGCCTGGTCGCTGGCGCAAAACGGCCGCTGGCAAGAAGCCGAAGTGGCGACCGCCAAAGCCACACGCTTTGACACCGAGGATGCCCGGCTTCAGTATCATGCGGGGATGATCGCGCTGCATAACGGCAACCAAACGGAAGCAGAGAAATATCTACAGCGCGCGCTGGCGCTCAATACTCACTTCCACCCGATATATGCCGACGATGCCCGCGCGGCATTAAAGCATCTACATTGACCCCAGGCCAGAGCGCCGACGAGTAGCCCGTCAAAGTGCTTAGGGAAGAGCCAAAAATAGCAAACGTTTGATTGAGCAACTTCCCACGTCACTTCCACGTTGGCCGCCAGCGTGAACGTGTCGCCGGTTTTTCCGACGTGCCTATCATCGCACTTTGTAACGCCGTTTTCCTGAGAGGATCCTTAACTGCTCTACGCAGTCCGTGGGCGTAATATACGTTCCCGGCTCGACGACCCCGACCGTGGCCTCTCCCTTATCGGATTGAAATCCGAGGGTTTGCATCTTGCCATCGAAATAAACATTATGTTCCATGCATTTCCCTTTCAGCGTTGTGAACGAACTAGTGCCTGGATTAAACTGGACGTCCGCGTAGCCGGTGTGCAATGCCATGCACGCGACCCACTGCGCGCGTCAGCGGAAAACAGCGTCTGATCACAAAAGTGAAAGTCACTGCCGGATTGATGTGTGCGCCCGAAATTCCGCTCGTGCTCCAGATCATCGCAGCGACCACACACCCCGGGGCCAAATAGCGCGCGGTGTGTCCGATCTCACCGCTGCTAAAGGCGTCGATTACATCGGCGCCGGCGGCCACAAAAGTCAACAAAGAAAGTTCCACAAAATTCCGCGCTCAGGTGCTGGAATTCTGAAGGCCGCGGCTGCCTAATATCTTCGTCCGTTGTTTGGTCGTTCCGGCCTTTACCGGCAGAACTCCACGTTTGTGCCATAAGGTAATTTATGCGCTTGGGCAATCCTAGCTAAACCTGCTTGGCAGCATACGGAGAGTCGCGTGCAGCTGTGTGTCATATTCCCCTGCGTAGCCGCTCGGCCCAAAGCACGAACAATCCTAGCGCACACCAAAAGCCTGTGAGTGGCAACCACGAGAGATCGGAAAAGTCGCCACTAATGAGGCGAAAGACAACCTCAAGGAATGCCCCTATGACAAGGCTCCAACCCGTGAGCCACAGCAGTCTATTCACGGCTGCTGGTTTCCGCGCCCCGCAGCGACATCATTGTATTGTCGCCAAAAGGGCGACAACCGCACCGGTCGTAATGGTGTTCGGTGGTCTGAAAATTTATTTGGATGCCGATTGCAGTTTGGAACGAGGTGCTGCGAAGTGAGTGACGAGCCAATACTCCAGATAATCGACGTCGTCCAATCGCCGATCAAAACGCGTGCCGACGCGCCGAAGCAAGGATTGGAAGGCGCGCCTGATGTGTGGCTGGACATGAGTCCAACCGTTGCGCAGGGACTTGACGGAATCTCTATAGGTTCCGAAATCATCGTCATTACATGGTTCCATTTGTCGCGACGCGATGTGCTGACGGTGCGCCCCCCGGGGCGATCAGGCGCAACCTCTTACGGGAGTCTTCGACACGCGATCGCCGGATAGGCCCAATCCATTAGGTCTGCATAAGGTGACGGTCAAACAGATCGCGGGTTTAAGGCTGCTCGTCGTACCAATGGAGGCCATCGACGGCACTCCGATTATCGACATCAAGCCCCTGCTCGGCTACAGCCATGACTTCTAAGCCTGGAAATGCTTCAATGCTTCGCGCGCGCATGCAACTACTTTTGGACAAAGCTCTTTGGGTTCGAGGATTGTCACCTTACGGCCCCATGAGACCATTTGGTGAACGGCTACTTCCAAAGCCGGGAATACCACCCGGACCAAACTGCCGCTAGCGGAAGGCGACGCATCGAGCACCTGCGTTTCCCAGTAAGCTGTAATATCTTCGAGCGCATCAGTTTCAACGCGCAGTAGGACCGAGTACGCCGGCAGGCTTTGCTCGTATTGCGTCGCCCAGGCGTGCCAGTACGTATCCAAATCGAAATCCGGCGGCCGCACAAAGCGTTCTTCTAAAGGCTCGGCTTTCTGGATACGCTCGGCCCGAAAGGTGCGCATTCCATCGTTCGATCGAGCGGCGAGGTACCAGACGCCCGCTTTGGCGACGAGTCCCAGCGGCTCGACTACTCGGGTGGTCACCTTGTGATCGCGGTCTTTGTAGTGCAGCCGCACGCGACGGTCTTCCCAGATCGCAATGCGTAGCGCTGCCAAATGCTCGCGCGGCTGTGCCGATTGTTTCCAGCGCCGCGGATCCAGGTAAACTCGCTGTCGCATGATCTCCACCGCACGGCGCTGCGCCTCTGGCAGCGCGCCTGCCAGCTTTGCAAGTGCCCCCGGCCGCTTATCGCCGATGCCGATGTCAGCGAGCGGATTCTCCCCGCCGATGAACAGCCCGCGCAATTCGTCTTCATTAAACTGAGTGAGCGCTTTGCGATAACCTTCGGCAAGCACGATGCCGCCTGAGACGCCGCGTTCAGCGTGAACCGGAACGCCGGCGGCACTCAGCGAATCGAGATCGCGATACACGGTACGTTGCGAGACCTCCAACTCCTCAGAGATCTCCCGCGCGCACATACGCCCCCTGGCTTGGAGCAGAAGAAGCATCGCCAGCAATCGTCCGGATTTCATATTCTTAAGTATGCTAGCTAAATATGACAGCCAATGTCAAGTATTAATGATAAGATGAGCCATATCCATAGGCACAACCAAGATGAAAGGGAGAGTAATGCAATGGCTACCGCGACCGGCATCAAGGCCACCGGCATCGACATTCACGCCTACCTCGTCAAAGATGCGAAGCGCGCAACTCAATTTTATAAAGACATGCTTGGGCTGGTTCCCACCTCTGAAGAAGTGCAGGGCGCTGAGTTCGAGCTCGCTGACGGATCAACGTTCGGCGTGTGGAAAATGGACGACGGCTCATGGCATCCTAGCGCGGGCGTGTTCTTTGCGGTCCCCGATATCAAAGCGGCGTATCAAGAACTCAAAAGCCGCGGCGTGAAATTTATGGAAGAGCCGTTCGAAACCGGGGTGTGCCATATGGTCGTCGCCGAGGATAGTGAAGGCAATTCATTCATGCTGCACCAGCGAAAAAAATAGCCGCAGCCCTCATGCAGCGCGAGCGCATCGCCGTATGGTTCGCCTACGCTGGGATGTGTCTCATCTGGGGAACGACGTGGCTGGCGATCAAGGTCGGCTTGAAGACACTCCCGCCGCTCACCGGCGTCGGGTTGCGATTTTTGATCGCCGGCGCGGTTTTGTATGGCGTCGCCGCGTTGCTGCGCGAACTACGGCCCCCTCGAGAGCTTCCCTGGAAGGTGATCCTCGTGTTCGCGGCGCTGCTCTTCGGACTCAACTACGTGTTGGTGTACGTCGCCGAGACGCGACTCGATTCGGGTCTCGTCGCCGTGCTCTTCGGCACGATGCCGTTTTTTACGTTCATATTCGCTCACGCAATAATGGGCGAACGGATGACCCCGCGTATCTGGATCGGCTCGCTGACCGCATTTGCAGGCGTCGCCGTCATTTCACTCGCGGGCGCCGTAAAGGGAGCACCGCTGTTCGTGCTCGCAGCAGTGGCAGCGGCCGCAACGGCAGCCTACGCGAACGTGTTCGCGAAGCGTCACTCTCATTATCCACCGCTCGTCACGTTGCCGCCGGCGATGACGATAACGGGTCTCGCAGTTCTCGCACTCGGGCTGGTCCTGGAAAAAACCGACTGGGCGCAGGCACTCAGAGGTTCGTCGCTCATCGCGCTGCTCTACCTCGCGATATTAGGAAGCAGCGTCGCCTTTTTTTTAATGCTGTGGGTGCTCAAGCGGCTCCCTGCATCCGTCGTCAGCTTGTCAACGCTGATCTTCCCCGTCATCGCGATCATCGTTGGCGCGCTTGTCGGGGGCGAACGCATCACGGCACGCGAGCTGGCCGGCTCCGCGCTGGTCGTCGCCGGTTTGTGGATCGCGCTCTCACGAAAGGAAGCGCGCGTCGAAGAGCGCGCGTCCACTCCGCCCTATGTTGAGAACGATCCCAAGGATACTGCCCTACACGATCCACCGGGAAGACCGAGCGACGCGCTATACGTGCGGCCTGGGGCCAGCTGTGGCATCCAGGACGCGTAATAAAAATCCGAGGGGTACGGATGTGGGCCCGACGGATACGGCACGAGCGCGAGGCGGCCGCCATTCATGAGCACTCCGAAGTTATCAATTAAAGTTAGCTGCCACTGCGTATACGTACTGTAGAGTGGGTTGTTATTGCCGTTCGCGACCATGATGATCTGCCCGGCCGACGTGGATACGCCGGTTTGACCCGGTGTCGGATTTGCGAGCTGCGTTTGTGTGCCGGTATTGCAAACTTGGTTGCCTCCGCCAAAAATCGTGCCGCCCGCACCACACGAAGCTAGCATTAGGCCCCCTGCGACTACCGCCAGCAACCGCGAAGCAAAGAGCGGTTTGCGAGGCATGTTCTTGATCCTCAGGGAGAAGGGCGTTACGTTCATCGTAACGGCGATCTTTACGGGAAAAGTTCCTCGACTACCGAATCATAGCTTCACAGCATTCTGTAAAGAAAGGAGGGCCGCATTATGGGAATCTATGTCGTTTCCGCCTTTGTGCGGACGCGCCCACGCAGCGCGTGCAATCCAATGACGGCCCTCTGTGAGTCGCTCGCCTAGTCCAAAATCTAGGATCCCGCCTCTAAACTCGTTTCCGACTCAAGCACGGTCCTCCGGTTGCATGCCTCGTGCCGTCCGCTCTGAACTTTATTCACTTGCGGACTAACATGAGGAAGCAAACCTTGCAACTATTCGAACTCGGATGGACCCCGCGCTTTGCGGAAGATTGCCAAACGTTATTTCCCCAATTGCTACCCGGCCGCATATCGGCGGAATTCCGTGGCGGCTATCGTTTGTTGTCGCCCGATGGAGACTTCACCGCGAAAATCGACGGCAAGATTCGCCACGCTGCCGCGACGCGCCGCGACTACCCCGCCGTGGGTGACTGGGTTGCCTACTCAACCAACGACGGCCTAACCGCCATCATTCATGGAATTCTCCCGCGCGCAAATTGCGTGGTGCGGCGTGCAGCCGGCCGCGACGTCAGCGAGCAGATCATCGGCGCGAACATCGACACGATGTTTTTAGTCAACGCTCTTAACTTCGATTTCAATGTCCGGCGCATCGAACGCTACGTGGCGCTGGCGCTCGAAAGCAAAACTCGGCCCGTCATACTCCTCAATAAAGCCGATCTGTGCTTGGACCTTGCAGAAAAGTTGCACGAGCTCGAACCCGTGGGAGCCGGCATCGCCGTGCACGTGATCTCTGCGATTCGCAACGACGGCCTCGACGCGCTCGCGCCGTACCTGACCGTCGGCCAAACTATTGCCGTCGTCGGCTCTTCAGGGGTGGGCAAATCAACGCTCATCAATGCCTTGCTGGGCGAAAACCGGCAGGCGACGGGTGAAATCCGCGAGAGCGATAATCGCGGGCGCCACACCACGACCTACAGATCGCTGGTGGCGCTGCCAGCCGGCGCGCTGCTGCTTGACACGCCCGGCATGCGCGAGCTGCACTTATGGACAAACGAAGACTTAGGAAAAACCTTTGCCGACATAAAAGCCCTGGCGCAACGCTGCCGTTTTGCGGATTGCCGGCATGATTCTGAGCCGGGTTGTGCAATACGCACGGCGCTTGGTACAGAACTCGATGCCGCGCGTCTTAATAACTACCAAAAGCTCGAGCGCGAGTTAGCATTCATCGAACGCAAGACGAACGTTCGCGCTCAAGCGGAAGAGAAGAAGCGTTGGAAGACGATTCACAAGCAAGCTCGCCAGCACTCCAAGCGTAAGTTAAAGGGGTAATTATGGCCAATCGCGCCACACTCGGCTGCTTCGCCGCAATTGTCCTCGCGATTGTCGTGATCGCGCTGGGGGCAATTGGCACCTACAACAGGCTCGTTGCGCTCGATCAGGCGGTGCAAGCGCAGTGGGCGCAGGTGGAAAACGTCTACCAGCGGCGTGCCGACCTCATTCCGAACCTGGTGCAGACCGTCAAAGGTGTCGCAAACTTCGAAAAGAGCACCTATATCGCCGTCGCGCAAGCGCGCGCCAAAGTGGGTCAAGTGCAAGCCTCAGTCCCGCCCAACATCACCAACGACCCGCAAGCGTTTACAAAATTTCAGGCCGCACAGGATAGCTTGACGTCAGCACTCTCACGTTTGTTGGTCGTCGTCGAGCGCTATCCCGATCTCAAAGCGAACGAGAACTTCCTCCAGCTGCAATCGCAGCTAGAAGGCACCGAGAATCGGATCGCGGTGGAACGCATGCGGTACAATGAAGTGGCGCAGCAGTTCAATACGACCCGGCAATCATTCCCTACGGTTTTCTTCGCCAATTTCTTCGGTGACCGTTTCAAATCCAAAGCCTATTTCCAAGCGCAACCCGGAGCGCAGACGGCTCCCAAAGTACAGTTCTAGTCATGCGGCGGTTTGCGTGCGCAGCCGTTCTCGTTTCGCTCGCAATTTTGATGGGGGGCCCGGCGCGAGCGGCTGAAACACCCATACCGCGGGCGCCGACCAGCTGGGTGACCGATAACGCGGGCGTCCTGTCGCCGGAGACTCGCGCCGCTTTGGAATCGCGGCTCGCAGAATTTGATCGTCGCACCGGCCATCAAGTCATCGTGTGGATAGGGAACACGACGGGCGACGCGTCACTCGGAGACTGGACGATTCGCGCATTCACCGCCTGGAAGGTCGGGCGCAAAGGTCTCAACGACGGCGCGGCGCTGTTCATCTTCATGAAGGACAGAAAAGTTCGCATTGAGGTCGGGTACGGGCTCGAGCCGGTCTTGACGGACGCGGCCGCATCTCAGATCGCCCGCAATGAAATCGCAGCCAGGATGAAGACGGGTGACGTGGATGGCGCCGTTACCGCAGGCGTATCAGCGTTGCTGGCAACGATCAGCGGAGAGCAGGACGCTGCGAATCAAGCTGCGCCTTCTAGCACGAGCAGTAACTCGTCCAGTGCTTTGTGGACGATTCTCTTCGCGTTCTTTCCTATATTATTTGTGATGTTCATAATCTACCGCATGCGGCGAGCGATGGGCACGATGTACACGATCAGCTCCGGCGGGCGGAGGCGCTCGACGCCCTTCGCTGCCGGCGGCTTTTTTGGAGGCTGGGGTTCAGGCGTCTTTTCCGGCGGTGGTTCAGGCGGCGGCGACTTCGGTGGCTTCTCCGGCGGCGGTGGTATGGGCGGTGGTGGCGGAGCATCTGCCGGATGGTAGATATGAAGAAGAGCGCATGAGCGAACCGACACAAAACGATCATCTGGCGCGCCACGTCGACGAATCTAAGATTCAGGCGGCGATCGATGAAGTAGAGTCACGCAGTACCGGAAAAATCGAAGTGGTGCTTGCTTCTCATTTCAAAGGGGACGTCAGCCGCGGAGCACGGCACGCGTTTCGCTTAGATCTAGCAAAGCTGCCCCATCACAATGGGATTTTGTTCTTCGTCGTGCCCTCGCGGCGCGAGATTGTGGTGTGGGGTGACGCAGCCATTCACAAGAAGGTCGGGCAACAATTTTGGGATCAAATCGTCGCGGCGGTGCGCGACAAGTTCAAGGCCGGCGACCTCACCGGCGGTCTCGTCCATGGTATCGAACTAGCGGGCCAGGAGTTAGCGCGGCACTTTCCAGTGTAGAATGGCAAGCTGACAAAAAAATTGGACCAAGCGTTGCTTGATCCAATTTCCGACTTAATTGCCTACTTGTTTCCGTAACTCCTCGGTAGCGACGCGAGTGGAAGGCTCGCCCGTAACCTTGACTCATCCCCGCCACGGAGTGAAATGTCAAGCGCGGATGCAGCCGAGAACGGCCTCGCATGGAACGACCCAGTGTTGATCGAGGGGATTCGCCGCCCAAGTCCGCGCGGGGCACATCGAAACGGATTGAACGAGTCAAGCTGCACCCAACCGCTTGCCAAGACGCCTCCAGGCGTGTTTGGACGTGTGTCGTGAGCTTTACAATGCGGCACTCCAACAACGCGGCGATGCATGGCGATCGCGTCGTCTGCGCATCGATCACCTATGCTGCGTGAGGGCGCATACAACGAGTTTCATTTCTGTTTAGGATTCTTCGGTGCCGCATGCGGGGGAGCGACGATGTGCGGTGGAGGCGGCGGCATTAGAACAGGTGCGGGTTGGGGCGCTGCCTGCGGTGGCCGTGAGTACGTCGGTAGGGCAGCAGGCGGGTTGAAAGTTCGCTCAACTGAAGGGCCGGAAATCTGGGCAGGATACGATCCGTAATCGGAGCGTGCGCCTTGCATGTCCCAACGAGGGTAAGCGTTGTTGGGCCGCAAGCTTTGTCCGTGGGCCGGGAAGTGCTGCTGCCACGCGCCTGCGTTTGTGACACCATGACGGCCGGACCCAGGATCATTTGTCGCCCCAAATCGATTCCACGGCGAAGCGGGCAGCGGCGCTCTGACAGAAGGCAAAACCTGTCTGCCAGAAGGCAAAACCTGTCTGCCTGTTGGTGGCCGTCCGCCTGAAGGCCATGATTGCCTTGCCGCCGGGAAGGGCTCGCGCACGGGCAGCGATTGCCTCCCCGTAGGTGTGAGTGAAGACCTCGGCGTTACCGGCAGGCGCGTTGTTTCGATTTGGCGCGGATTTATGTTCTCACCGCGAGCTTCAGCGAAGCGCGACCATGCTGACTCAGGCGCGATGTTCTCGGCACGAGCTTTGGCGGGCGCCGGTGCACCTTGCAGCGGTGCGAGGCCGCTCTTGGGAGCAACCCTGTTCGCGGGTAGTGGAACTCCTTGCATTGGCACAGAGCCGGCCTTCGGTGGTGCGACCTTGTTCGCCGGACTTACCAGCACGGCCGGCCGCGTGAGGCCCTGCACGGCAAGGCGCTCTTCTTGGAAAGTGCGCGTCAAATGCGGTTGCGGCAACTCACGGAAGCGCGGCGAAAGCGCTATTGGCGTTGCAACTTCTTTGCTAAACCGCAAGCTCTCATGCGTCGGAACGACCGGAAGAGCGCCCCTCAGAATTGCAACTTTCTCAAGTGCAATGCGGCTGGCGGGTAGATAATGGTAGACAGATCCATTTTGCAGTTCATGACGCGCGATAACGCCCAATGCGTTCGGCTTGCCCGCGTTCTTATACGTGTTGGTGATATTGGTGATATTCGTGATGTTCGTTATGTTGGTGATGTTCGTGATATTGGTGACGTTATGTGAGAACGCCAACCCGCGACCCCACCACGGATGGAATGGCTCAAACGGTGCAAGCGGCACCCAGCCGATATTGCCAAATCCGAAGCTAAAACCGTTGCCGAATCCAAAGAAAGCGACAAACGCGGGCTGCCACACCGGCACAAGATACATCGGACCCGGATACCACGCCCAACCATAGGGCGCTGAATAAAACCAGCGACCGTAGTGGTACGGCGCCCAACCCCACGGTTCGTAGCCGACCCACGTCCAACCACAACCGGGTTCCCACGCCCAGCGCCCATCGCGGTACGGTGCCCAATCCGAAGCAACATTATACGGAACCCACACGTGGCCATAGTCACCCTGCTCCGTCCAGTGGCCGTATCGGTGCAGATCACTCAACCCTACGATGTCAGAATTCGCGTACTGCGAGTCGAGGGCGGTCTGAACGTATTGGTCGCGCTCGTTGTTCCAAGCGTCAAAGCTATCATAGGCGACTGTGTCCGTCGTGCTGATCCGCGGCTTGGATGACGGTCCGCGCACCAGCACCGAGGTGCCGGCGCTAACCGTCTGGCTGCCAAACGGTGCGACGAGATCCGCGCGGCCTGAACGCACGGTAAACACGGTGTCGCCGTCATGCGTGACGGTCACCCGGTAGCTGCCGGCTTCATCCGGCCGGATGCTGATGGAAGGCGTGTCCACCTCGGGATTCGCATCAGTATACCGGAGCACACGGAGCTCAATCGTGCCTTCGGCTAACTGCAGGGCGTGATTGGTCGTGTCCAAATGCGTGAAGCGCACCTGCGCATCCGATCCAACCCGCACGTAATTTGCGTTATCGAGTTGCACTTCGGCCCGACCGCCGCCGGTCGTCGAGACATAGTCCCCGACCATTACCGGCGCGTTGAGAGCCGCCGCGACGCTGTCGCCTGAGTCACCGCGCTGTATGCTGACGGTACCGTGCAGCACGCTGATGCGCGCTACGCCGATACGATCGTCAGCCCGCGCCGGTGCGGAAGCTGCGGCGGCAAAAAAAATAACGGCGAGGGCCATACCCAGCCGTCCGATCAGACTATGCATTCGTGAGCTCCTGTCAGGCGAATGAGCTTGCACCCTCAGCCCACCTGAGCCTAGCTGCCAGTTTCAACGCATGCTTGCCTAATTCCGTTGCTAATATGAGGCCCTTTGCCCCTTTTCCGCTCCGAGATAGCGCCCAGGATGGGAGCGACCCGCCCGCAAGCTTAACGAATCCCGCCTGAGGAGTGAAATGTCAAGCGAGGATGCGGCCGTGCACGGCATCGCATCGAACGGGCCGAATGTTCGATTAAGAGGATGGGCCGTCTTTAGTCCGCGGGAGCGCGTGAAGCGAATCGAACGAGTCAAGCTATACCCAACGGCCTCGCGAGCGCGCGTCTCCAGGTATGTTTAACTGAAAAGGACATTGAAAAAGGTGCGCCTTAGCGCCGAATGAGCCGTTCGCACGTTTTCTTTTAATCAGCCCGCGCGAACCATACTTTGCGCGAGCGCGGCCCCAGACTGAACCACGTGTGGATCTGGTCGCTGTCAGTGTCCGAAGCGTAAACTACGGAGAAAAGAGTAGACGACCAAAGGCACTGCCAGCACGACATAGATGCGCAGCAGCCAGAGAAGCACGAGAATGCCGAAGCTGAGTTTGCGGCGCGGCAATGGACTGCAGGATTGCAGCGCATGATCGTGTGCTTCTTGGAGACCGATGTCGGCGCCGATGTCGTTCATTGGAACAACCTCACTTTGGCAACAGTGACGGGAAGAGCGTGATAAGTCCGTAGGCGGATCCCATGAGCGCGATCGTCACGATGATCAGACCTCCGGCGAGGTTGCTCCGCCAGCGGTTCGCCAGGTCCGCCATGATTTCGCGATCGTTGGCAAGGAGCAACACGAACAACAAGGCCGGTGCCATGAGCAGCGTTGCAATCACGTTGACCGTCAGCGTGATAGCGAGCAGCGGCGCATGGGGGCTCAGGACCAGCAACGCAGCCAAGACTGCGGAACCTGCGGCAAAGAGATAAAAGGGCGAACCCGACGAAAAATCCAGATTGAGACTGTGGCCGCAGCGCATCACCTCGCTGAAAGCATACGCGGAACTTGTCGAAATGGTCATCGCTGCGACGAGTCCGGCTTCTATGATTCCCAGCGCAAAAAGTGCAGCACCCGCGCTGCCGATGAACGGCCGCAAGGCGCTGGCGAAATCGGTGCCACCGGAAAGACGAGCGGCATCAACGTGGTGCAGGAACAGCGGCGTGCAGGCGATCACCGTCGCGATTGCGGCCAGCGCCGCGAAGGTCGCACCTAACCCCGTATCCAGCCGGCCTTGCGGTATATCGTTCCGCGTCAGCCCTTTGTCCACAACCGCGCTCTGTTGAAAAAAGATCATCCAGGGTGTGACCGTGGCGCCGACGTTGGCGAGCATGAGCATGACGAACGTTGCGTTGACGCCGCCGGCTATCGGACCCCACGTTGCCAAGGCATGCAGTACCGCAGCGGGATCCGGGTGTGCGAGCAGCGCCGCCGGAACGAACAGCAGATTGCCGAGGCTTAGCACCARGGCAAAACGCTCCCACGTGAAATAGCGGCGGGTGGAGAGGGCCACGAGCACGACGAGAAGTCCCACGCTGAGCGCGAGGGTGGCCGGAATCCCGAAGTATGCCGCCCCAGCACGAATGGCGATGAACTCGGTGATGAGTGTGAGCACGTTGCCGATTACCAAATCGATCATCGAGAAGTAGCCCCAGAAGGGACCGAAACGGTCGAAGATGAGTTCCGCGTGGCCGCGCCGCGTCGCCACACCGATGCGCACCGTCATCTCTTGCACCACAAACGCCATCAAGAACGTCAGACAGATGAACGGAACGAAAAATCCGATTCCATAGGTTGCTCCCGTCGTCGCGTACGAGAGCATGCTCGGACCATCGTTCTCACCGAGCATCACCAAAATGCCCGGGCCCGCCAGCAGCAACAAGAGCCAAAACGGCTTATGCGCAAGCCGCGCCACGTTGACCACCCGCCGGTCTTGCGCGCGCATCAGATCTTCGCGCGTCGGTGTCCAAACCGTTGGGGTTACGGTCTCCTGTGCGTTGCCGGTGGCGTCCACATCCATGT
>JRHI01001505.1_pt1 | contig 19204 bp, 20 predicted proteins | sample 215371 | NCBI WGS metagenome assembly JRHI01 (sample SAMN02929681, study PRJNA255918) | sediment metagenome | biome: cave system; feature: Ice Cave; material: Sediment; isolation source: sediment from deep within a dark volcanic ice cave with no known source of... ...
CCGCACGGTATCAACGCCGGCGATGCCCTATGCGCGATCAGTTACTTGACGCTCCTCCACGAAGAAGCCGTCGTGCCGCCCGGGCGCGTCGTCGAAATGTTGCACGTCTTGCACGAAGCGAACCTGCGGATGTGTGAAGGCCAGGGTCTCGACATCGATTTCGAGACGAAATCGGTCGTTTCGATGCCGCAGTATCTGCAGATGATCGCGGGTAAAACGGGCGCGCTCTTCGCCGCATCGTGCGAACTCGGTGCGCTTGCCGGAGGTGCCGAACCCGCGCGCGCCCGCGCGTACGCCGGCTTCGGCCGCGCATACGGTCTCGCGTTTCAAATTCGCGACGACGTGCTCGGCACGTGGGGCGCAACCGATGTCACCGGAAAGCCGAGCGGCGCGGATATCGCGCGCCGAAAATGGGGTTTCCCGGTCGTGTGGGCTCTCGAACTTCCGCCCTCCGCCGATCGGACGATCGTCGAGAGCGCCTACGCACGGAGTGCCCCGCTCGATGCCGCGGGCGTCACAGAGGTAATCGGCGCGCTCGAGCGGCTCGGCGCCCGCGACGCGGCGGATACCGCGCACGATCGCGCGCTCGACGATGCCGATGCAGTTGCCAGTGACGCCGCAATCGACGTCAATCGCACGATCCGTGCGTTTCTCGCGCAAGGAGCACGGCGCGTTGCGTAGTGCCGCGCAACCCACTGCGGTGGCGCGCGAACGCAGCGGTCCTTTTGGAATCTCGACGACGTCGCTAGCGTTCGCCGGAATGTTGTTGCTCGGCTTACTCGTGCGGCTGCTCTTCGTCAATGCCGACGGCTTCAAGAACGATGTTTCGACCTTCGAGAGTTGGGCGCTGACGCTCGCCCGGTATCCGCCTAGCGACTTCTTCGCGAAGGCCGGTTTCGCGGACTATCCGCCCGGTTATTTTTTTGTGTTGTGGTTCGTCGGCCACGCCTACAAGTTGCTCGTGCACGACGACCAGACGTACGGACTGCTTAAAATCGCGGTGAAGCTGCCCGGCATCGTGATGGATCTCGTCGATGCATGCCTGATCTATGCGATCGTGCGACGATTCGCGTCCGTCGCGTGGGCGTTCGCGGCCGCGGCGTTTTTTACGTTCAATCCGGCGACGATTTTTATTTCTGCGTATTGGGGCCAAGTCGACTCGGTCGCCGGCGGCGTGACGCTTGGTTCGCTTTTGCTCATGCTCGCTGCGGACCGTCGCACCAGCCGCGCGCAAACGCTCGCAATCGTCGGCGCGTGGTTGCTGCTCGCCTATTCCGTGCTGATCAAGCCGCCCGCGCTCGTACTCGTGCCGTTGTACCTCGCCTATATCTTTACGACGGACGATGCGGTGCTGCGAGCGCGGCGCGCGGCGGCAACCGGCGTCGGCGTGCTCGTTTCGTTCGCGCTCGCGTTTGTGGCGGTCGCCGTTTTCCATCCCGGGCTCAATCCCATCGCGCAATACACGTGGCTTTGGGGTCGCTACGCATATGCCTCGGGCGTCTATCCGTACAACTCGGTGAACGCCTTTAACCTCTACGCGATTTCGCCCGGCAGCCGTTTCTGGCAGCCGGATAACGTTCTGATTCCGGATCTCGTGCTTGGCGGCCACGCTCTTGGGCTGCCGCAGTTCGTTTGGGGGATCGGGATCTTCGTTGCGGGCACGTTGCTCGTGGTATCCAGGTACGTTCAGCGCCGCGAATCGATTGCAATCGTGGAAGCCGCGATGATCTTGTCGCTTGGATATTTCGTGCTTTCGACACGCATGCACGAGCGCTATATTTTTAACGCTTTGCTGATCGTGACACCGTTGATCTTCCTACGCAAACGCTATCTTTACGCTGCGCTCGCACTCACGCTGACGCTCTTTGCGAATCTGGCGTATTCGTTCGACTACCTGAGCATGGTCGATCAAAATATCGCGGGGGTCGATAAGACCGATCTCATTCCCTGGCTCAGTCGCGCCGCATCGCTGCTCAACGTCGCGACGTTTTTCTACCTCGGCTACGTTTTTCTCGGAGCGGGGAGCGACGCGCTCGAAGGCTTCGATTTGGGCAGCGCGCTCGCGCGTACGTCCACGGGGGTGCGGCGCTGGTTCTCGCCACTCGAAGGGATCGCATGGATGGCGCCGCGCGATTACGCCCTCGCGACGGCTCTGACGGTCTCGTCGTTCGTGCTTACGTTCGTCGACTACAGGTGGCCCGCGGAGAAGATCTTCGACGAGATCTATTACGCGCGCGCCGGTGAAGAATACCTAACGCATAAAGAAATCTTTGAATTCACGCACCCGCCGCTTACCAAGCTCGTGATCACGCTATCGATGACGCTTTTCGGCGGGATGCACGGCGGAGGAGATACGGCGGCGGGGTGGCGCTTCCTCAACCTCGTCGTCGGCGCACTCACGGTATTCGTGTTGTATTGCTTCGCGAAGCGCTTGACGGGCTCTACGCTCTTCGCCACAATCGGCGCCGGCCTGTTGCTCTTCGACGGATTCCATTACGTGCAGTCGCGCATCGCGACGCCCGAAATTACGGTTGCGTTCTTTACGCTGCTCACGCTCTACGCTTTCTACCGGTTCTGGATCGCGAGCCAAGTGCGCGTCGCTGCGCTCTTCGAGCGTTCCAGCTTGCCGCTGCACGCGGCGGCGTTTGCCGGCGGACTCATCGCTGCGGGAATCTTCTCCGCCTTCGTCGCGCAAGGGCAGGATCGAGCGGCCCACATCGTGGCCTTCCTCTACGCCGCCTGCGGCGCGTACGTGGCGGTACGTTTGGGCGTCCCCCGCTTCCTTAGATCGTCGCTTGCGACGTCGTATGCAGAGGGTTCGCGCATCGTTCGCGGCACGCTCGAAACGCTCGACGGCGGTCGGGTTCCGAGCTCAAACGGCACGATCGTACCCGGCGAGTCGAGCGAAATCGAGAAGAGCGCACTCGTGCATACGGATACGGGCTTACGCATCGAATACGCACGTAGCGGGACCATGCGTTACGCGACGGACGAAGGCGAGGCGACGTTCACGCCGGACGGCACGATGCACGCGGGCGCGGCAACGATCGACGGCGCGCGCGACGGCACGCTGTGGCTTTGGATTCTCGCGCTCTGCGCCGGCACGCTCGCGGCGAGCAAGTGGAACGGTCTCTTCGATTTTTTCGTGATCTTCGGGCTCGCGCTCGTCGTCGTCGCGCAGCGTTATGCCGCCGCGCTGTTGCGTGCGATCGGACGCGCCGGGGTGATCGCCCGTCCGGCGAGCTGGGGCAATCCGTTCGGCTTCTCGTACGACGTCGTTATCGCGACGATCGCATTCGTCTCGGCGACCATCTATACGCTCGCATACATTCCGTATTTTTCGCTCGGCCACAATCTGGCCGATCTCGTCGGCTTGCAGAAGCAGATGTTCGACTACCACTACGACCTGCGGGCGACGCATCCGTACGGGTCGAGCTGGTGGCAATGGCCCTTTATCTTGCGACCGATCTCGTACTTTTATCACGACTGGCGCGTCGGTGCGGCAACTGCGGACCCGCTCGCGTGCTGCGTAGCGGAAATCATCGCGATTCCCAATCCGGCCGTCTGGTGGTTTGGCCTGGTTTCCCTGCCCGTTATTGCGTGGCTGGGCTGGCGCGAACGCAACAAGGGCTACGTTCTGCTCGTCACAGCGTATTTATTCCAATGGCTGCCATGGATTCGCTCGCCGCGCGTTTCGTTCGAGTACCATTTCTTTCCGAATCTCGCAATCATCTGCCTGGCGAACGCCGTCGTTCTCCAGCGCATCTGGCGCAGAGGCGCTGCGATGCGCGAGCGCTTCGCGTGGCCGCAGCTCGCAGTCGGTGGATATTTGGTGCTCGTGGTCGTGCTCTTCGCGTTTTTCTATCCGGTGCTCGCCGGTTTGCACGTGCCCTGGAACGTGTGGGACGCCCGCATGTGGCATTGGTTGATGAAGAACCAGTGGGTCTAAGACTCAATCGGTACAAGCGCAATTGGTTCACGAAGGGAGGCTTGCATGCAACGTCTGAGGGCGGCGAGCGGGTTCGCGATGTGCATCGCCGGCGTTTTGCTGGCGCCGGTCGCTTCGGCGCAGTTGCGTGGCGAGATGATCCGAGAGCGGATCGATGGTGGGCGAATGTCGAATTTCCGGCAAAGGGTTCGCTCTTGACCGCCGAGTCCGGAACGCTCGTGTTCCTTGGCTCAAAGCTCGAATACCTGATCCAACCCGTGGCTGGTCGCGGCCGGCATCCAGTTGTGATCGTGTTGCATGGAGGCGCCTCGAACGATAAGATTGTTTGGACCGAGACGAGCCTGCCGACCCTTGGTGCGCGAAACGGCTTCATTGTCGTGGCGCCGAACGCTTCGATCAACCATCACTGGAACGATGGACGCGGCATTGTCGGCTCGGGTAAACCGTCGACCGCGGACGATGTCGGCTATCTCAAGGCGTTGATCGCAAAGGTCGTGAGAGATGGCAATGCGGACGCTAGTTCGATCTTCATGATCGGAGTTTCGATCGGCGGTTTCATGACGATGCGCTTCGCATGCGAGGCGGGGCGTTTGTTGCGTGCCGGAGGCAACGTAATCTCAAACATCCCGGCTAGGCAGGCCGCAGCATGTAGAATTGGCAAGCCTCTACCGTGGGTTTCCATCAATGGTGAGCGGGATCCCATCGTGCCCTTCAACGGCGTAGCTCCCGGTAGGATGAAACGCGGCCGTCCCCAGGTCCAACTGGAATCGGCGGATCAGACCTTTGCATTCTTTGCGGATCGAGCCGGATGTTCGGCGGGCGTCCGGGTCGTGGTGCTGTCGGATATCGACCCCCGGGATGGCTCGATAGCCCAAAAGGGCGTGCGCAGCGGCTGCGCGCGAGGCAAAACTTCCACTCAGTATGTCATGCACGGCGCTGGTCACACCTGGCCTGGACTTTTGATGGATCCTAGAAGGGCGCGCTTGCGCGGCGGTGTGAACGAGGACGTCGATTCCGGTAGCGCGATCTGGGCGCACTTTAGCCAAACCTTACGTTAGTGCGCATCGGAAGAGCCCGAGTTCCGTAGCGAAGCGGAGACGTTTCTCAGCTGGAGTACAAATAAATATGTCCGGACATTCGAAGTGGCACAATATAAAACTCAAGAAGGGCAAGGTCGACGCGCAGCGCGGCGCGCTCTTTACCAAGCTTTCGAAGGAAATAATCCTCGCCGCTAAGGGCGGTTCCTCCGATCCCGAAGCGAACTATCGTCTGAAAATGGCGGTCGAAAAAGCGCGCGAGCATAACGTCCCGCAGGAAAATATCAAGCGCGCGATCGCTCGCGCGAGCGGCGGCGAAGGCGCAAGAGAAATCGAGGAGATCCGCTACGAGGGTCACGGTCCCGCCAATGTCGCCGTGATCGTCGACGCGGCAACCGATAATCGCAACCGCACGGCCTCGGAACTCCGCTTCCTCTTTACCCGCCATGGCGGAGCGCTCGGGGAGACGGGCAGCGTCGGTTGGATATTCGAAGCGCGCGGTCTCATCGAGGTTGAAAACGGCAAGCTCGACGAGGACGCGTTGACCGAAGCCGTGCTTGTCCACGGCGTCGTCGACGTGCACTTCGACGACGGCAGCGCTCTTGGCCGCTCGGTTATCGCAACGGAGCCGGCGGAACTAGCGGCGGTGCGTAATGCTTTGGTCGCAAAGCATGTGCGCGTAACGTCGATGGTACTCGGCGTCGAAGCGAAACAAAGTGTTTCGCCCGTCGGAGACGATCTACAGCACGTCGTGGCGTTCCTGGACGCACTCGAAGAACACGAAGACGTGCAACGCGTGTACGCGAACGCCGAACTCGATATCGCTGCGCTCGAAGCGCTCGCGTGAGCGTGGACGCGGGACCCGTCGCGCGCTCGCGCCGCAGGCCTTGGGTCGCGCGTCAAGATTGGTATTTCGCGTTCGCGCTGGCCCTCTTCGTCGGCGTCTCCGTGTGGTTCAGTCGCGCGATCGCCGATTTTTTTGTGCCTGCGGAAAAGACGCTCGCGACGCCGGCACTCGTCGGCCAAACCTTGGGCGATGCCATCGCGAGCGCAGACCGCGCGCACATCAAGGCAACGGTCCTGCGCCGCACGCCCAGCGACCGCTATCCCAAGGACGTCGTGATGCGCCAGAGTCCACCGGCGGGCGCGCAAGTGCGCGAAGGACGCGCGGTCTCACTGGTCGTCTCGACCGGCGTGGAGATATTCGCGATGCCCGATCTCCGTTACGAATCGCTGCGCGAAGTCGGCCTCGATCTCTCGCACGTGAAAATGCAACTCGGTAAGGTGAAGAGCGTGCCGAACGAGGAGGTTCCGGCCAATCGCGTCGTCGCCCAAGATCCGCCGCCGCTTTCATCGGTCCGCGCGGGATCGGTCGTGAACGTCGAGGTTTCCAAGGGCGGACCGCAAACGATCCGGGTCCCCAATTTTGAGCGCTCGACGATCGACGATGCACGCGATGCGGCCAGGGCCGCGCATCTCCACCTCGGGCAAATCGTATGGACGCCTTTCGGCCGCTCGGGTCCGGTGCGCGGGACGGTGGTGCGCCAGAAGCCGGCTGCCGGCACGCCGATCGACGCATCGCAACTTGTCTCTTTGCAGGTGAGCGCGGGGCCACGCGAAGCCGGCTACCTCGTACGCCAAGTGCACGCCCTCGTGAGCGTCCCCGAAGACGCCGCCCAACAGAGCGAAAAGACCCCGATCGTGCGCATCCAAGTGCGCGACGAAACGGGGACTTGGAACGTCTACAACGCATATGCGCAACCCAAGCAGCGACTGGATTTCAATCTTTCCGTCGTCGGGACGGCGGAGCTCGACGTCTTCGTCAACGAAGAACTCATCAGCTCGACAAAGCTCGGTGTCGAACCGCCGGTCCAGGAAAAGCAGCAACTCGGCCCGGCGCCGCACGTCGCTCCGACTTCAGGCAAAAGGGAAAATCCATGAAAATTGCGCCATCGCTTCTGTCCGCCGATTTCAGCCGAATTGCCGCAGATATCGCGATGCTCGAAGAAGCCGGTGCGGATTACATGCACCTCGACATCATGGATGGCCGCTACGTCCCCAACATCACCTGGGGTCCAAAGATCATCGGCGATATCCGTAAGTGCACCCCACTCACATTCGATACGCATTTGATGATCGTCGAGCCGGAAAAATACGTTGAAGATTTCCGCAAAGCCGGCTGCGATATCATCACCTTCCACTTCGAAGCGACGGTGCACGTACAGCGGCTCTTGAGCTTCGTGCGCTCGCTCGGCGCAAAAGCCGGGATTTCGCTCAACCCCGCGACTCCGGTCGCCATGCTCGAAGACGTGATCGAGGATTGCGATCTCGTGCTTCTGATGAGCGTCAATCCCGGCTTTGGCGGCCAAGTGTATATCCCGCGCTCGCTCGAAAAGGTTCGTCAAGCACGTGCCCTCATCGACGCCCGCAACCCGAAGTGCGAACTCGAAATCGACGGCGGGATCGGTCGAAAGAATATTGCCGAGGTCGTTGCGGCGGGCGTGGACGTCGTCGTTATGGGGTCGAGCATCTTCAGCGCCACGGATCCGGCAGCCGAACTGCAGGCACTTCGTGCGCTCGCCGAACCGCAGCCGCAGGCGTTCGCTACCACCCGGTGACGGAAGACTCGCTCGTCGCGGCGCTTCGGAAGATCGTCGAGGCGCCGCGCGGCGGGCATGGGGCGGGAACGCGCCCGATCGTGCTCGGCATCGGCGACGACGCTGCCGCCTGGCAGCCCTCACGTTCGCATCTGAGCGTTATTACGACGGACGCGCTGATCGACGGGGTGCATTTTCTCTCGGCCACGATGGACGCGCGCGCGATCGGGCATCGCGCGCTGGCCGCCAACCTCTCCGACGTCGCTGCCGTCGGTGCGCGTCCGGTGCTGGTGACGATTGCCCTCGGCGTCGCACCGCCTGCGACCGAGGGCTGGATCCTTGAGTGTTACGGTGGAATGCAGGCACTTGCGGCGCGCTGCGGCGCCCGCATCGTCGGTGGCGATATCGTGCGCTCGCCTGTCATCTCGCTCGCACTGACCGTGGTCGGCGAAGTTTCGGCCTCTCGCCTCCGCCGCCGCGATGCCGGACGGCGCAATGACATCATCGCCGTAACCGGTCCGCTCGGCGCGAGTCGCGCGGGACTCGAGCTCGCGCGGCGGTCCCTCGACCTTCCGGCCGACGTATGCGCGAGCGCCACGGCCGCCTTCGAGACCCCGGAACCTCGCCTGCGCGAGGGGCGGTTCCTGGCGGCTTCGAGGCACGTGCGTGCGATGATGGATTCTTCCGATGGCCTTTCCACCGACCTCGCGCGGCTCGCGCGCGCGAGCGGCTGCGGCGCGACGATCGAAGCGCTGCCGGTGCATCCTGCGGCCGCCGCCATCGCCCGGGCGGCGGGCGAGGATCCGCGCGCGTACGCGCTCGATGGCGGAGAAGATTTCGCATTGATCGTCAGCGTCGCGCCGCGCGGCTTCCCGCATCTCGCCAAGCGCTTCGCGCACGCCTTTGGGACGCCGCTACTCGCGATCGGGCGGCTCGACGCGGAGCCCGGCATCCGGCTGTGCGAGCCCGGAGGTGTCCGTGAGATCGCCGCGCACGGTTACGATCACTTGTGCCTGCGCTCGGCCTCGGGCGTCTTTAATCGATGACGGTTATCGCCACAAAGAGGAGTTCTGCGAGCGCGACTGCTATGGGGATGGCCGCTATTCTAAAATTGAGGGGATCGGCACATGCGACGCGGGGACCGTCGTCGTCGACCGCCACGTAGACATGTTCGCCGTACACCGGATAGATCGTCATCGTCGTCCCTCGCTTCTACGGAACGATCGTAGCGAGACGGCGTCCAAGAAACGTCTACGTTGCGTCGAACGCCTCGGCGACAGCATGCGGGGCTCGGCCTCAGCGTGGCGCGATAACGAGGCCCCCGGCGTCGCGGAATAACGCGATCCCGCAGTCGAGCGCTAGGTCGCGCTCGCGCCCCGCGCGTTCCGGAGCGACGAGCACGAGGGCAGCGTGAATGCGGATTGCCTGCGCGCACGGGTTCGGAGCTTGGGCCGAGACCACGTGCGAATCCGGTACGAGTGCGCGAATACGTTCGGCAGGAACGCGCCAGGCAACCAGTGCTGAGGGGTCATGCTCGACGAGCCAGGTGTACAGGCCGGTTCCGTCAGCACGGTCGTCGGCGCGGGCTAGGACGTGCGGATCGCCTTTCCCGCACGCGGCGAGGGCGAAAAAGAAGAAGAGCCCGAGTAGTGGGTCTCGGACCATTCGAACGCCGCCGAACGTGCGATCCGCACGCATGGGTGGCTAGACGGTGCGCTTCACTCGGCGCGAACGAAGGCATTGCGTGCAGACCTTGAGCGTCATGTGCGTTCCCCGTTCTTCCACGCGCACCGGCTGCAAATTCGGCAGCCAACGACGCTTCGTCTTATTCATCGCGTGGCTAACATTGTTGCCCGCCATCGGACCTTTCCCGCACACGTCGCAACGCTTGGCCATCGTAAATCCTTACCGGTCCTCGAAAACAAACAACAGCGAACGCAGCGCATGCCGCATCGCAACCCCCGAAGTTTAGCATGACCGGCGTACGCGTGCAACTCGGGCCGCGCTCGCGGATTGGGCCGCGCTCCTGGACGGCTCGACGCTTCGCGACGATGCTCCGTTTGGCGATCCTGCGTATTAAGAGGAAAATCCGCGCGCCATAGACGACGAAAAGGACGCGGCCCGCCGATTTACGTTTCCCCGAAGATTGTGAGTCCTTTTTGAACGGTACGAGTCCGCGCATCGCAATCGATGCGATGGGCGGCGACGAGGCCCCCGAAGAGATCGTTGCGGGTGCGGTTTTGGCCGCCCGGGAGGGATTGGGTCACATGCTTCTCGTCGGCGATGAGGCGAAAATTCGGCCCCTGCTCGCCAAGTGCGGCGGCCTTCCCATCGAAATCCTGCACTCTCCCGGGGCGATTGCGATGGATGCAAGTCCCGCGGCGGCCTTGCGCAACTGCGACGAAACGTCGCTCGGGGCGGCGGTGAATTTGGTACGCGACGGAGCGGCAAGCGCGGTCGTTTCGGCCGGCAACAGCGGCGCTTTTCTCGCGATTGCGCTCGTGCGGCTGCGCACGATTGCGGGCGTAGCACGGCCCGCGATCGCGGTCGTGTACCCGGCGCGCAAGGGCAGCGTCGTGGTGCTCGATAGCGGTGCGAACGTCGACTGCCGGCCCGAATGGCTCGTGCAGTTCGGCGTCATGGGCAGCGCGTACGCGCGGGCCGTGCTCGGCATCGACCGGCCTAAGGTCGGCATCATCTCCAATGGTGAGGAACGCACCAAAGGTAACGCGCTCACGATCGAAGCAGCGCGGTTGCTCGAAGGTGCGCCCGTGAACTTCATCGGGAACGTCGAGCCAAAGGACCTCTTCGATAACGTCGCCGACGTGCTGGTCACCGACGGGTTCGTCGGCAACGTCATGCTCAAGCTCTCCGAGGGGGCTGCATCGCTGATCGGCGATATCGTGATCGATGCCATCAAGTCCGGCAGTATCATGGCCAAAATCGGCGCGATGCTGGTGAAGCCGACGTTGAGCCGCGTTCGAGATCGCCTCAGTTACGACAACGTCGGGGGCGCGCCACTGCTCGGATTGCGCGGTAACTGCATCGTCGCGCACGGTCGCGCGAACCGCCACGCCGTGCGTAGCGCGATCCGAGCGGCGGTGGCCGAGGTGCGTGAAGACGTCGTCGGGCGGATCGGGCAGCTGGTGGAACCGCTCGACGTGCGCGAAGCGAAGCAAGCATAGCGCCGGAGATGTCCGCAGCGGGCGGCGGCCTGTACGTCCATTTGCCGTTTTGTCCGTACGTGTGTCCCTATTGCGATTTTGCGAAATGGCCGCTGCGCCGCTCGAGCGCGGCTCGCTACTTTGAGGCGCTCCTGGCCGAGTTGCAGGCGGCGCCTGCGTTTACCGCGCGGACCCTTTTTCTCGGGGGCGGAACGCCCAACACGTATGCCGCGCTCCATATCGCCGCGCTCGTGAAGCAGGCTCGCGCACGGTTCGCGCCGGAGGGCTTCGTGGAAGCGACCGTCGAGATGAACCCGGATCCCGAACTTTGCACCGATGCGGTCTTCGTGGCCTACGCGGCGGCCGGGATCGACCGCATTTCGCTCGGGGTGCAATCGTTTGCGCCGGGAGAACTGGCAACGCTTGGCCGTCGCCACACGCCGCACGACGTGCGGAACGCCGTGTCGCGCGCACGAGCCGCCGGGATCGCGAACGTCTCGCTCGACTTGATCTTCGGCGTGCCGCTGCAAACGCTCGAATCGTGGCGGGCGTCGCTGGAGATGGCACTCGAACTCGCGCCCGCGCACGTTTCCACCTACGGGCTCACGATCGAAGACGGCACTCCGTTCGCCGAGTGGCACGCCCGCCGTCCCGAAGATTTCGCGCCGAACGATCTCGAGGGCGACCTGTACGCTGTAGCGATCGAGACGCTCGAGGCGGCGGGTTTCGAACACTACGAGATCAGCAATTTTGCGCACCCGGGCAAACGCTGCGCGCACAACGCGAATTACTGGGCGAACGGTGAGTATCTCGGACTCGGCGTCGGCGCCGCATCGTATCGCGAAGGCGTGCGCAGCGTGCATACGCGGGAACTCGGTGCGTACTGCGAGGCGGCACGTGCGGGCGGAGCGATACCCGGCGACGACGAGCGTCTGGTCGGCGCGGCGAAGCTCGGGGAAGCGGTCATGCTCGCGCTACGAACCGCCGAGGGGGTAGATGTCGCTACCTTTGCGGAACGGTACCGGGTTGATTTCCATGAGTACTACGAACCGGTGCTGAACGAGATGCGCGCTACGGGAACGCTCGACGTGACACCTTCGCGCGTGCGCTTGACGCCGCGCGGACGCTTCGTCGCAAACGATGTTTGCGGTGCATTCGTCACATTCGTGGGTTGACGATGTCCAAGACGTTACTACGGATCCTCTTCATGATCGTCTTCGCGGTCACGGGCTTTTTGCTCGGCCGCGAAGCGTACGTGCACTTGATCTCTTTGCACGTTGCGAATCAAGCCTGGCTCATCGCCCTCACGATCGTCGTTCCCGCCGCCGGCGCGGTCGCGGGACTCTTCCTCGCTCCACTCGTGCAGTCGCTCTTCGAAGTAGAACTGAGCGAGGCCGAAAAGATGGTGGAGCGTTTGAGTCCGGGCGAATTTATCGGCGGTGCGTTCGGTCTCATCGGCGGCCTCGTCGTCGCGTGGCTCATCAAGAGCGTTCTCCTCGAATCAATTGCGACCGCGGGCCGCGCGGGCGGGTACGTCGCCAACGTCGCGTATATCGTCTTGAGCGTTTTTGCGGCGTTCCTGGGAGCGCGCGTCGGCGCGAAACAGCGGTTCGGCACGAGCGCGCGCGTCGTGAGCGGAGCGGGCCGGACCATCGCCGGCAAAATCATCGATACCTCGGTCATCGTCGACGGACGCGTGCTCGAAATCGTGGAGAGCGGCTTTCTCGAGGGACCGCTCGTGCTGCCGCGCTTCGTGCTGCGCGAATTGCACCTTATCGCCGATTCCGTGGACTCGATGAAGCGTACTCGCGGCCGGCGCGGGCTCGAAGTGCTGGCAAAACTTCAAGAACTTACGACGCTCGAAATCGTCGAGCAAGACTATAACGATATCGGCGGCGTCGATGCGAAGCTCGTGCGCATGGCGCGCGAGCGCGGCGCGAAGCTCGTGACCAACGACTACAATCTCAATCGCGTCGCGCAAGTCGAAGGAGTTACCGTGCTCAACATCAACGAACTCGCGGGTGCGGTTAAGCCCGTGGTGTTGCCCGGTGAAGAGATGCACGTGACGATCGTGCGCGATGGCAAGGAAGCGCATCAAGGCGTCGGTTATCTCGACGACGGAACGATGATCGTCGTGGAAAACGGCCGCCGTCTCATCGGCGAAGATACCGACGTCCAGGTAACGAGCGTTCTGCAGACCGTTGCCGGTCGCATGATCTTCGCGAAGATCAAACGGCCGCAAGGTGTCGCTAACCCATGAGGTTTGCGGCGATCGTCGTGGCCGCCGGGCGCGGCGTGCGTTTCGGGCGCGCGAAGCAGTTGGTGGAAGTGGCCGGGCGACCGCTGGTGGCGTGGTGCCTCGCGACGTTCGGGTCGATGGCAGAAGTCGGCGACCTCATTATTGCAACCGAAACCGAACATCTCGAAACGATGGGGGCGCTCGCGCAAACGTACGCGCCGCGCTTACGCTGCGCGATCGTACGGGGCGGTACGACGCGCCAGGAAAGCGTTACCCACGCGCTTGCGGCGGTGCCGGCCGGGTGCGATGCCGCATTCGTGCACGACGGCGCGCGGCCGCTGGTGCGCGCGGACGACGTGCGGGCCGGGATGGCGCAAACCGCATCCGGCACGGGCGCGCTGCTCGCAGCACCGGTGGTCGATACGATCAAAGTGGTCGGTTCCGATGGGCGTACCGTGCTGCGCACGCTGGAACGTGGCGAACTTTGGGCCGCTCAAACGCCGCAATTCGGGATGCTTGCGGATCTGCGACGGGCCCACGAAGCTGCACGTCGCGAACGCTTCGAAGCTACCGACGACGCGATGTTGCTGGAACGTGCCGGCGTGCGCGTCGTCGTGGTTCGCGCCAGCGCCGAAAACTTCAAGGTAACTTCGGAGGGCGACCGCGATCTCGCCGCAGCGATCCTGCGCGATCGCGCGGCGGCGGTTTCATGAAATTTCGTGTCGGGCATGGTTTCGACGCGCACCGGCTCGTCGAGGGTCGGCCCTTTATCCTGGGCGGCGTCACGATTCCCTATCCGCGCGGTCCCCTCGGGCACTCCGATGCGGACCCCCTCGCGCACGCGCTTTCGGATGCCATCCTCGGCGCGTGCGCCCTAGGAGATCTCGGCCGGCATTTCCCCGACAGCGATCCTGCGTGGGCGGGAGCGGATTCCATGAAGCTCCTCGAAGCGTGTGTGGGCATGGTGCGCGAGCGCGGCTTCGAATTTGCGAACGTCGATGCAACCGTCGTCGTGCAGGCGCCGAAGCTCGCGCCGCATCTGGCCGCCATCCGGGAGCGGCTCGCCGCGGTGCTGCGCATCGAAATCGAAGGCGTGAGTGTTAAAGCGAAGACGAGCGAAGGGATGGGTTACACGGGCGACGGAACCGGGATCGCTGCCTATGCCGTCGCAGCGCTCGTGGCTTCGAATTAAGAGATGATGCAGCACCCTCCGACTTCCGCACCTTTCACGACGCGCGTCACGCCGGCACTGCCGCGGGTGGAACTCTGTGCCGCGATCGGTGAGGCGATGCAGGCCACCGGATTGCTCGAGGTTCCCGCGCCGGCAGCGGCCCTGCGCTGGATCGAAACGTTCGTCGACGCCTACGGCGACCGGCTCGATACCGTCGCCGATGCGCTCCCGCTGGTTGCGGATTTACGTGCAGAGGCGGTGATGGTTCCGGCACTCCAACTCGAGAAGCTACGCAATCGTCAAGTCCTGTTCTTTCTCGACACCATCAGCCAATATGTCGACGATCAACCGGAACTGCGCGGGCTGCGGCTCGAGCCCGATCTGCTCGAGATCGCCAAAGAATTTGGTATCGCACCCGAGGATGCGCTGTGGGCCGTTCGCATGGCGCTGACGGCAGGCACCGACGGGCCGCCGCTCGAGCTGCTTTTTCCGCTGCTCGGTCACGACCGGATCATGATGCGCATCGGAGCGCTTAGCTCGCATCTTTTGCACGGCCGGGGACTCGAGACCATCAAATACGGTCCCGGCGGCGAGCCGTTCCAAACGATCGAAGGCCGCAAACCGGAGAGCGAAGGCGCGTGAGTCTTTTTTCCGACATCCTCGAAGATCTCCGCGTTCCGGTCAAGGGCGATCCCGCAGCGAAGGGTTATCTCGACGTCATTCTGTCGTATCCGGGTTTTCATGCGATCACGGCGCACCGGCTGATTCACGAATTGAATAAGACGGGAATTCCGCTACTGCCGCGATTTCTTGCCAACCTCGTGCGCTTTACGACCGGCATCGAGATCCATCCGGGTGCGACGATCGGCAAGCGCTTCTTCATCGATCACGGAATGGGCGTGCTCATCGGTGCGACGGCGGAAATCGGCGACGACGTTACGCTCTACAAGGGCGTCACCCTCGGCGGCACGAGCTTGGGCCACGGAAAGCGACATCCAACTATCGGAAGCGACGTCGTCATCGGCACGAACGCGTCCGTACTCGGCGCGATCACGGTCGGTGATGGAGCGCGCGTGGGCGCCGGTTCGGTCGTCGTGCGCGACGTCCCGCCGCGAGCCACGATCGTCGGGATCCCTGGGCGCATCGTGCTACAAGACGGCAAACCCGTTTCTTCGCCGTCGCACGTCGATATGCCGGATCCGCAAGGCGCGATCGTTCAACAACTCGCCGAGCGCATCGAAACGCTCGAGCGCAAACTCGCCGAACTCGGGGCGCCTGCGAATGGCACGCGTTCCCCGGGCGGCAACTTCGCGATCTTCGACGATGCCTCGCCCTCAATTTGATTCGCAGCTCAAGCTGTATAACACGCGTACGCGAAAAATCGAAGCGTTCGTCCCTCTGGACGGCGAGGTCGTGCGCATCTACGTGTGCGGACTCACGCCCTCGGCACAAGCGCATCTCGGACACGCGCGGTCGTTCATGTTCTTCGACGTCGTCCGGCGCTATCTGACCCATTGCGGCTACCGCGTGACGTACGTGCAGAACGTGACCGATATCGATGACCGCAGCATACGCGAGGCAAAAGATAGCGACGTGCCATGGCAGGCAGTCGTCGAAAAATACTTCTCGAGTTTCAAGCGTTCGATGGATCGCTTGCGCGTGCTCGAGCCCGATCGCGAACCGCGAGCTACGGAATACATCCCGCAAATCGTCACGATGATCGGCGAGCTGGTTGCCCGCGGAAATGCCTACGCCACTCGCGACGGCGTGTACTTTGCCGTCAGTTCGTTTCCACGTTACGGCGCGTTATCGGGCCGCAATACCGATGAATTGCTTATCGGTGCGCGGATCGCACCCGATGAAGGGAAACGCGATCCGCTCGATTTCGCGCTTTGGAAGTTCGCAAAACCGGACGAACCTTCGTGGGAGTCGCCGTGGGGTGCGGGCCGGCCGGGATGGCATATCGAGTGCTCGGCGATGTCGCACGCATTGCTCGGGGAACCCTTCGATATTCACGGCGGCGGCTACGATTTAATATTTCCGCACCATGAGAACGAAATCGCGCAAACCGAGTCGCTCGTCGCGCCTCCGATGGCAAACGTTTGGATGCACGGCGGATTGTTGCAATTCGATGGAAAGAAGATGTCGAAATCGCTCGGCAATTTCGAGCCGTTGTACGAGTTGCTCGATCGGCATGACCCGCAGGCGATCCGCTTGCTGTTCCTCGGGGCCGGTTATCGCAAACCGATGAACTTCACGGAGGCGTCGATCGCAAGCGCGCGCAGCGGACTCGAAAGAATCCTGTCCGGTTACGATAAACTGCGCCATGCGGCGCCCGCGCCGCACGACCGCGCTGCAGAAGAAGCTGCGGTTGCGGAATACCGGGCGCAGTTCTATGCCTTCATGAACGACGACTTCAATACGTCGGGGGCGACGGCGGTGCTCTTTGGGATCGCGAGCGGCGCCGACGACGCGATCGCGCGTGGCATCGGAAGCGGTCTTGCGGCATTCGTGCACGAGGCGATGACGATGCTTGGTATCTCGCCGAACGAACGCGCGAAGCTCGCGAGCCGAGAGCTGACCATGACGACCGCGACCCACGACAGCGTCGAATACAAAATTACGCGCAAGGGCGCCGAGCATCTGCGGGATGACGCGATCGAACGCTTGCGGCTGCTGGTCGGCGAAATCGTTCCGCTCCAGGCGCTCGACGGCCACGAAACCGTCGACGCCGTCGTGAAAGCGCGGATCGTTGCGAAATCACAAAAAGATTTTGCGCTCGCCGATCGCCTACGCGTCGCACTCGCCGAGGCCGGCGTCACTCTGGCAGATTCGAAGGAGGGAACCTCGTGGAGCGTCGGCGTTTAGGGTCCGGCCGTCCTCCCAAACGCAAAGATCAAATCGATCTGGACGACGTCATCTACGGCCTGCACGCCGTAGAAGAAGCGCTCGTCGGCGGCGAGCCGCTGCGCCGGCTGTACGTCGGCGACGAGCGCAAGCGGGATCCGGCACTCAAAAAATTGCTCGAACTCGCAAACGAAGCCGCCGTCAATGTGCGCTTCGAAAATCGAATGTTTTTTTCGCAGTTTCCGTATCGGGCGCATCAGAGTGTCGTCGGCTTCGGCGTCCCTTTCGAGTATGTGACGATCGAAGAAGCGATCGCCACGCGCACGAAAGGACCATCGCTTTTCGTAGTTCTCGACCACATTACGGACCCGCATAACGCGGGCGCGATCATCCGCAGTGCCGAGTGCGCGGGTGCGACCGCGGTGATTATTCCCGAGCGTCGCGCGGCCGGAATCAACGCGACCGTGCGTAAAGCCGCCGCCGGCGCCACGGCCCACCTGCCGATCGCGCGGGTCTCCAATGTCGCGGGGGCGCTGCGGGTGATGAAGAAGGCCGGGATTTGGGCAGCAGGCGCCGCGGCGGATGCGGATGCCCTCGATTATACTAAAGCCGATCTGACGGGCGATATCGCAATCGTTATCGGCGCCGAAGGTGACGGCATTTCGCCGGTCGTCCGCAAAGAATGCGATTATCTCGTGCGGATCCCGATGTACGGGTCGCTCGGATCGCTCAATGCTTCGGTCGCTTCGGGTATCTTGCTTTTCGAAGCACGCCGCCAGCGCACGGCGAGATCCTAATTTTTACGGCTGCGCGGCCCCTTTCGCTTGCCTGCGCGTTCGCGATATCGGCCGGCGCGTGTGCCGCGCTCGCCGCGACGGTTCCCTCACCGCCCGGCGCGCGCTCGCGCGCGGCGTTGACGCCCGGTTCGCCGCCGCGCACGATCAAAATCGGTCTCGACCTACCCCTATCGGGCATCGACGGGGCAAGCGCGATCCCGGTTCGTAACGCCGTGCTGCTTGCGGTCGAAGACGCGAACCGGCGCGGATTTCCCGGCGGAGTGCGGATCGCCGTCGTCGATCTCGACGACGCGGTACAAGGCAAGCACGACCCGGCGCAAGGCGCACAAAACCTCAAATCGTTCGTGGCGGATCCGGACGTGCTCGCAGTCATCGGACCGATGAACTCGAACGTGGCGAAGGCCCAGATTCCGATTTCCAATGCGGCCGGGCTCGCGCAAATCACGATGGCCGCGACGTCGATCGAACTGACCCGCGGCCCCGATGCCGGCAAGCTTCGACCCGAACACCCGGCGCGGCCGACGTTCTTTCGGGTTTGCGCATCCGACGACCGCCAAGGGGCGGCCGCAGCCCGCTTCGCCCGCGCCCGCGGATTGCGACGGGCCTTCATCATCGACGACAACGAGTCGTACGGCCGCGGCCTCGCCGACGTTTTCGCCACCGCCTTCCCGGCTGCGGGCGGAACGCTGCTCGGGCGCGAGCACCTCACCTCGTTTGCGCTCGACTACAAAGCGCTGCTGACGAAAATCCGCGCGACCCGTCCGGACGCGATCTTTTTCGGCGGCATCGTGAGCACCGGCGGGGCCGTTCTGCGCAAGCAGATGGCAGACGTCGGGCTTGCGGGGGTGGCGTATATCGGCGGCGATGGTCTCGCGAGTCCAGAATTCATCCCGCTCGCCGGGAGTGCTGCGGAGGGTACGTATTTTACGCTCATCGCGCCCGATATCGAGCACTTTCCCGCGGCGCGCAGCTTCGCCGCAGCGTACCGCGGCCGCTTCCACGCCGAGCCGGGCAGCTACAGTCCCGGGGGCTTCGCGGCGGCGCTCGTGATCCTCGGCGCCCTGCACGAAACACTGGGCGCGCACGCTCGCGCGGAAAAGCTGGGCGAGCGCTCCGGCGCGGGAACGCACGGCGAACGCCCGAGCGAGACAACAAGCGACGAGCGAGCGGCCGTCGTCGATGCGGTCGCCCGCACGCACGGCCTGGTCACACCGGTCGGCCCGATCGCGTTCGATGCGGGAGGCGATCTTCGGGCTCCGGCGATCAGCCTCTATCGCGTCCGCGGAGGCCGGGTCGAATATGTGGAGCAAGCGCAGGCCCCGTAGCTTTCGGGGGCCCTCCGCCGGAATCGAGGGCCGCGAGGCCCCTCCTGTCCTTGACGCTCTAGCAGGACCCTCCTATAC
>JRHI01001506.1_pt1 | contig 19196 bp, 14 predicted proteins | sample 215371 | NCBI WGS metagenome assembly JRHI01 (sample SAMN02929681, study PRJNA255918) | sediment metagenome | biome: cave system; feature: Ice Cave; material: Sediment; isolation source: sediment from deep within a dark volcanic ice cave with no known source of... ...
GCCCCCGGTACCGGACCTTGACCTCGCTCAGAGCCGGCGCCATCGGCCCGCTTCTACCGTAAATGATTGCGGTACGGTAACTCCGCTCAGTGGAAGTCGTGGGAGGGAGGGGCCTCCCAGCCGGCGCCGGCGACGGGCCGAGTGTGGCCGTGCTGGGAGCGCGGCGCGGCGGGGTGGGCGCCGCCGCCGAGGGCGGCGACGCGGCCGTCGATGAGCCGTCCCTCGGAGTCGAGGGCGCGCACCTGCTCGACGATCAGGTTGAGCCGGCCCGACTGCGACTGCAGCCGCCCGTCGACCAGCAGCAGGGGGTGGAAGTTGGCGACGCTGCGGGTGCGCCGCACCACCGGCGGCCGGAGGATGAGGTCGAGGTGGCCGCCCTCGCCGGCCAGGGTGAAGAAGCGGAACCCCTTCGCGGTCATCGGCGCCTGGCGGGCGATCACCAGGCCGCCGACCCGCAGCCGGGTGCCGTCGGCGAGCCCGGCGACCTCGCTGAGCGGGGTGCAGCCGAGGGCGCGCAGCGGCTCGCGCAGATGGGCGACCAGGTGAGGGCCGGTGCTCAGCTCGCTGATGCGGTACTGGGCGGCGGTGCGCTCGCGATCGTCCATCGGCGGCAGCGGCGGGGCGGGGGCGGGGGCGATCAGCAGCGGCGGCGGCGGCGGTTCGGGCGGCTCGGTCCGCGCGGCGTCCCCGGGTCGCTGCCCGGCGATCGCACCGCGACCCCGGGGAGGGCCGCTGCTCAACAGCGGCCCGGCGCTCGCCGCGGCCGCCGTCCGCGGACGCCGGGAGACCCCGTCCTCGGCGGCGCGCAGCTCCCAGAGCAGGGCGCGCCGCGGCCGGCCCGGGACGACCCCGTCGAAGGCGCCGACCATGACCAGGTTCTCCATCGCCGGGCGGGGCAGGCCGGTGCGCCGCCAGAACTCCGCCACCGTGCCGGCGCCGGCCACCGCCGCCTCCTCGCAGCGGGCCCGCGCCTCGGGACCGAGGGCGCGGACGTAGGCGAAGCCGAGCCGCACCGCCCAGTCCGACAGCCCGCCCCCGCCGGTCCGGGGGAGCCGGCGGGTGGCCACGGCGGCGCGCTCGGCGGCGGTGGGCGGGCGCGCGCCGGGGTCGCGGCGCACCGCTCCCGCCTCGTCGAGCCGCCACCCCGGGGCCAGGCCGGCGGCGACCGCCACCGCCGGCGGCGGGGTGTCGCCGACCCACTCCAGGGTGCAGCGCGCCCGGCTGCGGCCCACGTCGACGGGCAGGGTGCAGGTGCCGTGCCGCTTGCCGTCCTCGACCAGCACCGAGGGGTGGTAGAACCCCATCGGCTGGGCGTTGAGCAGCGAGCAGAGCCAGGCGGCGGGATGGTGGAGGCGCAGCCAGCCGGTCTCGTAGGCGGTGCGCGCGAAGGCGGCGGCGTGGCTCTTGCAGAAGCCGTAGACGGCGAATCCCGCCACCGCCTTGAAGATCTCCCCGGTCACCTCGGCGGGGATGCCGCGGGCGCCGCAGCGCTCGATGAACTCGTCGTGGAGCTCGGCCATCTCCACCCGCGAGCGGTGGCGGTTCATCGCCCGGCGGAAGCGGTCGGCCTCGCCGGCGCTGTAGCCGGCCACCTCCATGACGATGCGCAGGATCTGCTCCTGGTAGAGCACCACCCCGTGGGTTTCAGCCAGGATCGGCTCCAACGAGGGATGCAGGTAGGTGACCGGCTCCAGCCCCTGGCGGCGGCGCAGGTAGGGGTTGACGGCGTTGCCCTGGATGGGGCCGGGCCGGATGATCGCCACCTGCACGATGAGGTCGTTGAACACCCGCGGCTGGGACTGGTGGAGCGACTGCTGCTGGGCGCGCGACTCGATCTGGAAGAGGCCGATGGTGTCGGCGGCGCAGATCACGTCGTAGACGCGCGGGTCGTCGAGGGGCAGCGCATCGAGGTCGGGACGCTCGCCGGTGACGGCCTCGATGTGGTCGAGGCACTCCTTGACGGCGCTCAGGGTGCGCAGCCCGAGCAGGTCCATCTTGATGAGGCCGAGGTCCTCGACGTCGTCCTTGTTGAACTGCACCACCACCCGCCCGGGCATGGTGGCCCGCTCCACCGGAGCGACGTCGACCAGTGGCGCCCCGGTGACGAGCATGCCGCCGACGTGGATGCCGAGGTGCCGGGGGCAGCCCTCGATGCGCTGCAGCAGGTCGAGGAAGTGCGTCCAGGGCAGCGAGTCGGTGATCTCCCCGGGGTCGACGCCGGCGGCGTCGATGACGTCGCCGACGCTGCCCGTGTACCAGGCGCCCACCGACTTGGCGAGGCGGTCGATCACCGGCTCGGGGACGTCGAGCGCCGCCCCCACCTGGCGCACCGCCATCCGCGGCCGGAAGGTGACGATGTTGGCGACCATGCCGGTGCGCTCGGCGCCGTAGCGGTCGTAGACGTACTGGATCACCTCCTCGCGGTGCTCGGTGGAGAAGTCGATGTCGATGTCGGGCGTGCCCTGGTGGTCCTCGTGCAGGAAGCGCTCGAAGAGGAGGTCGTGAGCCACCGGGTCGACGCGGGTGATGTCGAGCAGGTAGGCAACGATACTGTCGGCCGCGCTGCCTCTTCCCTGTCCCGGGATGTGGTGCTCGCGCGCGAATCGCATGATGTCCCAGGTGATCAGGAAGAACTCGGCAAGGTTGGTCTTCTCGATCACCTCGAGCTCACGCTGCAGCCGTGCGGCCACCACGCGCGTCATCGGCCTGTACCTGCGCTGCACCGACTCCTGGCAGAGGCGATAGAGGACGGAGAAGGGGGTTTCCCCATCCGGTACGGGAAAACCGGGAAAGCGCGACTGGCTGAAGTCGAGCTCGACCTCGCACTGTGAGGCGATGTGGGCGGCCAGCGCGAAGGCCTCGGGGTGATCCGGCAGCACAGCCCGCAGCTCCGCCTCGGAGCGGAGGTGATGCTCGGCGTTGGGCAGCAGCAGTCCATGCGCCGCAGCCGCATCGAGGGTGGTTCGGTGGCGGATGGCGGTGAGCACGTCGAGCAGCCGCTTGTCGTCACGATTGGCATGAACTGGCAGTCCACTGGCGACGAGTGGCAGGCCGGTACGCCGGCCGAGCAGGGCGGTCTCGGCCGCCAGCCAGGCGTCGCCGGGATGGCGGTGATGGCTGAGCAGCAGGGCGACACGGTCGCGGCCGAAGAGGTCGCGCAACTGCTCGGCTCGCCGGGTGGCCCCTCGCCGGTCGCCGCGCACCAGGGCGGTGGCGATGGCGCTCTCGGCGCCGCCGGCGAGGACGGTGCAGCCGTCGAGCTCGGCGGGATCGACGGTGGCCGGCTCACCCTGGGCGAGGCTGGTGGTGGAGGGCAGCCCGGGCCAGCCTTGGGGGAACGGACCGGCGGTGGGGCGGATCGCCACAGCCCGCTCCGGGGGCGGCAGGGTGGGGCGGCGACGGCGACCCCCTGCGGGGAGCTGACCGGGATCGCCGCCGGCCGGCCGATCGAGCCCGCCCAGCCGAAGCAGTGGCTGCCCCTTGACGCCGGCGAGCTGTGCTGCGCTGATCGCCCGGGCGATCTGGCGATAGCCGCCGCGATGGCGAGCGAGCAGGCGCAGGCGATCGCCGCCGTCGAGGTCGAGGTCGACCCCGATGACAGCGTGGATCCCGGCGGTGCGCGCCGCCTCCATGAAGCCGACCGCGCCGTAGAGGCCGTTGCGATCGCAGAGCCCGAGCGCCTCGATGCCGAGCGCCGCGGCACGCGCGACCAGTGAGCGAGGTGAGGCCGAACCCTCGAGGAAGGAGTAGTGGGACCGAGCCGCGAGCTCCGCGAACGCCATTGACAACTACTACTTATTTGTGTAACTATACGGCGGTGTGGTGGTCAACCCTGGCAGCCGCCACACCCAGCCGGACCGGCCTCCGCCCGCCCCTACCGAGCGGAGGTACGGCCGGTGCTCAGTCATAGCGGCGCGACCATGACCAGCCGCCCTCGTCGAGGTCGCGGTACAGCTCACAGCACTCGCCGCCGGCGAGCAGACAGCGGAGGTATTCACGGTGGACCGGATGCCTCCACCAGTCGGTCTCGACCACCCAGCGGGTGACCACGCGCTCGACGCGACGCCAGCCCGTCTCGGTGCGCAGCGCCGTTGGGGTGGCAGGGTCGTCGCCGCGCACTTCGACGGTGCCGTTGAGCAGCTCGGTCACACGTGCACCCTCCCTGCGGAAACCGACAGGGCGGTCTGCGTCGATGGGACCGGCCGAGGGTGACCGCGACCCGGCTGCTTGGCTGCGGGAGAGCGCGACCAGGGCACCTTGCCCTTCTGCGCGGGCTGGGTGGACGGGCGCGCGGTCAGGCCGTCATCGTCAGCGGCGGCGGCTGGTCTGCCGGCTTGTGTCACCTGCTCTGCAGCGGCCCCTAGTCCTGGAAAGGGTGACTCCCATGCAAACCGTCTTTCCGGGATGTCACCCGGGTCGACGGCGAGGCGGGGACGGCGCAGCGTGGTCTCGCCGTAGCGCCGTTGCAGGCGCGCCGCCGCCGCCAGCACCGCCTCGCGCTGGGCGTCGCCTCCCCGCCAGAGGTCGGGCTGGCGCCCGGCGGCGACGCGCAACTCCACCTCGAGGCGGATCGCGGTCACCGGGGCTGACGGATGCACCTCGCCGAGCAGGGCGAGCACAGCCGCCCAGAGCTCCGCCGCGTTGCCGGCCGGCAGAGGCGGCAGAGCCGTGACGCCCAGGGCCTGGGCCGACTCGAGCTCGAGCACCAGGGTCACCGCCACCGCGACCATGGCGCGGTTGCGGAGCTGGTCACCGAGGTCGGTGGCGCAGCGGTGGGCTGCGAAACTGAGCACCTCGAGGTCGGCGACTGCTCCGTCGAGCACCACCCGCTCCACCGTCCGGCGAGGGCCGGTGTCGACGACAAGGCCGCCGGCGTCCTCGCCACGGCAGTAGCGGTGCAGCACCAGCCCCTCGGCGCCGAACTGGCGCTGCAGCTCCACCGGGGAGAGGTTGGCGACGGCGCCGAGGCAGTCGAGACCGAGCGCGGCCAGGCGGGCGCCGATCACCGGGTCGACGGGGAGCATGCCGAGCGGCAGCGGGGCCAAGAAGGCGGCCTCTCCTCCGGCCGGGACGCGGCGGACGTGGTGGGGTTGGCTGGCCAGCGCAGCCATCCGGGCCACGAAGCGGGTGCTGCCCACCCCGATTGAGGGAAGGCCGCCGTCGAGCGTCTCCACCAGGACACGGGCGATCGCCGCCGCCCAGCGTCCCTCATCCTTGAAGACGGCATGGGTGCCGCTGAGGTCGCAGCAGCTCTCCTCGCCACCCACCTCCACCGCCGGGCTGAGCCGGCCGAGCGCGGCGACGACGTCGACACGGAGCCGTTCGACGTCTCCCCCGTCGACGCCGATGAAGGCTGCCTGCGGGCAGAGCTGCCGAGCCTGGCGGAGCGGCTGGCCGGGGCACACCCCCGCCGCCACGGCCGCGGCCGAGGCGGCGAGCACGGGCAGGCGCAGCTCGGGGTCGCCACCGATGATCACCGCCTCCCCGCGCAGCTCGGGATGGCGTTGCTGCGCCACCACCAGGGCGAGGTGGGGATGGCGGGCGCAGAGGAGCCGCCGGTGCGAATCAGGCACTGAGATCGACCACAGTCAGTTCGCCGCCGCGCAGCTGCGACTGCCCCAGAACTGTGGGATAGCCCACCACCTCGGCGGTCGCGTAGGGGCGCGGATAGCGGAGCAGCAGCGTGGCGGTGGCGCCGGGAGAATGCAGCCGGCTCTTGGTCACGGCGAGCGTCAGGCGCAGGCCGGTGATGTCGCCATGCGACTCCTGCCACCCCACCGGTGTGCAGGACAGGATCAGCGACGAGGCGTACGCGAGCGGAGCCGCCGGTGGCGCCGGGGCGGCGACGACGCAGACCGCGCGGCGCCGGTGGACCGCCTCGACCAGGCCGTGCAGCGCAGCGTCGCAGCCGGCGTCGCGACCGCGCTCGCGACCCAGCGCCACCCCCACCCAGGGCGACCCGGCGACCACCAGGGCGCGAGCCATCGCCAGCCCCTCGCGCCACCTTCCCTTCCCCGGCAGGACGGCGAGGCAGGTGTCGAGATCGGCGCCGAGGTCGGCGAGGAAACCGGGATCGAGGCTGGCGGCGACGTCCACGTAGACGACGTCGCCCTCGCGGCTGGCGCGTGCCGCCAGCGCCTGGAGCAGGGTGAGCCGGCCACTCACCCCCGCCTGCGCGGCCTGGATGAGGGTGAGCCGGCCGCGAGGCAGACCACCGGGAGCCAGGCGGACGTCGAGCGCCGGGATACCGGTGCCCCAGGTGGCACTCTCACCGCCGTCGGGCTCGTCGCCGCGGTGCACGGCCGCACTGCCGTAGCGGTGCTGCAGTCCCGCCACAGTGTCGGCCAACACCCGTCCCCTGGTCTCCGCGTGCATCCACCGCTCCTGGTCGTCGCTCACCGAACCGCCTCATCGGGGACGCGCGCTGGATCGCGGTCGGGACCAACGATGATAAAGAACAGATGTTCGATGGGCAAGCGGCATGGTCGCCCACGAGCCACCCCGCCGCCCACTCAACCGAGTCGTGCTCTGAGGGCCGTGGGTCACACTGCATCCCGTGCAGGTGACCAGCCAGTGCCACATCGACGCCCCCGTTGAGTGGGTGCGGTCATTCCTTCTTGCCGGCACCACCGACGATGACGTCACCGTCGACGGTGACGTCGTGGAGGTGCGCCAGCGCGACCGCATGATCCACCTCGTGGTGCGCAACACCCTCCGCCCCGACGCTGACGGTGGCACCCACCTGGAAGTCGATGCGCAACTCCGCCTGCTCGGCATGGCGCGCATCGTCGGCGGCGTCTTCCGGGGCCGGGTCCGCCGCACCCTGGAGCGCAGCCTCGACCGGCTGCCCATTGCGATCGAACAGGCCCTGGCCCAGCAGGAGGCCGAGGAGGCAGCTCCCAAGCTGTGATCCCCTCCTACGTTGATCATCGCCGGGTGGCGTTTTCGTACCCTCCGCCGCGGGTAGCAGTGGAGGATCGACCAGGTGCGCATCGCCATCACCGGAGGCACGGGCTTCGTCGGCCGCAATGTCGCGCGCGCCCTGCTCGCTGACGAGCATGAGGTTGTCCTGGTCGACCGCGGCAGCCGCAACGTCGTCCCTCGTGAGGGGGTGACCGTGGCCCGCGCCAACGTGGTCAGCGGTGACGGCCTGCATCCGGCGCTGAAGGGGTGCGACGCCGTCGTCCACCTGGTGGCGATCATCCGAGAGAAGGGCCAACAGACCTTCGACGCGGTGATTCGCCAAGGCACGGAGAACCTGGTGAGCGCGGCACAGGCCGCCGGTGTTGGACGCATCGTCTACATCAGCGCGATCGGCGCCGACCCGGACCCACGCTTTCCGTATCTCTTCGCCAAGTGGTCAGCGGAGCACGCTGTTCGCGCCTCGGGTGTGGACTTCACCACTCTGCGTCCCAGCATCATTTTCGGCGCCGGCGACGGGTTCTTCACCACCCTGGCGGGGCTGGTCCGTTTCAGCATCCCGGTCGTTCCCGTGGCGGGGGACGGCAGCGCGTTGTTCCAGCCGATCGCCGTGGAGGACGTGGCCCGCTGCATCGCGTTGTCGATCTCGCGGCCGCCTGCGATGCGCGAGATCGAGATCGGCGGCCCCGAGCAGCTCAGCTACGACGAGATCATCGACATCGTCCACGACGCCATCGGAGCGGGCATGCGCATCAAGGTGCACGTCCCGGTGGCCGCCCTGCTGCCGGCGGCGATGGTGATGGACAAGGTGCTGGCCAACCCGCCGGTCACGCCCAACCAACTGCGCATGCTGGCGCGCCACAACATCACGCGCATCGACTCCGTGCGCAACGCGTTCGGGTTCGAACCTTCGTCGTTCCGCGCCAACGCGGGTTACCTCAGCGAGCGATGACCACACTGAGCGAGCGCTTGGCGGCGCTGGGGCTGTCGCTGCCTCCGGCGCAGGCACCGCTGGGCGGCTACGTGCCGGCACGGCGCCACGGGGATCTTCTTTACCTGTCGGGCCACGTCGCCAGGGTGGATGGGGGGGCGGTCCGCGGCGTCGTCGGTGAGGACGTCGATTCCAGGGCGGCGGCCCAGCTCGCCCGCGCCATCGCGCTCGACGTGCTCGCCAGCGCCACCGCGGCGATGGGATCGGTCGACGCGGTCGTTGGCGTTGTTCGGCTCACCGGCTACGTGCGCAGCGCGCCGGGCTTCGATGGCCAGCCGGCCGTCGTCAACGGCGCCTCCGACCTGTTCGTCGAGCTCTTCGGCGAGGCGGGACGCCACGCCCGCAGCGCTGTCGGCGTCAGTGAGCTGCCGCTCGGCGCTCCGGTCGAGATCGAGGCGATCCTCGAGGTCCGCGGCTGACCGTCGGCCGACCGGTAGAATCGCCTCCTTCGATCCGTTCTGCGGCATGGAGGCGCACACCCGATGCCGATCGCCTCGTGAGCAACGCGCTCGACTCCCCGGTGGACATCGGAGTGCCGGTGCTCGAAGGCACCGACCACGTCGAGCTCTGGGTGGGCAACGCCCGCCAGGCCGCGTACCACTACCGCAACGCATTCGGATTCGACGTCGTCGCCTACGCCGGCCCTGAGACGGGTGTGCGTGACCGCGCTTCGTACGTCCTCCAGCAGGGGAAGGTCAGGCTGGTGCTCACCGCCCCATTGCAACCGGGACCGATCGCCGAGCACGTCCAGCTCCACGGTGACGGCGTCCGGGTCATCGCGCTCCGAGTCGAGGACGCCCGCGCGGCGTACGAGGCGGCAACGTCGCGCGGCGCGCGCAGCGTCGGCGAGCCCGCCACGGTGACCGACAAGGACGGCGTGATCACCTTCGCCTCGGTGGCGACCTTCGGTGACACGGTGCACCAGTTCGTGGAGCGCAACGAGTACAGCGGCGCGCACTGGCCGGGATATCGCGAGCAAAGCGTGAGCGGCGGTGGCGTCGGGCTGCGCTTCATCGACCACACCGTCGGCAATGTCGAGCTCGGCAAGATGGACGACTGGGTGACCTTCTACTCCGAGGTGTTCGGATTCAACGTCTTCCAGGAGTTCGACGAGCACGACATCGCCACCCAGTACAGCGCGCTGCGCAGCAAGGTGGCCCGGGATCCGCGCAGCATGGTCACCTTCCCGATCAACGAGCCGGCCGTGGGGATCAAGGCGTCGCAAATCCAGGAGTACCTCGACTATTACCGCGGCAGCGGCGTGCAGCACATCGCGCTGCACACTGAGGACATCGTCGGCACGGTCGCCGCCATGCGTGAACGCGGCGTCGATTTCCTCAGCGCGCCGCATGAGTATTACGAGGCACTTGGCGACCGCGCTGTGGGCATCGACGAGGACCTCGAGCGCCTTGAAGATCTCAGCGTTCTCATCGACCGCGACGACGACGGGTATCTCCTGCAGATCTTCACCCGGCCGGTCGGCGATCGCCCCACCCTCTTCTTCGAGGTGATCCAGCGCAAGGGCTGCAAGGGCTTCGGCAAGGGAAATTTCAAGGCGTTGTTCGAGGCCATCGAGCGCGAGCAGGCCGCGCGCGGCAACCTCTAATCTCTGCCCGATGAGAACGTATCGCCGTCTCGGCGAGGTGCCCCGCAAGCGTCACATGCGCTTCGAGGTCGACGGCAAGCCGGTCTTCGAAGAGCTGGTCGGACGCGAGGGTTTCAACGGACCGTCGTCTCTTCTGTACCACCGCAACATGCCCGAGGCCGCGCACGACATCAGCGCCGGGCCGGCCGAGACGATCACCCCAGAACGCGAACAGGTGCACGAGCACGCGCACCTCGAGGGCTTCCACCTCCAGCCCGACGGCGACGTGGTCACCGGGCGCAAGTGGCTGCTGGTCAACGACGACATCCACATTGGGTTGGTGGTGCCCGTCCGCCAGCAGGACGTGCTCTGCGTCAACGGCAGCGCCGACGAGGTGCTCTTCGTACACCACGGCGACGGCGTGCTCCACACCCAGTTCGGCACGCTGCCGTTCGCCGCCCACGACTACCTGGTGATTCCCCGGGGCACCATCTATCGGCTGCAGCTCAGCTCCCTCGACGACGTTCGCATCCTCACGCTCGAGGTCGCCGGGCTCGTCGACTCGCCCGACCGGTACCGGGCGCGCAACGGCCAGCTCACCGAGATCGCTCCCTACTCGGAGCGGGATTTCCGGGGACCGGACGCGCTCGAGGCCGGCGATGAGGGCACCGCTGAGGTGTGGCTCAAGCGCGCCGGCAGGGTGAGCCGGTACCGGCTCGACCACCACCCGTTCGACGTTGTCGGCTGGGACGGGACCGTCTACCCGGTGGCATTCAACATCCACGACTTCGAGCCGCGCGCCGGGCGGTTCCACGTACCACCGCCCATCCACCAAACGTTCCAGGCACACAACGTGGTGATCTGCTCTTTCGTGCCCCGAAAGCTCGACTGGGACCCCGAGGCGGTGATGCTGCCCTATCACCACAGCAATCTCGACTCCGACGAGGTGCTGTACTACGTCGACGGGAACTACGCGGCACGCCGTGGCGTCAAGCAGAGCTCATTCACCCATCACGTCGGCGGCGTGCCGCACGGGCCTCAGCCGGGCGCGCTGGAGGCCTCGTATGACCGGCCGCGTGAGACGGATGAACTTGCCGTGATGATCGACACATTCCGGCCCCTGCACCGCACCGAGGTGGCCCGTCAGATCGTCGACCGCGAGTACCCGTTCTCGTGGCACACAGGCGGGATGCGCGGCAGCGAGTCGATCGCCTGAACAGCGAGCGCCACGACGGCTCGCCGCTGTCCCGCTGGACCACCGACCAGGTGGAGGCGGGCGGCTGGATCAGGCGGATGTTCGCCGAGGGCCAGCGACTGCGGACCGCCCAGGGCAACGACTCAGTCATCGACCTCTCCCTGGGTCAGCCACTCGACGCGCCACCACCGGTCCGCGAGGCGCTGGCGCGCGCCGCAGCGGAGTCCTTTCCCGGACGTCATGCGTACATGCCCAATCTCGGCTATCCCGAGTTGCGCGAGCGGGCCGCGGACGATGTCGACGCCGACGGAGTCAGCGCATCCTGCGTGGCGATGACCGGCGGCGCCGCGGGCGCGATGTGCCTGGCGCTGCGCGCGTTCGTCGAGAGAGGCGACGAAGTGGTGGGCATCGCTCCGTACTTTTCGGAGTTCCGCCCCTACTGCGAAACTGGTGGGCTGTCGTTCGTTGCGGTGCGCGCGGATGACGCCACCCAGCGCGTCGATGTCGACGGCCTGGTGCGGGCGCTCTCGGATCGCACCGCGGCGATCATCATCAATACGCCGAGCAATCCCAGCGGGCATGTCATCGAGCACCAGGAGATGACCGAGATCGTCGACGTCATCGAGCACCACAACCGCCGCACCGGCCGCCGCATCCTTCTCGTCGTCGACGAGGCATACCGCAACCTGGTGTACGCGCCGGCTCACCGCGTCGAACCGTTCACCTATTACGAGCACACCGTGATCGCCCGCTCCTTCTCGAAGGACATGGGGCTGGCCGGCGAACGCATCGGCTACCTCGCGCTCCATCCATCGCTCGCCGGCGAGCTGACCGACCGCGGCCTGGAGAGTTGCATGCGCGGGCTCGGCATGGTCGGCGCGCCGGCAACCGCGCAGCGCACGCTGCTAGCCCTTGCGTCGTGGCACATCGACGTGGAGCAGTACCGCGTGCTCCGTGACCATTCCTACGATGCCACGCTGCGGGCCGGCCTCGACGTCGCGGAGCCGCAGGGCGGCATCTTCCTCTGGATCCGCAGTCCGTGGCCGGATGCGCTCGCCTACGTGAGTGCGCTGGCGGCGCGGAACGTCCTGGTCACGCCTGGCGTCGCGTTCGAGGTGCCGGAACGATTCCGGCTGTGCTTCACCAGCACCGCGGATCGGCTGACCCGCGCGCTCGCCGCCGCCGGCGAGATCGCCGCACTCGGGCCGTCGTGATCCCGCTCGCAGCCGGTCCGTGGCACACTGGCCGTGAGCCGATAGCGGGGAGGATCGCGTAGAGCACGTGATGACACGGATCGGGGAACTCGACCGGCGTTTCGAAGCTTGCGTCGCAGACTGGGACGGCACCCTGGTGCCGGATCGGACAGCGGATGCGAGCCGCGTGCGCGGCCTCATCGAAGCGCTGTGCGCGGCAGGGTTCGACGTCGTCGTCATCACCGGGACTCACGTGAACAACGTCGACGGGCAGTTGCGTGCGCGGCCGACCGGTCCGGGCCACCTGCTTTTCTGCGTCAACCGCGGCTCGGAGGTGTTCGAGTGCACCGAGGACGGCCCGCGCTTGCTGGAGCGTCGCGTGGCAACGCCCGCGGAGGAGTCCCAACTGGATCGGGCGACCGCCCTCACCGTCGAGCGCCTGCGCGCACATCGCCTCCAGACGGCGATCGTCGCGCAGCGACTCAATCGCCGGAAGATCGACATAATCCCCGTCGCTGAATGGGCAGATCCTCCAAAGGCGAGGATCACGCAGCTCGTCGAGGCGGTGAATGCTCGCTTGCGGGAGGCCGGCATTCCATCGATCGCTGACATCGTCTCGGTCGCCCAGGAGGCGGCTGCCGAGACGGGGCTCGTGGACGCGCGGATCACCACTGACGCCAAACACGTGGAGATCGGGCTCACCGACAAGGCCGACGCCGCGCGCTGGGCGTTCGGTCACCTCTGGGCTCGCGGGATCGCGCCGGGTGACGTGTTGATTGCCGGTGATGAATTCGGGCCGCTGGGAGGGGTCGCCGGTAGCGATTCCCTGATGCTCGTCGCGGAGGCACAGGGATCTCTCGCCGTCACCGTCGGTGCCGAGCCGTTCGGTCCACCGGATGGAGTCCTCCCCCTCACCGGCGGCCCGGACTCGATGCTGGCTGTCCTCGAGGATCAGCTGTCGCGACGCCGGCGCGGCGAGCCGCCCACGCCGACACCAGCCCCCGAGTGGTGCGTCGTCGTCGACGACGTGGATGCGGAACACGAGCACGCTCGCGCCGCCGCATTCACCATCGCGGATGGCTTCATGGGCACGGCAGGGACACCACTCCTATCGCAATCCACCGCCGCTCCCTCGACGCTCGTGGCCGGTTTCTACGACGGCGAGGGCGCCGAGGAGCACCTCCATCCCTGTCCGTCCTGGAGCCACCTCCCCAGGTACGCCGGCGAGCAGACGCGCGTGCGCCGAGTGCTGGACCTGCACACGGCGGTCCTCAGCCAGGGCATCGAGGAGGATGGAAATCGGTTGTCCGCAGTGTCCTTCAGCTCGCTCGCCGAACCGGGCACGGCGGTGCTCTGGGCCGCGGGCGGAGCCGGGCTGCTCGGCGATGTCGCCTCGGGCACCCAGGAGATGGAGATCCGCACGCCTCACAGTGGCCTGCTCGCCATCCACATGAATGACGATCGACGCGAGGGCGGAGACGAACCTAGTGTGTTCGAGCGGATTGCCGTCTACGCACTCGAGGAGGCGCGCGCGCCGCGGAGTCGGGCGCAGGCGGCGCGTCGCCGTGGAGTCGATTCGCTGCACCGCGCACACCGCGAGCAATGGGCCCGGCGCTGGGCTGACGCCGATATCCGCATCAGCGGCGATGTCGAGTTGCAGCGCGCGGTGCGATTCTCGCTGTTCCACCTCATCAACGCCGTCAAGACCGACGGAGAAGCGGCGCTCGGCGCGCGCGGTCTCAGCGGCGATGGTTACCGCGGGCACGTGTTCTGGGACGCCGACGCCTTCGTTCTCCCATTTCTCGCCGCCACCTGCCCGGCGGCGGCCCGGGCCATGATCGAGTACCGTCTCAACCGCCTCGGCACCGCCATGGAGCAGGCGCGCGCGCGCGGACTGGCCGGCGCGAAGTTCCCATGGGAGTCGGCGAGCACCGGTCGCGAGGTGACACCTGCGACCGTGGTCGGCCCGCGCGGAGAGACTGTTGACGTTCGCACCGGCGAGATGGAAGATCACATCGTCGCGGATGTCGCATGGGCGGCCTGCCGGTATGGCGACTGGACTGCGGACGCTGACTTCTGCCGCGGCCCGCTGCTGCGGCTCCTCGTCGAGACCGCCCGATACTGGGCGTCACGCATCGAGTGCGATGCAGACGGTGTCGCGCACATCCGTCATGTGATCGGCCCCGACGAGTACCACGAGAATGTGGACGACAACGCCTTCACCAATGTCATGGCGCGATGGAATCTGCGCGCCGCGGCGAGCCGGACGGGTTCGGAGTGCGATGTGCGCGAGGTGCGACGCTGGTCCACGCTCGCGGACAGCCTCGTCGACGGGCTCGATGCGCACACATCGCTCTACGAGCAGTTCGCCGGCTTCTCCAGCCTCGAGCCCTTCCCGCTCCGTCAACTTTACGGAGCCGCCCCGATCGCAGCTGATTCCGTCATCGGCTTCGACCGGATCCATGCGCTGCAGGTGATCAAGCAGGCGGACGTCCTCATGCTGCATCACATGGTCCCCGGCGAGGTCGCCGCCGGCTCACTTGACGTCAACCTTGACCGATACTTGCCGATGACCGCCCACGGCAGTTCGTTGTCCCCCGCAGTGCACGCGGGCCTGCTGGCCAGGCTTTCGCGGCTACCCGACGCGCTCGAACTTCTGCGCCTCGCGGCGCGGCTCGACATCGATGACACCTCGGGATCAGCCGACCACGGGCTGCACGTGGCGACAATGGGCGGTGTGTGGTCCGCACTCGTGGAAGGGTTTGCCGGTATCCGGGCTGACGGTGACGGTCTTTCCGTACACCCGCACGCACCCAGAGAGTGGGGTCGTTTCAGCGTTCGCCTGGTCTACCGCGGGGTCAGGGTCGAGGTCCGGATCGACGGCGACGACGTCCACGTCGACTCCAACCGACCCCTGCGAGTGGTGGTAGCCCGAGACTGATCGGGACGGAGGCATCGGCGTCGACGCGCCAGACACCAGAGGTCCGCATCCGTATCATGGTGCCAGCGGGCGTCCTGTCGGCCACGGGTTAGCGAGCCTGGAGCCGACCGCCCTGCCAAGCGATACATTGACTTCCCCGTTGATCTCGAGGTAAGAATGATCCAACGCCACATTGTCCTGGTGGCGCCTCCCTGGTACCCGGTCCCACCACACGGCTACGGCGGCATCGAGTTGGTGGTCGGCCTGCTCGGCGAAGCGCTGCGAGATGCAGGACAGCGCGTCACACTGCTTGCCGCCGAGGGGTCGCAGCCGGATGCCATCGCCCTCGCCCCGCGTTCCTGGCAGGCGGACCTGGGCGGCCCCGACGAGCGGCTGCGAGAGTTGACCTACGCCACCCGTGTGGCACACACGCTGCAGCAGCTCGGGACCGTGGACGTGGTCCATGATCACTGCGGGTTCTCCACCCTGGTGGCGGCATGCATGACCGGGACCGGTGGCGCAGCAGTCGTCCACACCGTTCACGGCGACATCCCGGAGCCGTATTCGACGTTCTACTCCGCGGTCGCACGGCACGCTGCGCTCGTCTCTATCAGCGCAGCCCAGCGACGGACGATGCCGGGGTTCCCGTGGACCGGCACCGTGCACAACGCGGTTGACATCGACCGCCTTGTTGTTACTCCCGCTGACAAGGAGCCGTATCTGCTCTGTCTCGCACGCATCTGCCCGGACAAGGGCCAGCACCTGGCCATCGAGGTGGCGCGGCGCACCGGTTTCCGCATCGTCCTGGCCGGCAAGGTGGAATCGACGCCGCGGTCGATCAGTTACTTCGAACGGTGCGTAGCGCCCGCCATCGATGGTGATCGCGTGGTGCACATCGACAACGTCGCCGGAGACGTGAAGACGAGGTTGCTGTCGCGCGCGTACGCCTTGCTAGCCCCGCTCGTCTGGGACGAACCGTTCGGCCTCGCCATGGTCGAGGCGATGGCCAGTGGAACCCCGGTCATCGCCATTGCGCGCGGCGCCGCGCCAGAGCTTGTGACCGAGGGTCAGACGGGCTTCCTCGTCAAGGATGTCGACGAGATGGCTAGCGCTGTGCCCCTGGCGGCAGAGATCGATCCCTGGCTGTGCGCGGACGCGGCGCGCGCGCGATTCAGCCCCCGCGCGATGGCAGAAGGCTACCTTCGGGTGTACGAGAGCGTCGAGACGACGGCGGCAATTCGGCCCAGCCTTGCTGACGTGCGCGACAGCGCGGCAGCGCTTCCGCAGCTGGCGGCAGCCCCTTCAGCCGGATCATGACGCCAAGGGTTCGGGGGGCCGAGAACCGCCGAAACGAGTGGGCACGAACTCGCCAGAAGGGCTGATTCGTATCTCGGCGTTGGACGGCTGGCCCACCCTCCTCGCGCAGGTGGGTGGTGCTGCCGCGGAAGTAACCTTGCGTGCCCGCAACCTGAAGGGCGTCGTGGGGAGAGCGGAATGAAAGTTGCGATCATCGGCGGCGGAATCGGGGGCATGAGCCTGGCCCTCTCACTGCATGCGGTCGGCCTCGATGACGTGGACATCTACGAGTCCGCTTCCGATGTCCGGCAGCTGGGAGTTGGCATCAATGTGCTGCCTCATGCGGTCAGGGAACTCACCGAGCTTGATCTCTTGGCTGAGCTCTCCCGGGTCGGCGTGGCGACCGCTGACTTCACTTACTTCTCCAGGCTCGGACAGCCGATCTGGGAGGAGCCGCTCGGGATTGCCGCCGGGTACCGGTGGCCCCAGCTCTCCATCCATCGTGGCGAGCTGCTTGGTGTGCTTCACCGAGCGGTGGTAAAGCGCCTCGGCTCGCACCGGATCCATACCAGCCACCACCTCGCTCGTTTCGGTGCCCGCCCCGGGGGCGACATTTGGGCCGAATTCGCGGAACGCGGCATGGATGGCGTGATCGCGCGTGCTCAGGCAGACCTGCTCGTAGGATGCGATGGGATTCACTCGACCGTGCGCCGAGCCCTCTACCCGGATGAGGGCCCGCTGCGATGGAACGGCGTGACGATGTGGCGAGGCGTCAGTGTCGGCAAACCGTTCCTCTCCGGGGGCTCAATGGCCAATATCGGCTCCAGTAGGCAGCGCGCGGTGGTCTACCCGATCTCCAATTCTCAGAGCCTCCCCCGGCAGGCGGTGATCAACTGGGTCGCGACGCGTAAGGTCTCGACGTCTGACATGCCCCCGCAGGACTGGACGTACGTCGCGGAGCGAGAAGAGGTTCTTGGCGCCTTCGATGCCTTCAGGTTCGAATTTCTTGACGTCGTACAGCTCATCCGCGACGCGGAGGTGATCTACCAGTACCCGATGGTGGATAGGGATCCGCTTCCTTCCTGGGATTTTGGTCGCGTAACCCTCCTCGGCGACGCTGCTCATCCGATGCACCCGGTGGGTGGAAACGGAGCTTCGCAAGCGATTCTCGATGCTCGCGACCTGGCGCGTCAGCTCGCGTTGCGGCCAACGATTGAAGCTGCTGTCACGATCTACGATGGCGAACGCCGGCTGGCGACGGCCGCCGTTGTTCAATCCAACCGCAGGGCCGGCCCGCACCGCTGTCAGGACCTCGTGGAGGAGCGGGCTCCAAATGGATTCAAGGAGCTTTCCGAGGTCATCAGCCGCCAAGAGCTGGAAGAAATCGCCGACGAATACAAGCGGATCGCTGGCCTCGATGTTGAGCGCCTGAACAACCGGGCGTCCTTGTCAGTGTCATCGCCTGTCGCACGCGCATCGACAAGCAGTGCGAGCGCCGAGGACGAGATCAGCGGGTCTGTCCGCTAGGCTGACCACAATCGCGCGGGACGGCCACAGACCAATGGCTGTGTGGAGCGGGTGAAGCGGGACCGTGCTCGAGGAGTGCTGGCGGCCCAGCTGCTGAGGCGACCTCGGGGCAGGCCCGGTTGCTCCGATAATCCGACCGACGCGCCGTCAGCGCCGCCGGGATCGACCAGCCATCCCGCCGTTGCAATCAAGTTCTCCTCAGCGACGGTGAAGGTCGCCTCACCGGCCTCAACCACGAAGACCTCCGGCTGAGGGTGCACATGCAAGCGGGGCCCCACTGCCGGGCGGATACTCGCTGCCAGGGCGAGTTTGAGTGCAGGCCACTTTTTCAGGGAAATGCGGGGCGCAGTCAACACTACTAGAACTTTTCTGATCGCCGTGGAGGCCGATCCGGGCCTCCTGATGTCTTGGAGCTCGATGGGCGTGCGAGGCCCGTGCGATCGTGACCATTCCGCGCCGAACCAGGGCCCGACGGTCGAGCCTGCCGAGGGTCTCGAACGTGCATTGGGGCGTGCGATCATCGTTGCTGGGACTGGCCGGGCAGCTTTGGAGGCACAATCCGGCGGGGAGGTGACACCCGCCCAACCGGACCGAACATGTCCCCCGCGTCGGCCCCGGAGGGCTCGGTGAGCGTAGCGCTGAAGCTGAGGTAACTTTGTGCCGGTCCGGGATCGACGGGCCTTCTTCGCTCTCGCCGGACCTATCAGGCCGGCACCGCGAATAGCGCTCCCTCAAATGGCAACCAGGAGGAGGCCATGACGACTGATGACTTCGACCTTCTGCTCCTGCAAGCGCGCGCGGCGCTCGACAACATCGTGAAGGGGGACCCGGATGGGTACAGGGACCTGTACTCCCGGCGAGAGGACATCACGCTGGGGAATCCCTTCGGCGGGTTCGCTCGTGGATGGGAGCAGGTTGTCGAGCAACTGGAGCGTGGGGCGTCCTATTACAGGGATGGGCAGACCGTGGGTTTCGAGACTGTCGCCGAGCTCCTGAGTCCGGACTGGGCGTACACCGTCGAGATCGAGCGGTTCAAAGCCAAGGTGGGGGAAGCCCCGACCTCAGCGAACTTGCACTTCGGGTCACGTGCATCTATCGCCGCGAAGCCGATGGCTGGAAGCTGGTGCACCGGCACGCTGATCCGAGGGTGTCGCGTCAACCCGCTGCATCCGTGATCGCGGCGGGGTAGCCTGGGGGCGTCGTGCATTGGCGCACACGCTCGCCTACGGCGCTGCATAGCGACGAATGCGGCCCTGGTGAGACAGTTCCTTAATGATCTCCTTGGGCGTCACGGCTGGGCCTCTGCGGGAAGGATGGGCTCATGAGCGCGGCCGGATTGGCCGCCGGCCACAGTTTGGCGCGGGTCGGAGCTGAGAAGTGGCGCGACTTCTGGGTCTTCCCGTAGATGGTTGCCGACGCCCGCGCCATTGCCAGGAGCGTAGCCATGATTTCCGCAGATGCTCAGTCAACTCTGGACGTCCATAGAACGTCCGGCAGACGTCCGTGGCCGGGCGGGAAGTGTGTAGTTCCGGTTAAAGGGCGACACCGGAGTTCCGGTACATCCTTGA
>JRHI01001507.1_pt1 | contig 19182 bp, 16 predicted proteins | sample 215371 | NCBI WGS metagenome assembly JRHI01 (sample SAMN02929681, study PRJNA255918) | sediment metagenome | biome: cave system; feature: Ice Cave; material: Sediment; isolation source: sediment from deep within a dark volcanic ice cave with no known source of... ...
AAACAATACCTGCCCTACTCTGACACACACCATCCTTACCGCCCAAAGCGCCGTAGCCGCAATGAATTGCTCACCACCGTAACTGATGAGAGTGCCATCGCTGCTGCTGCAAAGATGGGAGCGTTCTCTCGTAAGACAGGAATCAACGGCGAAAGAATGGCCGTTGGGATCAGGATGACATTGTAGGCAAAAGCCCAGAACAGGTTTTGTTTGATAATCCGCAGCGTGGCTCGCGAGAGGGCAAGGGCGGTCGCTACACTCTTCAGGTTGCCTTTGACCAGGGTAATGTCCGAAGCCTCCATGGCGATATCGGTTCCTGTTCCCATGGAAATGCCAGCATCTGCCTGGACCAGCGCCGGTGCATCGTTGATGCCATCTCCGGCAAAGGCAACGATCAGGCCCCGCTCCTGTACATGCTTGACCTGGTTGGCTTTCTCTTCCGGCAGGACCTCCGCCAGCACATGTTCGGGCGCAATACCAACCTGCTTTGCAATGGCCTGGGCTGCACGCTGGTTGTCGCCGGTAATCATCCAGACCTCAAGTCCTTGCTCGCGCAACTGCTTGATGGCCTCTACTGAGCCAACCTTCACCGTATCCGCCACGGCTACCAATCCAGCCATTTCACCATCGATGACCACGATCACTGCTGTCTTCCCCTGCTGCTCCAACCCGGCCATTTGCTCCTGAATAGCATCGTAGGCAATCGAGCGCTCACTCAGCAGGCGTCGCGTACCAACCAGAATGGCATGTCCTTCAACCGTCGCTTCCAGGCCGCGTCCAGCGAGAGCTGTGAAGTGCTCGGGAGCATGATTGAGCGTCAAGCCTCGCGCTTTCGCTCCCTCTACAATGGCGGAGGCTAACGGGTGTTCCGAGCCTTGTTCGGCCTCGGCAGCAAGGCGCAGCATATCATCGGCATGTGTATCGGAAAGCGCGACGACATCGGTCAGTTCAGGCTTGCCCTTGGTAATCGTACCTGTTTTATCAAGGAGAACTGCACTCACTGCGTGGATACGTTCCAAACTCTCACCGCCTTTGATCAGAATGCCTTGCTCGGCGCCTTTGCCTGTCCCAACCATAATCGCTGTCGGCGTGGCCAACCCCAATGCACAGGGACAGGCGACCACCAGCACGGCAACCGCGGCCACGATAGCAACGATCCAGGGATTACTGGCCCCCATCATCCCTACGGTATTGGTGGCTGCGGCCGATACCTGACCAACTATCGTCCAACCAATAAACGTGAGGGCCGCAATCACTAACACGACCGGTACGAAAATGCTGGAAATGGTATCAGCCAGGCGCTGGATGGGGGCCTTCGACCCCTGGGCCTGCTCAACCATGCGGATGATGCTGGCGAGCACGGTGTCCGCACCAACTTTCGTGGCACGCATGCGCAGCAGTCCACGCTGGTTCAGGGTCGCGCCGATCAGCGGTTCGCCTTCGACCTTTTCGACGGGAATACTCTCACCGGTAATCATGGACTCATCGACTGACGAGATGCCAGAAAGCACCACACCATCGACGGGAATCTTCTCTCCTGGACGCACGACCAATTCATCGCCAACCTGCACCTGCTCGATAGGAAGCTCAACTTCCTGGCCTGCTCGCACAACATGAGCAGTACGAGCCTGCAAGCCAATCAACTTCTTGATGGCCTCGCTGGTCTGCCCCTTGGCGCGTGCTTCCAGGTACTTCCCCAAAAAGATCAGGGTCACGATCAGTGCTGCCGTGTCATAGAAGGTGATGGCGCCAACTACGCTCGGAAAGAACGTCGCCACCACGCTCAGTACATAAGCAGCAGTCGAACCAAGTGAGATCAAGGTATCCATATTTGCGCTGGCATGGCGCAGTGTTTTGATCGCTCCACGATGAAAATCCCAGCCCACAACCGCCCAGATTGGCGTAGTCAGTGCCAGCAAGAGGTAGTTCTCACCTGGGAAGCGGTTCATGAAGAACATGTTGAGGATAACCACCGGCAAGGTAAGTACCACGCCCAGGATCAACAGGTTGCGCTTGCGGAGAAGCTCTGCTTGCTTCCGCTTGCTCTGCTCATCCACGTGTTGGACAGCGGCAGCAGAAGTTGCCAGAGTGTCGGCGACAGCGCTTGCTGCCTCTTCCTGTTGCGATTTCTGCGGCGTTGCTTTGTACCCGACCGCCTCTACCTTCTGCAGCATTTGTTCCATGTTGGCCTGAACCGGATCATAAGTGACAGTGGCTTGTTCCGTGGCGAAGTTGACACTTGCATCCTTGACCCCAGGAACCTTCTTAAGCCCCTTCTCAATGCGCATTGCACAGGAGGCGCAGGTCATCCCCTCCAGATCAAGAGTCGCACTAGCCTCCTGTGCAGGCTCAGGCTTCGCTGTTGGGATGACCAATGGAGTTGCTTTATATCCAACCGCATCTACCTTCTGCACCATCTGCTCTACGCCTGTTTGAGCAGGGTCGTAGGAGACGGTAGCCTGTTCCGTGGCGAAGTTGACACTTGCATCTTTCACACCAGAGACTTTCTTGAGTCCCTTCTCGATGCGCATAGCGCAGGAAGCGCAAGTCATGCCTTCCAATGCGAGAACAGTGCGGCTATCTGAGCTTGTTTGAGCGTGAGATGCACCTTCGTTTTCTTTTATCGAACGCTTCGTTTCTGTAGCCATAATCATTACCTTCGTCTGTATTCGTGTCTTTCAACCTCACCCACACCCCTACGGTAGGGGTATTGATAGTATACCGCATCGTTGGTCGAGATGTCAAGTGCCCCTGTTCTCCATGAAGTCAGGTATGATTCCTGCTACTTTCCACCACCACTGGCAGTTTCACCAAACTTGGGAGCTATTTTCACCTCGAACTCATCGTAGCGCTTCACCTTGTAAATGATGGTTGAGATGGCCCAACTAGCGATGAACAGAAGGACGATGATCACGCCAAGGAAACCGAAGTTACTATTCAGGTTGCCGATCTGATCCCAGACGGGGCCGCTCAGATTCAATTCTTGAGCCAGAATATTGAGTGCCTCAAGACTGCCGACGACCAGGGCCACAATGACCGAGACAAGGGTGATGTTGAAATTGTAGTACAGTTTCCGCATCGGCTTCACGAAGGCCCAGCCATACGCTCCCAGCATCAAGATGCCATCGGTGGTGTCGAACAAGGACATCCCAGCCGTAAACAGCATGGGGAAAATCAGAATGGCTGCGATGGGAACCCCATTGCCGACAGACGTCGCAGCGATCCCCAGCAGTCCAACCTCGGTCGCGGTATCGAACCCCAGACCAAAGAGGAAGCCCATAGGATACATCTTCCAACTCCGGTCTGTGACCCTGAGCAACGGACGGAAGAAGCGACCCATAAGGCCTCGCTTATTCAACGACTCATCTAAGGTTTGATCATTATACTCGCCACCATTCCTCACCTCGCGAAATGTCCTGTAGATATCCACGAGGATGACGATATTAATGATGGCGATGAGAAACAGGAAGAGTGCAGAGACCGATCTAAGGGTGAAGGAAACGAGACAATGACCGAAAAGTTATCTACGTGAGTACGTGCTACTGAGGACTATGTACGGGTACAATGGTGACGAAAATACAAGTGAGCCATCTTCCATAAGACAGAGCGACACAAGAGCTATAGAGCTAAACACATTATACCACCAATATTTTTTATTTGCTAATCTTTATCAACTAGAGGCCGATGTGGAGAAAGAAAAATAACTTCATCATTTTATAAAAGATACTATTGTCAAGAGTACTAAGGGAAGTAGTATAATAGCGAAGAGGTCTTGATGACTACACATAAGCGAGAACTTGCCCGTGAGGAGGATCAAAACGATGAATTTCTGGCAGTATATTCTGGGGCCAACGGGGGCATCACTTGGCCCAGTGGCGATGTTAGCCGTTATCGTGACTGCTTTTGTAGGTCTTGCGGGCATCGCGCTGATCGTGCTACCCAAAGAACTTGCGCCCTTGTTTGCAAAGCTTTCCAGCCCACGCTCGAGTACTGGACGCAAAGAGGCAGGGCCGAAGGAACGCGAATTGCAGGCGGAACTGCGCGTAAAGGTAGGTACTGGGATCGCCGTATGGAGCGGAGCATTACTCCTCTCATTGCTGCTCCGCTTATTGGGTACTCCTGGACTCGAAACCCGCCTGCTCCCGACACTCGTCATCATGGGACTGCCGCTCCTGTTAGGCTCTATCATTGTATACCGCCTCTACTTCTATCCGCGTTATCTCGAATTGTGCCGTCGCATAGACACTCGTAAGTCGTATGAACCGGTGACAAAGAAGATTAAGAAGAATATCGATCAGACGCCCCGCCAGCAGAATATCGGCCTTCTGCCCGGTAAGGCCTTGCTTGGAGCCGCCATTTTGCTCATCGCCTATTACCTTGCGATGAGCGCCGTCAGCATACCCTCTAATGTTCCTGTCCAAAACCACGACCACCTCCTGCATCAACTTGGCATGCCCGTTCTTGGTCTGGTTGGTTACACGCTCGGGCTGGCTGTGAGCTTAGGAGACGATCTACGTCCAATGTTACCCTGGTTGAAGCCGACTGGGAAGTGATTTGTATACATCATTGCCGTAAGGCGTGGCCTATCTCAGAAGAGCCAGCAGCTTTCTTTCCTGGCAAGCGTCAAGAATGATATGATGGAGTGCCATGGAGCAACAGCAAATATTGCGCCATGTGGTGAGGAGAATGAGGCATGTCATTCTCAAGCCACCAGGCCAGTGTACTGATGACTGCTCCCGCTAAATACTGCACATGCATGGCGGGTGGGACTGCTGGTTTCTGATTGGCTGGGGTCAATTCGCGCATTTTAGCTTCAGCCTGTTCTGCGATAGAGTCCTTAACAAGCTTCTGAAATCTCCCAATGCCTTCCCCACACAGCATCAGCTTGTAGAATTGCCGGTGTTCTGCCACATGGCAGAACAGACGAATAAAATAGGGAGGAGGATGATCCACGGAGAACGCGCTGGGTGGCACATTCACTTCCACCAGTAACGCCCGGCGGACCAACACTCGACCAACAGGCGCTATTGACGCTTTACGCGACGGGGGGCTACCAATCCATCCCGGCACTGGCACAGTTTGTCTCTGCTACCACAAATGGCGGCTTCACATCTATTGTGGTGAACAATAATACACCGCTTGAGAGCGACGCAGGCAAGGCGCTGGTCGATCACCTGCGCGCCGGAGACACGGCAGCCGGACAGGGGTTGAAGGTGCAGGTTGGCGGCACCCAGGCCATTATCCTAGATTTCGATCGCTTCCTGTACAGCAACTTCCCGAAGGCCATTCTCTTTATCCTGGGTGCCACCTTCATCCTGCTGCTGCTGCTCTTCCGCTCGCTGCTGCTGCCGCTCAAGGCCATTTTGATGAATGTGCTTTCGGTGAGCGCAGCCTACGGCGTGCTGGTTTTCGTCTTCCAGTGGGGCAACTTCTCGAATGTCCTCGGCTTCACGAGTAGCGGGTTCATCGATAGCCAGATTCCCATCGTGTTGTTCTGCATTCTCTTCGGCCTTTCGATGGACTACGAGGTGTTCTTGCTCAGCCGCATACGCGAAGAGTGGCTGCGCACATACGATAATACGCAGGCGGTGGCGCGTGGCCTGGAAAAGACGGGCAGTGTCATTACCAACGCCGCGCTGCTCTTCATGGTCGTGACGGTGTCCTTCACCTTCACCAGCGTGATCGACACCAAAGAAGTCGGAGTGGGGATGACCATCGCCGTGCTGGTGGACGCAACCATCATTCGCTCACTGCTAGTTCCGGCGACGATGCGCCTGCTAGGGCGCTGGAACTGGTGGCTACCGGGTCGCCTTGTGCCGAAGGAATCTGTTGTTTAACTTCTCTTTTTTTAAGGAGAACGAAGAGTGTATTCATGAGAGAAGAGAGGATTTCTCTGAAAGGAGCCAGATCTATGGTATCGCATCTTCACCAAGGTCCTTTTCAGCACGAAACAGTACTGCTCCCCACTCTTTTGCGGCGCGCCGCAGCTTCCGTGACAATAGGACACATCTGAAACGTTATAGTATGTGAGGATATGACGAGAATGGTCCCCGTGTTCCATGTTCATGGTAGAATACACCGCTTCGGGGGTATTCCTGAACCTGAAGATGAACTTTACCTGCTATCCTCTTAAAAAAAGATGTGTGAGGATTTGAATTGCAAGAAAAGCACATACGTAGAAATAGACACCCACATTCCTTCATCAAACAAGGCTTCCTTTCTGCCACGCTCGTTCTCCTGCTCCTGGGAGTTGTCGCGTCGCTCTTCGGCCTATCGACCGCAGACCCCCGTGTGCGGCAACAGGCTACTCAGAACCGGACCACCCTTGAGCGGACGATCCACTACGCGCAAATTACCGGTGTCCCTGACGCGACTTTAAAGACAGTTCTTGCTCAAAAGCACGCGCTGGATTCTACCAGTGCCCCTCTGGCCCTCTTTTATGGCCAGTTCCCTACTACCTACTATCGCAATATCTCGCTGCAGTATCAGCAGTTGACAGTGCAAACGCAAGGGGTCATTCAGGTAACTACAGAGCAATCCGCGCAACAGGCCCAGGATGACCTGCAAACATTGCAGCACATCCTGGCTGCCAAACAGCATTCCAATGTCCCGCTGTCAACCTTTACGCAACTGTATACCCAGGACAAGGCAACCTTCCAGACGGCACGCTACCCTAAGGACTTTTTTACCATCAGCAAGCAGATCAAGGACGTGATCACCACCATCAACGGGATACCGGATACCCTGGAAAAGTTACAGACGATGCATCAGATTATCCAGCTCATGCAGAATGAGCACCAGGAAGTCTTTTCGCTCCAGAAGCAATACACGGACGATCAAAATGCTGTCGCGAAGGTAATCACGCCGCGCGATCTCCAGCAGATCAACCAACGTGTCGATACGCAAAATCAACAAGCCATGGCCACGTTTACGCAAGCTATTCCGCTGCTGACACAGGCGAAGATTGATGAACTGGATCATAACGTGCAGTTGATCAAGCAGGCTGGTCTCGCTACCAGCGACTATCAAAAACGGCTCGATGCTGACCGGGGGCTGGCATCGAGCGTGAAGACGTTACAGGATTATCTTGTCTTCTCAAAGCAGGTTGACAATGATTTGGCATCCCTGCACCAGGATCTGCTGAAGGGACAAGCTATCACCCTGGTCAAACAGTTTCACAACGAGGTCAACGCATGGGGGAACGCACATCAGTACTACGATAAGTACAATGGGCAATCGTATCCGCTCGACGGCGGTTATATGACAAAGGGTATCGGTGAGGACCTGGATAGGGAGCTTAATGCCGCCACAACGGTCGACGGTTACCAACAAGTAATCACCGATACGCAGAATGAGCTCTTCCATCTGCACCTGCTGGAACAAGACTACACTGACAAAGCGCCCTACACCCAGGTACACGCGACTGATCAAAAGCTCATTGACTACTACAAACTGCAACAATCGAAAGTGATCGTTGTCTCCTTTATCGAGGAAGCGTTGCGGGTGTACGATCACGGGAAGCTGGTACGAGCCTTTCTGATTACTGCCGGACGCCCAGAATTGCCACCCGTACCTGGATTGTGGGCGCCCATGTGGCGTCAGACCAAGACGACTTTCAAGTCCCCCTATCCCAAGGGGTCTCCATACTGGTACCCTGACACACCAATTAACTACGCTATTATGTATCACACGGGAGGGTACTATTTGCATGATTCCTGGTGGCGCAATGACTACGGCCCTGGGACGCAGTTCTACCATATTGATTCCAGCGGCAACGTGAGTGCCAACTATGGGACACACGGTTGTGTCAATATGCCACCCGATCAGGCGCAATGGGTGTACAACAATACCGACTATTCTACGCAGATTCTTATGTATTGAGACCAAAGGTTAGGAGATGCAAATATGACCTTTGGGGAGATTTTTGAAGATATGTTTGCATTCTATTGAAATGTAATGATATAGTTTGCACTACAGGTGACGCAAGTATCAAGAACGGCGTGACGGGTAATGCCAAATGAGGAGTTTGTAACCTATGCCTTTTCTTCTGCTCATCCTACTCGCTGCGCTTAGTCTAATTATTACACTCTTTGGGTATCTTTTCACTTCTACAACCCAACCGCGCACACGGAATCAGCAAACGGCACATCAAGTACATTCCTACGGTAACCAGAGACGGCGCAGAGTGGTGAAGATCAAATAGAAGTAGACTTGTTAAAGAAGATTCCAGAAGTAGGGTACTTGTATGTTCGCACGTCATATCAGCGCAATATATGCCTGCGTGTTCCTTTTCTTTCTGTTCCTCACCTCCTGTACTCAATCACCTCCTTCAACTACGGGGGTACCAACCAGGACTGTTGCTTCCTCTCCTTCGCTCATAACTACAGCAACGGCCACGCCTACGGCTCCCATCAAGCCTACGCCAACGAGCACACCTCGTACCGCTCCAACACATTACACTGCCCATGTGGTGCTGAATGGAGGGGCGCGGCCTGATGACCTGGTTTTTGATCAGCAGGGTCGCCTGGTGTTCAGTGATGAAATCGACAGGACAATTAGCCGGGTGAATACAGATGGTTCCGTCACCGTCCTGCTGAATGACTCAAATGGGCCAGAAGGTCTTGTCGTCCTACCGGATGGAACCATGATTTTCGCGGAACAGGAAGCCAATCGCATTGTTTCGCTAGCTCCAGGAAGCAGGACGCCAACTGTTCTGCGGGTGCTACCTGGCACACCGAGCAATGCATCCTGCAAGCATGGTGTAGATGGGATTGCGCTCGATCCCACTACCAACACGCTGATACTACCGGATAGTCCGACAGGTGCTGTCTATCGTATGAGCCTGGATGGTAAGACGCTCACATTACTGGCTTCCGGTATTGTACGGCCCGTTGGAGCGGGGGTAGATGCCCAGGGGAATATGTACATCGCGGACGAGTGTGGAAATGCTGTCTGGCGTATTACACCGGATGGCAAGACGACGCGCATGGGGGGCTTTGGCATGCCAGACGATGTGATTCCCGATGGATATGGCAATCTACTGGTGATTGACCTTGAGCCCTCTATTCACTCGCTTATACGTTTGAATTTGACAACGGGCAAGCGCGAAACATTGGCAAGCCAGGGGTACATTGAACCACAGGGCCTTGTTCTTGATGCTCACGGAAACATTTATGTTTCGGATGATTTTGCGAATATTATAATGAAGTATACACCCGCATAAGCTGTCTCACTTCATGGTAAAGAGACAGTCAAGCTACATCCGCAGGGGAGAAGATGTAGCTTCCTCTCAGCAGCAACTGGGAACTTTTCCGACCGTGCCTGCGTCCTTACAATCAATACACAGTCGGCGACTTCTTTTCCTATCAGGTCTTAACTGATCGGGCTGTCGCATGTCACAACATGAAGGGCAAACGTGAGGTACGTTTCCCTTCATGCTTGAGAAGCTGGTCCCATCTATTTACATCTTTGTCCAGCCAGCGACATCCAGAGAGACACCACTGCTATTGGAGGAGGCGATGCTTGTTGGCGTACCGCCACTGAGGAGACCAACGTTAATGGATTGGATCATGTTCCCTACAACCTGCACCGAGTAGAGCGTGCTATCGCGTGAAACGTTTGACCACGGAAACTGTGTGAACTGATTGAAACTACTTCCTGCCCCTGTGGTATCCGTAGTCAGACGCGTGTGGCCCGTACCATTGCTCTGAATCTTCCAGAGGCCGTTCTGGCTCGTATCCGTTTGACCAAGAGCCGAAAAGTTGTCGATGGTGAAGAGCAGCGTGGTGGGAGTGACTGCTCGTACGCTGGTAATGGCGTATTTAGCAGTGGAATACAGCGTTTGTGCAGATCCACCCGTTGCTGGTCGCACGGTGATAGCGCCTGGTCCAGTGAACCCACCCTGGCCGCAAATGCAGGAATTGATAAAGATTTTGGTACCATTATAACTGCTATCAAAATCATTAAAGCTCCCGTTGAAGACCACGAGCAGGTCGCTCAACTTCTGGTTGGGTCCCTTGCTGGTATCGAGCTGGTAAATGATGTTAGGAGGCTGGTCTATTTGCGTATTGGTCAGGTAGAAGCGCGTATCGTCCAGCCATGTACGAAGGTTGACCCCGCTACTTGGATTGGACAAAGACACTGACAACTCCGTTTGCACAGCGCCATTGCTCGTGTTGAGCAGGTCTATTGACTCAATGTGCGTGCTGCTATTGTACAGGCTGAACGCGATGAGTCGTTGATTAGTAGACCATTGTAACCCATTGATCCCTGATCCTGACGGGCCGCAGTAGAGGGTTTGCTGGTATCGACCATCCACGCGAATCAGTTCAAGTTTGGTTTGACGGTTATTTTGCGTCTGGAAGAGTATCCACTGCCCATTTGCCGAGACTTGTTGTGAATGGATGTTCTTTCCCGTCAAGTTGAGGATGGTTGTGGTACTCCTGGTTACCGTGTCATAGCGTTTCAACGTGCCAGAGACGGGCTGACCCCTATTATCAAACTGATTAAGGACATATACAAGCGTTGGGTGTGTGCCAGGAGTGAACGCTGGCAGCACCGCTGCACGACCCGTTCCTGGTGCCGGGCAAGTGGTAGTTACGGTTGCTGCGTGGTTGTTCTGAGACAAAGTGGACGTCGCGAGAGATTGGTTTGCTACGTTCGCCGAGGCCGCTGAACCGCAAGCGCTGAGTAGAAACGCCAACAGGCACCCGAGCACGATAAGTGAGGGCGAACTATATTTTTTGAGAGACATAACTTTCTTCCTTCTACAGAGAGGTTTATAGATGTGTATTGACGCGCATTAAAGAGAAGCTTTACATTGAGCATACATACAATATTCAAGAGCGTCATAATAAAGAACTATGGGAAGTATAAGTCAGACCATGGGGAATTGATGTGAGGTAGTTCACTCCCGATCTTACAGGAAATCCCGCACAGCACAAGATCCAATGAGAAATAATACAAGGCTCTTACGGTTCCGAGACAAAGGATGCTCTCACATGCATGAGTTACGTGTGCTGCGTCTCCTGTTGTGCCGTGTCCAGGTGGTTCTTTCTATCCATGCTGGGCGGGCGCACGCCGCGTATGGAGGCATCCACCACCTCGACGAGGTGCAGCGTAGGCACAGGCGCGCCCAGGTGGTGCAGCGCGGCGGATATCTGCAGGAGGCATCCCGCATTCGAGGCGACGATGGCGTCCGGCTGCATGCTGAGGATGTTGCGCGCTTTGCGTTCTCCAAGTTCCGCCGCCGTCACCGGCTCGACCAGGTTATAGATGCCCGCGCTGCCACAACAGAGCTCGCCCTCGGGAATCTCCAGCATCTCCAGACCGGGAATCGTGCGCAACACGGCGCGCGGTTGCTTACGGATTTGCTGCGCGTGGCTGAGATGGCAGGCATCGTGGTAGGCCACACGCAGTGGCACGGGATGGCGCAGCGCGACCGGCTCCAGGTCCGCCAGCGCCTCCGAGATGTCACAGACCTTCGCCGAGAAGGCCCTGGCACGTTCAGCGTAGACGGGATCGTCGCGCAGGAGATGGCCATAGGTCTTGAGTGTGGAGCCGCAGCCCGCGACGTTGACGACGATGCGGTCCAGCGCTGCCTGCTCGAAGCGATCGATCAACTGGCGGGCAGAGCAGAGCGCCTCCTCCTCACGTCCCGTGTGGACGCTCAATGCGCCGCAGCAGCCCTGACCCTTCGGGATGATCACATCGCAGCCCTCGGCAGCCAGCACGCGGATCGTCGCCGCGTTGACCTCGCTGAAGAAGATGCGTTGCACGCAGCCGAGCAGCAGCCCCACGCGCTGCCTGCGCGTACCCCGGGCGGGCGTGAAGGCCGGAGCGCGGGAGACGAGCGCGCCCAGTCGCACAGGTGGCAGCACAGCGGCCATGCCCCGTAGCCGGGCGGGAATCAGCCGCTCCGCAAGAGGCGTGCGCAAGAGGCGCGGCGCGCCGCAGTGCTGGTAGAGCCAGAGCAGCGGCAGCAGCGCTTTCAGTCGCCCTGGATGGGGAAACAGCGCGAAGAGCAAGGAGCGAAACAGCCGGTCCAGCGGGCGGCGCTCCGCGACGCGCTCGACCTGCGCGCGCGTCGCCTCGATGAGCTGGTCATAGCGCACGCCTGATGGGCAGGCGGTAACGCAGGCCATACAGCCCAGGCACTGGTCGAAGTGTTTCGTCACCGTCGGCGTGAGGGCGATCTCGCCCCGCGACACCAGGTCCATCAACTGGATGCGGCCCCGTGGTGAGTCCATCTCTTCGCCCCAGAGGACGTAGGTCGGGCAGGCCTCGAGGCAGAAGCCGCAGTGGACGCAATCGTCGATGCGAGCGCGGTCTGGTGGGTGGTGGGCATCGAAGGCTGGGAGCCTCGCGCGTTGCTTCTCGCCCTCCGGCGTAAGGATAGGATGGTGCTGTTCTGGCATGTGCATGGCTAAATACCTCCCACAAAGCGACCAGGATTGAGGGTAGATTGTGGATCAAACTGCGCCTTGAGGCGGCGCATCACGTCCAGCGCGGGAACCGGTCCCCAGACATCGACCCGGCGCGCCAGATCGGGTGGGGCGTCGATGATGACGAGGCTGCCTTTGCGTTCGAGCGCCACCGCACGCAGTGGTTCAACCAGCGCCGAGAGCCGCGCGACATCGCTCAGTCGGTGCGTGAAACGCGCGAAAATGATGCCGTGGCCCGCGTGCGCCCGCCATTGCAAACACAGATCGTGCTGTCGCTCCAGCCGCTCTGCCTCTGCCAGCCACCGCCCCACCTCGGTTGGCAGGACACTCACCTTCAGCGCCATACCCGTGCCTGGTGGTCGCACCAAGAGGGACGAATCCCCTCTCTCGCGCCAGATGCTTAGCGGGTCGTCATCGCTGATGCGGGCAGTCTCACGCAGATCGCCCGCGAGTCGTAGCAACGATGCCGTTTGATCCGCTAGCACGCTTTCCACCATTTCAAGGGTGACAGTGAGGGTATATGTGCCAGTAGGTGGGTAGGTGCGGGCGAGATCGAGACCGACCGGCGTCACATGCGCATCGAGGATCTGGAGCGCGAGCTGGCACAGGCGCGACAGGTCCACCGAACTGAACGTGATCCGGCGCGACGCCGGGGGGAGCGGATACAGACGGAAGGTCGCCGCGAGAATCACCCCCAGGGTGCCAAGCGAGCCGCAATAGAGCTTCGGCAGGTCATAGCCAGCGACATTTTTCACCACTTTGCCGCCGCCGTTGGCGATAGTCCCGTCAGGCAGCGCGACCCGTATCCCGAGGAGGTGGTCGCGCACGCCGCCATAGCGCAAGCGCCGCGTCCCGGAGGCATTGGTGGCAATCACCCCACCCACCGTCGCCTCCCGGCCGAGCGCCGGATCGAGGGCCAGCCATTGCCGCGCATCCGAGAGGCGCTGCTGGAGGTCCCACAGGCGCAGGCCGGCCTGCATCGTCACGGTCATATCAAGGGGAGCATGCTCGATCAGCCGGTCCAGCCCGTTCGTACTTAGCACGAGATCGCCACCCGTCGCTGGGAAACCCAGACCGAACTGCTGGCCGCCGCCCCGCACGACGATCTTCAGTCCCTCACGCGTGGCGAAGGCCAGCACGGCAGCCACGTCCTCCTCACTGCGCGGAATCACCACCACTGGAGGGTACGTATCGCCGCCCGTGTCCAGGACATCCACGCTCCAGCGCACGCTCTGCGCACCGATCAGTGCGCGCAGGCTGGCGAAGAGGGCTTGCGAGGGGTGAAAAGTGTGCTGCATGTCGGCCTCCAATCAGAATCGTTCGATAACACCCGCGCTCTCCAGCGGGTGCGGCTGATAGGTACCAGGCGACTCGCCGCACAGGCGCGGGGTCGGGTAGACCTTCTGCGGGTTACTGAGATGATGGGGGTCAAGGGCGCAGCGGATCAGTTGGTGCGTGGCCAGGTCGGTCTCGCTGAACATGAGTGGCAGATAGGCTTTCTTGTCCAGGCCCACACCATGCTCACCTGTGATGCTGCCGCCGTGCGCTACACAGATGCGCAGGATCTCGCCCGCCACATGTTCGGCTGCGTGCTCCTGGCCGCTTTCATACAGCACCATGGGATGGAGGTTGCCGTCGCCAGCGTGGAAGGCGTTTGCCACACGCAGCCCGTGCTGTGCGCCGAGCTGCTCGATAGCGCGCAGCACCACTGGCAGCGCTGTGCGCGGGATGACGCCATCCTGTAGGTAGCAGTGTGGGCTAATCCGCCCCAGCGCGGCGAGCCACCCTTTGCGCCCCTTCCACAGTAGGGCGCGCTCCTCCTCCGTCTGCGCCAGCCGCCACAGCGTGGCCCCCGCCGCGCGGCAGAGCGCCTCGACCTGTGCTTGCTGCTCCCGCACCTCGGCAAGCAGCCCGTCCAGCTCCACCAGCAGCACCGCGCCCGCATCCAGGGGGAAACCGGCATGGAACGCTGCCTCGCAGGCCTGGAGCGAGAGGGCATCCATCAGCTCGATCGCCGCCGGCACGATGCCTGCTGCGATAATGGCTGAAACGGCCTCGCCCGCCGCGTCGATCTGCGCGAAGGCGGCCAGCGCGGTCTGCACCGCCTCGGCCCGGCGCACAAGGCGCAGGGTCACGGCGGTGACAATGCCCAGCGTGCCCTCCGATCCGACCAGAATGCCGGGCAAGTCGTAGCCGGGCGGGTCGAGCGCGGGGCCGCCCATCTCGACCAGGGTGCCATCGGGCATGACGACCGAGAGGCCCAGCACATGGTTGACCGTGAACCCGTACTTCAGGCAGTGCGCGCCGCCCGCGTTCTCCGCAACATTGCCGCCGATGGAGGAGACCGACTGGCTGGAAGGGTCTGGCGCGTAGGCATAGCCATGCGGAGCCACGCGCTGTGTCACCCAGAGGTTGATCACGCCCGGCTGCACGACCATTCGCTGATTGGCGAGATCGACGTCGAGGATCTGCCGCATGCGGGTGGTGGCGATGACGATGCTGCCTGGGGTGGGGGTCGCGCCCCCCGACAGGCCCGTCCCCGAGCCACGCGGCACGAAGGGAATGCGCTCACGGTGACGGAGGCGCACGACCCCCTGTACCTGAGCCGTCGTCACGGGGAGCACGACGAGCGCCGGGGTCACCTGATAGGCTGTGAGGGCATCCGACGCGTAGGTGCGCAACTGCTCGTGCTGGTCGATCACGCCGTCAGCGCCGACGAGCGCATGCAGTTCCGCGACAAGCCGTGGCTCGATCATGGATGGTACTTCTTTCTCTAGGGAACAACGGTGAGAGCGTAATGGTGAATATTGAATGTGCAAGGGCCACCTAGTCCTGGTCGCTCGCTTCAGCGCCCAGCCGCCGCCGCACTTCTTGCTGATAGCTCGTCAGCGCCCACTCCAGGTGGGTCTGCATCGCACGGGCGGCAGCGTCCGGCTGTCCCTCCTGGATGGCTGCAACAATCGCCGTGTGTTGCTCGACGACGGTCTGCAGCGAGGCCGGGGTGCGTCCCGCCGCGATCTCGAACACCCAATCCTGCACGCGGGTGATCGAGGTCACCGTGGCGGCCAGGAAGGGGTTGTGTGAGGCCTCGGCGATCCCTTGATGCAGGACGATATCCCCCTCGCGGAACTGTTGGCGCTGTTCGGTGTCCGCGCCCAGCTGGTTGAACGCCAGCGCCTCGCACAACACCCGCACCTCGCGGGGCGTGCTGCGCTCGGCGGCCAAACGCGCCGTCGACACTTCCAGCGTGAGCCGGAACTCATAGAGACTGATCACCTGGGCTGGATCAACGGGCATGATAGGATCGAGCGCCACCATGGCGAACGGCGACGGCTTGTTAGCGACATACATGCCACTCCCCTTGCGTGTATAGACCTGCCCGGTCGCTGCGAGCGCCTTCACCGCCTCGCGCACCACCGTCCGGCTCACACCCAGCCGCTCACCCAGCTCCTGTTCGGTGGGCAATCGATCACCGGACTTCAGGCCGGTGGAGGCGATCAACGCGGCGATCTTCGCGGCCACCGTTTCATAGGCTGGCCGGTACGCGGCCTCTGTCGATTTCGTGCTACTCGTCATGTCTCCGTCTTTCCTGACTCGCGCTGCCCGGCAATGCGGACGCTCGCTCGAGCGCGAAGTTGTCTTATTACTACATGCTAGTGTACTCGATAGAGGCCATCTATGTCAAGGCTCATGGCAATAGATATCATACATATTTCTCAATGTAGCCCTCACAATTTTGCCAGAAATGGAGGGGTAACAACTGAATACTCATTAAGAAATCGGCGTATTCTCGCATCATACGCTCCAAAATCAGCGGAAAACATACGAGCGATCGCAAAAATATGTATGACTTATTTTTGATATATAAGAAAATTAAGGATATAACTCTTGATTTATTCTTTCCTATCTGTTATACTCTTTTATGAGAGCCAAAAGGCAAGTGGAGGATTGGTTGATTTTTCGCAGATGACCAACGTATCGGTCGATTGGCTCTTGATGAAGATGCCATCCAGTTGTATGGCAGACGTGTACTCCGTGTGGGTAGTACAGGTTGAGATTTCCCTATGTATTCAAGGAGGAAAGACGAGTATGGATCCGAAGAAGACCGCTGTTGTGTTGATCGAATATCAGAACGATTTTACCTCTGATGGTGGCTCACTGCATGAGGCGGTGAAGGGTGTCATGGAAAAGGAGAACATGCTTCCGCATACCGTGGAGACGGTGCAGAAGGCCCGCGAACTGGGCGCGACGATCATTCATGCGCCTATCACCTTTACCCCTGACTATCATGAACTGACTCCCACTCCCTATGGTATTTTGAAAGGGGTGGTGGATAGTAAGTCGTTCCGCAAAGGCACCTGGGGCGCGGAAATCGTGCAAGACCTGACTCCTCGAGAAGAGGATATCGTGGTTGAGGGCAAGCGCGGACTCGATGCGTTCGCCAGCACGAACCTTGATTTTATCCTGCGCAGTCGGGGTATTACCACGGTTGCCCTGGGCGGCTTCCTGACCAACTGCTGCGTTGAATCGACGATGCGCACAGCGTATGAAAAGGGCTTCGATGTCGTCACCTTGAAGGACTGCACCGCTACGCTAAGCGAGGAGGAGCAGAATCTGGCCGTCGCAAAGAACTATCCCATGTTCTCGCGCCCGATGAACCATGACGCGTTCCTGACTGAACTGTCCGGCCAGGAAACAGCACAGACCAGCGGAAGAGGGTATAGTGAGTAAGTCCACATAGGAGGTTGTCATGCGCTTACGTCTACCACTCGAATTCTCTGTAGGAATCCTTGCTGCCCTCACGCTGTTACTCTTACTACCACCCCTCAACATGCCGATCTTTGGCATCTTTGTTTTCTGGGGTGCTGCATTTTTGCTGGGCAGCCCGAACCTTGAGGGCGTGAAGAAGATAGTGCCGCCAGCTATTCTTGGCACCATCTTTGGAGTTGGCACACTGTATCTCTTCGGATTGATTGATCCGTCCATAGGTGGTGGTGTGCCAGGTGTCACGTTGGTCAACATGGTCATCTTGTTCATTGTTATCACGTTGCTCGTGTATTGTGCTCGTATACCGGGTTTCTCGACGATCGCGGCGGCATTTTGTTCGTTTGCAATAATGGTGGCGACGGCTTTTGCCAAGCTTGGCTTCGCACCGAACAACCTGTTCAACTACTGGTTAGCTGCTACTCTTATGTGCTGTGCCGGTCCATTCTTTGCCTGGGCCAGTGTAGCACTGACACGCCCGGCTGCTGCTCCTGCGAGAGAAAAAGCGATAGAAGCAGAGGCAAGCAAGAGCTGATAAACAGGAGCCAGCATGGCATGCTGCTACGGGAGAAAAAAGAGACTTTTCTTGCTTCTCCCGTTCATCATGGCAAGCGCGAGCACTTTGATCGCCATGATCGACGCGACAAAGGCATCTTTCGAATCGGGCGGCTCTGGCTCCTGGATATCCTGCGACCGACGAAGAATCGGGCGGCTCTGAGATGGTGTTTACCTTTCCAGAAACAGGCGAATGGTTGGCGTTTCTCTCTGCGATTCTCCATCCATTTTCCGATCAACAAAAAAGTGTCAGGGAGAGAGTGAGAGCCCCCCACCCGGGCGACGCAAGCGTCCCCACCCCACTTCCTCTCCTCTCCCGCCCCTACGAGTTACCAGTTACGGGTACTCCCCAAAGGTCAACCACTTGGCATAATCAATCCGCTCTCTACTCCAATTTTTTCCTGCATCAGAAATCAACGATTGTAATACAGTGAAAGTTGGCTAATAGTAGCCCACCCAATAGCTACGCAATTCCTATCTCGCATCATTTCCCAGAAGTCTTTCGAGCTATCAGCAGATAACCTTGTTCCAATACGCCAGTAGCTATATGCCAAAGTTAGGGTATTGAACGCATAGAGCTTGTCATCTCATCTATTGTGAGAACTCGTTTTTAAAAATGCTGCCAAATAGCTATATGCAGGTCTATTTGTGCTATATTTTTTCCATGAAGGTACGTCAGTATGCCAAACAATAGGGAAATCGAGAGCATTTCTACCAAAACGCCAGAGCACCGCTACCAGGAGATGCACACGCGGGTTGCTACCTTTACAGACAAGCTCGGTACTCCCATTGATCCCGGCATCTTTGAGACGGTGGTGGCACTCAATCTCTTAGGACTGCACACCTTGCAGTCGTGCGAGGGGCATTTCGATCACGGATGCCCCTATCCCTGGGTGACCATCAGTGACGATGAACGCTCACACACTTTTAACCGCATGTGGCTGGCTGTGTGCGAACTGGCAGAACAAGTCAAAGCCAGCAGGACCGCGCTCGCCTATGACTGCTATCTTTCTGCCGATAGCGAATTGCGTGCGCACCTTGCCAGATGGGAAGCTGACGAGCTCATCTTTGGGCAGATCACCGCACTGCTTGACGCTTTCTATGCAGAGCAAGAGCAGCACACACACCCCGCTCGCTTGCTCGTGAGGCGCTTCCATCCAGGAACCTACCGTATCGAGCCAGGCTTCAGTCGTGTGGTCAAAGAACTGCCCGCTGATCTCCAGGTGACCTATCTGACACGCGGACAGGCCGAAATGCAGGCATTCACCTCCTCACTCAAGAGGCAATGGCACCAGAGCCTCAGCCTGCAGGAACAACCCTGATGAGAGACGAAAAACGCCCTCCTCTGCCAACTCGTTGGCAACCACCCGTAACTCGTCTAAACCCGTAGGGGCGGGTGCGGCGTGGTCGATGGGGGAGG